>Ga0172380_10002030_pt1 | contig 32963 bp, 49 predicted proteins | sample Leawe162metaG_FD_119747 | JGI IMG/M metagenome (GOLD analysis project Ga0172380, IMG submission 119747) | Leachate microbial communities from a municipal landfill in Southern Ontario, Canada - Leachate well 162 metaG | ecosystem: Engineered > Solid waste > Landfill > Unclassified | place... | reverse complement strand
CATCGGGTTATCCCCGCCGCCGTCTCAATCGCGTGCGCCTTCAGGCTATCCCAGAGCGGCCAATATCTGGCTGGGTCACGAGACTTAAAGGCGCGGTTGAAAGCTTTCCGTCGCATCAGGGGAAGCGGCTTCCAGTGATCACGACAAAGCCATTCGGTTGGCGGCGTGCCCTTGGTTTGGCGCGGGCAGAATGGGACGACGCAGGAAATGCGATCGTCGCTCATACGGTGCCTTTCATCGCCTCGAGCACGCGCCTAGTCACGCGTCCCGATCCGCCGCACCAATCGCAACGCGAACCTAATTGCTGATCTCTCAACCCGGGGTGCGGGCACGGAACCAGAAACGCGACACATGGTCCAACGGAGTGCGCCGCGCCTGGCGTTTTCGCATCCCATATGTGTTCCGCCAGTTGCATCATGCGGCTGTAGCCGATGGCCTCACCAAGGGCTCGAACAGCGTCGACTTCAGTTGCCATCGCTATTCCTCGCTCAGCGCGTTTGAGACGATCGCGACGAGCTCGTTCGATGTGACTAGCATCATGTCCGGCTGGTCTTCAGGACTCTTGCGATCGTCGAATTCAGAAACGGCCTGCGCAACTCTCTTTGGAGCCGCCGCAATGCGCTCGCGAAGGACGCGAAGCTCCCCGATATAGTCGCGCTCCCCGGCGTCGAATGCGATTTGTTCCCACGCCAGATCGTCAAGGGTCTGAACGAATTCCCGGAAGTCGTCGGCGTGGTTGGTGTCGCCAAAGTAGACCCGGCTGCCTTCGTCGCTGAGCTCCCTGGCGCCCTCGATAAGCTTCTCGCGCATACGCACCATTAGCCGAGCGCGCATTGTGCAATTCGCCTTCCAATAGGTCGTCGACTTATCGAGGCTCCGCAGTTGCGAGATGGCCTCTTCTACAGCCGAAACCTCGTTTGGCTTAAGATCGTTGCGCGCAGGTAAGAGCTCGAGCGCGTCGATCAATTTGTCCAACCTCGTCATCACCAGTTCCCCTTGCTTGTGCTGTAGGCTCTTCGCGCTTTGGCCCATGCCGGCCGCTTCGCTTCGATAAGCTCCAGGATGCCCAACGGCGCGCCGTTGCCCTTCTCTGGGTAAATCGTCTTCAAGACCGGCCATTCACTGTCGCTGTCGAACACGAAAATCATGCCGCCGTGATGTACGCGGCCTTGATCGTCGACGACGTTCTCGCCTTCGCTGGCGGCGTCGATTGCTTCCTTGGCGACACGACACAGCCATGAGTGAATGCCTTCCTCGAGCCGTCGCTTCTGGCTCCAGATGTGGTGGCATTTGATCGAGGCCCGATCGACGGCATGGCCGCTGACGTCGAGCTCTGGCGTGCGCGTGCCTCGCCGATCGAGCTCGGCCTGAGCGATGTCCGCGCGAGAATGGTTCTGCGCAACCATCCAGTGAAGGTAACTGACCGGGAGGCGAGTGTATGGTGTCCCGTTGTGCTTGCCGAAATCGCAGACCAGGTCGTCAGTCTGGATCTTCCGACTTGGCGGCGGCGCATGCACGTCTGGCAGTTGAACCATTGGAAACCCCTTCCCTAGTGAATGCTCATTGTGGCGCCGCGACCCTCAAACCAAGGGCGCAGTAAATCGGTGAAGCGGCGCTGCACCCGTAGACAGACAAGACGAACAGCATCCCGGCCACGCAGACGTTCGAGGTCGCGCATGTTTCTGACGGGCACAAAGCGGAGCTCTCCTTTGCGCGCCGTGACGAAGCGCGCATCGGCTCGGTAGACGACGACGGCTTCGTCGACGGCAGACACGACAAAGTCGAAGCATGCCGACTCGAGCGATCGGCTGGGCGTGATGATCAACACATGCTGTCCGGCCAGGGCGTCCCGAATAGCAATAGCAACAATGATCTGTTCGCGCTTCGTCAGCTTGCCCATTTTGGCCTCGTAAGGATTGTATAGAACTCCGTAGGCTTCCGAGCGTTGGGGGTTTCGCGTGACCGCTCAATCGAGATCACGCCGCTTTCCTCGAGCTCCTCGATCGCGTCCTGTAATTCGCGCTTGGCAGCGCCATGCAGACCTTGACGAAGCTCGGTTCTCGGCACGCGCTTTCCGCCCCGGCGATCCAGCGCCTTGAACACCGCCTGCACGACCTCCTTGAGGCCTTCGGGGGCTTGGTGGTCGGCGACGCGCGCCCAGAGGGTGCGAAGAGACCAGTCGACCAGCCGAATTGCGGCGCGCACGTTCTCGAGCGTGAGGCGCGGGGTTAGCTTGGTTGAGGCGGACTCGCCGATCGCATGGATCAGCGCCACGCGTTGCGCCATTTCAGCGCCGCGCGAATAGAACTTACCGAAGGCCTCGTCGGCCGACGCGCGCTCGAGCACCCATTGTCGATAGCTAAAGAGCTCGTCCTTGGCGTCTTCGTTGATGATGGACTGAACGACGGGATTGAGCGGGCGCTGATCCGCGGCCCAAGCGAATTGCGGACCGATGACTTCGCTTTGCCAATCGCGGATGGCCTTGAGCCCGCCGGCAATGTGGGGCGGCGTGACGAGCGATGTGGTCGAGGCGGAGAAGTATGCCTCCTTGATCTCTTCGCGCGAACGCTTGTCCGCAACCCGGCGCTGCGTCGTCAGGACCAGCATGCGGTTTGCCATGCCGTTTTCGACGTCGGAACCGGACAGGGCGCCGAAGAATTCGCCTGGCGTGGTCATTCCCAGGACCGACAAGGCGGGCCACCAGATGTCCTGCGATGACGGTCCTTCGCCCGCATACTGCTTCGTCCGCATCGTACCGAAGGATCTTCCCCACGGCTCACGTAGCGCGCGGGTAATGGCTGTCTCCCAATTCCCCGCCCTGCGCCCGCTGATGCGCTTCCAGAACGAACCGAACTCGTCCATCAGGCAGACCGACAGGGGATTGTTGAGGATATGGCGATAGACCGCACTGTCGGCGGTAAAGTCGGAAGGCCCGACCAGGCCGGCCATGCCCGAGTCGTGCAGCGCGACCAGAACGGCTTGCATGGGGTGATCCTTGCCAACGCCAGTTGGCGCAGCTCCGATCACGTAGAGGTGCGTCCCGGTTCCCGTCGGGCCCTTGAACTGACGACCAGCAACAGTCCCGACCAACGTAAGCGCGGCGCCATAGGCGAGGATGGGCGTCGGCTCGATCGCCGTCTCGCAAATCCACTTGGCAATTGAGCCGACCAGCCCGCGCGGGAAGCAATCTGGCTCAGGCCACTCGGCAAGGCCCATGTCGTCGTCGTAAAACGCGGGCGCCATATCGGCGAGGCGAACGGGAGGCGGCAGGACGTCGAGCGCGTCGGCGGGCTCCAGGGGAGCAAGATTGATCGACTGCGCGGCTGCGACGACCGTCTTCCGCTTATCCTTGGCGTACGGATCGAAGGCGAGAACGACCCCTGTCGTGTCGATCGGCTCAACCAGCCAGCGCAACCATTCATAAGCTTCGGAGAACGTCACGCCATTTGCGACCATGACTAGGTCGATCGGCGAGTAGGTTGTCTCGGACCCGAAGTCTTTGATCCCGCCTGGCTGGATCGAAAGGTTGCGCTTCCGCTTCTCATTTGGCCGACCCGTCGACGAGGTCCGCCATGTGGCTACGGCTTCGTATCCGTCACGCGCCTGCCGGCAATTGTAGAGGCCGAGCTCAGGGACCCAAGCGCCCAGATTGGTCAGCGCTGCGGCGTTGAGCTCCACCCAGATACTTTCGTCTCCAGCCGTCTCAGCCGGCGGGCGTGTCGCGGTTGGCGTGGCCCGCTTGATCCCGACAGGGGCTGTCGCCTGCGGGGCGGTGTCCCAGCCCACTTTGCGAAGGGCATCTTCGAAACGCTTTAGCGCGACGGTGTCGAAGATCGGAAGCTCTCGCGCAGACACAGGGCCGCGCAGCCAGCGATAGTCGAAGCCGTCGGGGTGCCGCGACGGGGGCACGACCGTCTGCTTCGTGGCGTTTCCAGTCAGGAAGTCGGCAACGCCTTCCATCTTGGATCGGCCACTTGCGTCGACCTCGCCTGTAGGTCGCTTGAAGGCGCGCGACTTGAGCTCTGGCGACGCGCGATAAAACAGCGTCTCGCCCTTGGCTCCGACCTTCGACATGGGCGAAGGCGGCATGGCCGCAATGACCTGGCGAAGCTCTGCGTCATCGCGAAGGTCGAGGTCGATCGCGATGACGACCAGGCCGTCGCTGGCGGGCGAGCCAAGAACCACTCCGATATTCGCGTCCGGCCATTTGTCGGCCCACATGGACAGCTCGAACTTGGTGGGAGCGGTGGTCTTGTAGCGCGTCCATCCGTCCATCGCCTTCCAGCGACCGGCGACGAACTCACCCGGCGCTTTCTGGCGCGGCATGATCGGCACGATACGATAACCGAGCGCTAGCAGCTGCTCGGCGGCCGACTTGAGAGGCGAGACGGAAGGAAGGGCAGCGGTCATTTAGACGACAGCCTCCAGTACATATACGTGTCGCACATGGTCATGCAGAACTTCGCCCACTCTTCAGGCTTGAGCGTCGCGAGATCGGTCTTGCCAAGGTCGTCGAGATACCGGCCAGCGGCATCCCCGGCCCTCGCCCTGGCGCGCCCCTCCTGCTCACGAACGATCGCGTCCTTGCGGGCGATCTCTTCGTTCATGACCTTCTCGCCGTAAGGCGTCAGGCTGATGCGATCGGGTCCGCTCTGAACAATGATGCCCCAGCTTTTTCCCGCTTCGAAGATCGAGACGGGCGTCGCGCTCATGGGAATACTGCCGACCGCGTATGCGATCGAAAGTTGCGCATCCTGCGGCAGCGCTGCGTACGGTTGCTGGAGGGCGACCGAACTCATGACCTGTCCGCCAATTTACAACGCCTTAACCGACTCGCGTTCTCCTGCGTGCTGATCGAGACAGCAGGCCGACACGAGCCCGCACTCCCGATCTCGGAACCAGCCGCCAGACAGAGACCATTGGCGGCCCGCGCTTGCGCGGCCGAGATCGAAAGCGTGCGAATTATGAAACGTCGGCGACCTCCGCTCACAAACGACCAAATTACCCTCTTGATCGCCGCAGCAATCGCAGCGGCGGGGCCGTTGCTGGCCGCGCTCGTGGAGCGGTTCAATTCCGGGTGATGCCTCATGCTGCGACGCCGCCAATGCCGTTCCACGCGACGAGCTCGGACTCGCTACGCAGCGCATCTGGATTGACCTTCGCAGGGTTGGCTTGCGCGGCGGCCATCTTCGCAAGGCGAGCAAGCCGAACAGCTTCCTGTTCGTCTGCAAGTTCCTGAGCGTAGCGCGCTATGAGGGTGACCTCTCGCGCGGCGTCCTCGTTGAACATGCAGCGCACGGCCATCTTGCGTGTGGCGAACAGGGCTGTGGTGTGATCGCGATCACCAAACGCGCGACCAATCTGCGGATAGCTGCGGCCAGTGATTACGCGAGCGACGAACATCCCGCGCTGGCGCCAATAGGCCATGTCCTTGTATCGGCGTGGCCCGACCAGGTCATCGAACTTAATCGACCCGACACGGCATGTCGCGATCTGCACGTTGTTGATGGAGACTTTTGCGGAGGTCATGCGGCAGTCCTTTTGAGTGAAGCCGACTCAGCGGCGATTGCTTCGGTGATCGCAGCGCGCGTCACCAGAACGGCGTGATGCGCGCGGTGGTCGGGAATGCTCTTGAGTGTTTCGAGCTCGCTGCCCTGCCCGTCGACAAACGGTCCAATGTCGCCAGCTGCGAAGCGCACGACGACATCGACGTAATCTTTCAGTTGGTTCGCACGTCGATGCGGCAAGTCGCGAAGCGCGTTCATGGCGGCCATCGACGCCAAGTGAAGTGTCGATGTCGACAGGTCGGTATAGCTCGGCAGGAGATAGCTCTCGCCCGGGTCGCTGCCCTTGGCGGGATATCCACGAAGGCGCTCGACTACCGCCGCGAGCGTCCTGGCGCCGGGAGGTAGAAGCACCCCCCCCTGTATGAAAGCCACCCATGCGCGGCGCTCGTGTTCGGTCCAACGCATCGCCATCACGCCGCCTCACGATCAAGTTCGAAAATGGGTGCGGCGTGGAAGAGGTGAAGCCTACCCATCGCCCCGCGCGTGAAGACCTTTGGCTCGACGTCCGGATGAAACCTAGGGATCGGGCGCTTGTTGACCGCGCACACCGGACACCAACGGGAGACGTCAGCTCGGTTCTTCAGCTTACGTTCGAAGTTCCGGTCTCCGTCCGGAATGATCAGGGCAAGCTCGACGCCTATCCCGGCCGCCATGGCTGCCTTGACGATCTTCGCGCCCTTCTTCCCCCGGATATGCGCAGCCAGGCGGTCGCTCGGATCATTGTCGACGCAGAAGCCAAGATAGTGCTGGGCGTGCGCAAGCTTCTTGCTGAAGTGCAAAAGGTAGATAGCCATTAGGCCACTCCCCTCTTCTGTGCTCGCTGGGCGGCGAAGCCAGGAACGATCGCGATAAAGTCGTCGACAGCCGGGTCGGCGTCGCGGCCAGCGGCGACAGCCGTCGCAAGGTTTTCAGCGCGGTTGATGATCTCGGGGATCTGGGACGGCCAAAGCCAGCGCACCGGAAACGCGCTGTCGTCGCGCGCACGCATGAACCCGACCGTCCCGTTGCATATGCGTCCCTTCACATCGAAGCAGACTGGCCGCTCCGTCGAACCGACGCGGCGCATCCAGAGTTCACCTTTGGAGAGCCATTCGTCGTAGGTATCGAATTGCTGGTTGTGCTCGGTCACTTGCTCCCCCTCAGAACGGAATGTCGTCGTCGAAGTTGACGAGCTCGATTTCTGGAATGCGCGACTTGGCGATGGGCGGCGGGCCCTTTGGCGCGTCGATCGGACCAAAGCCGCGATCGATGATGCGAAGCCACTTGCCGTCTTCCTTGACGACGATTGTCTTCGGCATGTTGAGTTCGTCCCGACGGTCGATCGCAAGAGCAACCGTTTCGGGCGCGGGTTCGAACCCGCCGTGCATGCGCCACCAATCGATAGCCTTGCCGCGGCCGAAGCCTTGATGCTCGAAAGCCAGCCACTCACTTACCGCCATAAGTCCGGCGTAGTATTTGACCCGGAGCGTTGGGGGTGCGGCGGGATCGCCAACCTTGGCGTGGCGCTCAAACTCCCAGCGCATCACTGGAACCTCTTTGCGCTGCGTATCCGTGTTCATCGCCATGACCGGCGTGTCTTTGTCTGACCGGCCCTCGTGCTTCGGAGGCGATAGCTCGAACCCGCAGTGCGGGCAGATACGGGTCTGGATCGCGACCAGCACGCCGCACTGGTCACACTCACGAGCCTTCACACTGTCGGCAGCGGCTTTCTCTTCGCCCTCGGCCTGGCCGCGCGAAACCTTGTCGCGGATTACGATGCAGTCGACAGGGCCATGCCTACGAATGTTTCCGGCATAGTCGAGAACCCGGCAATTCGGCTTGGAGCTCGAGGCGATAGCCGAGACGCGGTCGGCGGCACTTTCGTAGTTGTTGAGATCGAGGCCAGACACGCGTGTGCCACGCCCCATCATCTGGACATAGAGGCCGGTCGACAAGGTTGGTCGCAGAAGCGCGATCAGGTCGGTCCCCGGGGCGTCGAAGCCCGTCGTCAGAACCTGCGCGTTCGTCAGCGCGCGAATTTCGCCGCGCTTGAACGCTCCAATAATCCGGTCGCGCTCGTCCTTGGGGGTCTCTCCCGTGACTGTAGCGGCGACGATACCGCGCTTACGCAACGCTTCGGCGATCTTCGCCGCATGCTGAACGCCCGCTCCGAACAGAAGCCATGACCGGCGGTCAGCGCCAGCTACAACGATCTCATCGCAGGCTTGTTCGAGGATCAGGTCTTGATGGCTGACCGCGTCCTGCATTGCAGAGGCGATGAATTCGCCACCGCGCTTGGGAACGCTAGAGACGTCGAATTCGGCAACGCCCTGGTATCCGGCCAGGGGCGCAAGCCAGCCATCCCGCACACCCTCGCCGACGCCGTACTGATAGACGATCTTGTCGAAGAGGCGGTTCTCGCCCTGGTCGAGTCGACCGCTGTCGAGACGATAGGCCGTGGCGGTAAACCCGGCGACACGCATGTCTTCATTCTTGGCGCGCAGGTCGCCCAATAGGCGCTGATACATGCCTTCGCTGTCGTGGGGCACGAGGTGAGCCTCGTCGATCAAGACGAGGTCGATCGACCCCAGCGCTTCAGCCTTGTTGTAGACTGACTGGATCGAAGCGTAGGTGATCGCCCGCCCGACCTGGCGTTTACCGAGCCCAGCCGAATAGATGCCGACAGGAGCGTCGGGCCAAACACGAAGCAACGCTTCGAAGTTCTGGCGGACCAGCTCACGAACGTGAACCAGCATCAGGACGCGCAGGGTTGGGAACGCCTGACGAATGCGGCGCGCCGTCTCGGCGACCACCATCGACTTACCGAGACCTGTCGCCATGTCGACGAGCGGGTTACGCCCGTTGCTCGCCCAGTAGTCGAAGAGCGAAGCAATTGCGGCGTCTTGGTATGGGCGAAGCTTGGTCAAGCTGCGGCCCTCTCGAGTTTCGAGAAGCGGCGGAAGCGCTCAAGGAATTGCGCTGCGCAATGCTCGATCGTCCAAGGGCACAGGTTAGACGGCTTAATGTCTTCAAACGGCGGATAGTCGTTCAGCCCATTCCAGTCATGGCGGCGATCCGGCGACAGGAACTTCTTTTCGGTATTGAGCGCCTGCCAATCGAGCTCCTTGACGATGGGCGGCAGTTTCGTCGGAAGGCCGAATTTTTCGGCAATCGTCAGCCAGACGCGATCCTCGACGGCGGCATAACCAGGGCCGATCAGCATCTTCAGCGGCTTGGGAATATCCTTGGTGACGTACTCGGGTGCGTCATGCAGGAGCGCGACAAGCTTCCATTCGTCAGGCGCGTGGTCCGCAACCATGCAGGAATGCTGCCCGACGCTCCACACCAACGAGCCCGGAAGCTGGTTCGCGTACCTGCCTTCTTTAGCGAGCGCCCACGCGATATCTTCGATATCGACCATTTCTGGCGTTGGTGACAGGTAGTCGAAGACCTTGCCTGAGCGCAGCGTGATCGTCGCGCCGACAACGCCGATAGCTTTGTCCGCGCCAGAAAGGGCGCGGACCTGCGCCTCGAGCGTTGCGATCCTGCCTTCGGCAAGTTCGACTTTCTGCTCGAGCTCGGCCTCGTTCGGGCCGTCGTGATCATCATCGAAATAGTCAGGCAGGCCGGCCAGGTCGGCCAGCGCTTTGAAATCATCGTCGCGGCAGGCGTCTTGAAGTCGTTGCCAATCGAACGGCGTGAATGCGCGGAGCTCGTCGGCGATCTGCTGAACGCTAAGCGGCATGTGCGTCCTCTTGAGTTTTAGGTTGATTGCGGAAGGTCGAGCCATCGCTCAGGCGGTATTCGACCCACGAGCCGTCGCTGGCTGCGTCGATCTGCTCGCCGGGGACCAGGTCAGGAAGATAGAGGTGCGAGCCACAGCCGAGCTCTTGCTCTTCCCGCGTCAGCGTCTGCTGCAGTCGCTCGCAGAACCAGTCGCCGCCCTTGAGCGCGGTAATGAATAGGCAGGTCCTGCAGTTGGTTTCGGCCCAAGCCCCAAAGTGGCACACAGGCGCTTGGCGGCAGATGATGCACGGCCATTTGGAGCCGTCGTCGCTGATCCGGCGAGGCGCGTGATCGCTAAAGGCGATCCGTTCAATCCGGGTCTCGAGACGAACGCAGAAGTCGAAGTCGTACTCGACACGCCAGGTCTTGAAGTCGTCGGTATCTTTGCAGACCGCAGCGTAGAGCGCGCGGGACCGCCCCCGCTTATGCATGTAGATTTGCATTTGGGCGTAGTGGTCGGGCTTCGAAAGCGCAACGCCCTTGGCTAAGAGGTCTGCCCATGATTTCGCATTGTGCGACTTTGCCTCAACAACATGAATTGTCGCGGTCGCTTCGGGAACGTTCGATGCTTCGCCGTCCAACTTCCCGTAGCCATGTCCCGCCGAAAACGACACGCCGATCTGCTTAGGCGCGCCATGCCGATCGACGCCTTCGTACTCAACGACCGACAGGCCGCCAGCGCCGAGCCAGTGCATAATGCGCCGCTCGTATTCTCGACCGCTTTCGAAGATCCGCAGACGCTGCGCGTCGAACACCTCGGGCGCTGTCGCCCAGCGAAAGGTAAGCCAGAGTTTGCGGTCGCAGGCCTCGCCAGCAATGCCGGCGCCAATGCGCAGGCCGTGACGCGGACGTTGCTCAGCTTCGATCGCGCGGTCGACCGCGATCACTGTGCTCGACTTGGTTTCAGGGAGTGCGGGCAAGGCAAACCTCCCCCGTCACGTCCGCATATGGCGCGGCCATTGTATTGCCCCTTGGGCTATCTCAAGTTCAGAGGAACCGGGCGACGCTCGTTAACGAGGTCGTCGCCCGGAGCTGGTTCTAACGCGTTCCGCTGTTGCCCCACGGACGGCTTCCGCCACCCGCGCCGGCTGGAGCACGCTGTTGGGTCTGGGCGCCGCTCTGGCTGCGACCACCACCTTGCCCCCCGCTCGCGGCAGGACGTGCGCCAGACGCGCCGATTGGCCGGACGCTCGAGAACTGGTTGTTCTCGCGACCCTGGTATTCCTGAACCTTGACGGTGATGTTCATCGGCCGCTCGTGAAGCGACTCGGTATCCGAGAAGACGCCAACGCCGCAGGCCTTCGCGATCTGCTTGATCTGCTTTTGCGCGATCTCCTGCGCCTGCGCGGAGTTGGGATGGATGTAGTTGAAGTTCAGCCAGAAAGTGCGGTTGGCCTTCGGGCCGTCGAGAACCTTGAACTGCAGACCGATGACAAACAGGCCAGTGTCTTTCTGCTTGCCGTTTGAGCCGATGATGTGCGCGTTGTAGCTGCCACCTTCGATTGGCGCGAAGGTATCGTCAGGAGCTTCGTTTCCGTCGATCGGTTGGCCGGGAAGTGCGGGCATTTGCGTGTTCTTTCGAATGAATGTTGAGGGCGCGAGAGATCAGGCTGCTTTGGCTGGATCGCTCGTCAGCGCGTCGCTGGTTTTGAACTCGTCAAAGCCAGGCAGATAGGGGAGCAGGTATTCGAACCCGCCGCCGCGCTCGTATCGGAACTTGGGCGGGAGGTCGTAACGGTTCTTCGCCGCGAACGCAGGGCGCGCCTCTGTGCGAACCCAACGGTCGCCGCCACCGCTCGCCTTGCCAACCTTCTTCTGGAAGCCAGCGTCTTCCTGGGCGACGACGGCCTCTTGGTTGATGAAGAGCACCATGTCCGCGCGATCTTTGATGATCCCGGCCGCCTTGGAGCGAACGCGAAGATCGTAGCGGCTGTATGACGCTGCGGCGGGATCGTCGAAGCGATCTACGCCCGAGTGAGCGAGGATGATCGGACAGACGTTGCGCTGTACGTTCAGGTACTCGATCGCGCGAACGAAATCTTCCCAGTAGCCGAGCGCGATGTTGTACCCCTTGCCGTAGCCAGGCTCTTCGATGTTGGCCCAGTTGTTATCGGCGCAGACCTTCTGGTGGATCATCACCTCGAGCTTGTCGGCGCTGTCGAAGATCACGCTCTTGAAGTCGTGCTCTTCGGTTGCGAGCGCACCGATTGCGTCGAGCGTCGCGTCGAAATCAGCGACTTCATCGCGCAGCACGATTGCGCCAGGCGGGGAGCCGCGCTCCCAGTCGAACGTAATCGGGTTCGGAAATTCAAGCGCGAAGGTGTTCTTGCCGATACCCTCGGGCCCGTAGATCAGGACGCGCGGCGGGCACGTAGGCTCAGCACGCCGCAGCGTCTTCAAGTCGATCGCCATATGCGATTTCCTCTTGTTGAGAATGGGGCTCGAGAAACCACCCGCCTGTCGCCCCGTTCTCGGTGGCGGGATGGAAAATGACGCGAACGGATTGGTTCGCGGGAACTATCAGAAGGCGCGTCATCGCGTTGCGCGTAGGCGCCCATGCGAAGGCTGGCGCAGTCACGAGCTTGTCGTCTGCGTAGACGCCCGCCTTGGTCAGAATGTCGAGGATCGGCTTGATGCGATTGTCGATATCGGCATTGCCGTTCATCCGGTCGACGGAGCCGAAGACGAGAACCGGGCAATCAAAACGTGTTGGCTTCTGCGCCTTGAGGCGCCAGAGCGCGTGGCCCTGCCAGTCGAGATAGACGCGCGTCTCATGACGACCGCGCTTCCCCTTCCCGCCCCCGTGCTCCCCGAAGCACTCATTGATGGACGGAGGCGTTGGCAATTCCAAAATGAGCGGCGAGGGCGAAGTGATGCCCCCGCCGCCAGCGCGACCCGAGAGCGCCGTTTCCGTCGCCCCGGTAGAAACTGATTTGCGCGAACGGCGCACACGCGTGAGGCGAATGGGCGCGTTCATTGCTGAACACTCCCGCCCTGCACCGCCACGTCGACGAGATCGGGCGCACGCTTGCGGAGCGCGGCGACCACTTCATCCCGGTTCTTGGAGGGGATGCAGCCCTTCTCTTTCCAGTACTGCACCGTGGATGGCGTGCGGTTCACGGCTCGCGAGAAAGCCGAAACACCCCCAAATAGCTCGATAATGATCTGTGCCGCGTTTGCCATCGTTCGTATACGAAGACTACTTTCGTATGGCCGTCAAGCGGCATACGAGATCGCTTTACGAATTTTTGATCGTCGCCCATTCGTCGCCTACAGTCGGAAAATTGGTTGAGTCGCAGGCGGTATTGGGTCGGACTGAATGACGGTTATTGGCGATCATTTGCGCGCCCTCAGAACGCGCGCCGGCCTCTCCATGGAAGAGATGGCAGAGAAGCTAAGCTTCGCTCGAGCCTCGAGTTATCAGTACTATGAGAGCGCGACCGGGTACTCGCGCGATCGCCTGCCCCGCCACCTGATCGAGAAGCTGAAAAAGGCGCTCGTTGGAACAGGCGAGCCGCCAATCACGGACGCGGATATCGACGCTGTGCATAGCGACAATCCGCCCCAGGGCGAGACGGGCTTTGCAGTAGGCAAGCCTACCGATCTCAAACTCGTCGGCGCGCATGCTGACGCCGTACGCCTTCTGCTGCAGCAGTCATACGGCGTCGCATTTACAAGGGTTCCCGCCTTCAATCTCGCGACCGACCAAGACGTGAAGCTCCTTGTCGCGCGCAAGCCCACGCGCCGCTCTGAGTACTTCCCGAGCACCTGGCTAAACGATATCGCCAACACAGGGTCCTTCGTCCTGGTCCGGCAGGCCGGCAACCAGATGGAGCCGACGATTGGCGATCACGACTGGATGCTGTTCGACTGGGCGGTCAATCGGGTCGCCTTCCCGGGCGTCTACCTGATCAGCTACGACAACGACATGATCGTTGGGCGATGCCAGCGCGATCCCTCCAGCAAGGACATCGTTGTTACGATGGATAGCAACTCCTACCAGCCCTTGCGCATCCCGCCGGATGCGAACGCAGCGGTTGTGGGTAGACTGCTTTGGGTGGGCAAGCGTTTTTGACGCCATGAGCACTTAACGAAAATCTTCGTTCGTATGGGCTTGCTTTTTTCGTAAAACTTCGTCAGCGTTCGAGCCTTCAAACGAGGGCTGTTCGTAATGATGCTGATTTCAGAGAAGGAAGCGCGAGACATCGCCCGTCCCTTCGGAGAGGGTGTGGCGCGTCTGGTTCTCGCGCTGGGACCGAAACTTACGGGTGATCCGCTCGACGAGATCGAGCGCCAGTTAGACGCCCTGATCGACGGCGCGCCACTGATTGTCAGTGAGCACGATATTCCGGCCATCCGCGAACTGGCGCGCGAAGTTGCCGGCTCAATCATCATCGCCATGCACAGGATGACACCTGAAGAGGGCATCTTCATCCTGGATCAGAACGACCACCTGACGCGAATTTGCAAGCTTATCGGCGACAGGGTCGCAGCATGAGTTCAGCGCGCGAACCCATGTCGGACGCCGTGATGTGGCGGATCGTTCGCGCGATCGGGTTCGGCCTCGTCGTAGGCTTCGCCGGCATTGTCGCACTCGAGTTGTCCAAGCCGATCTTGGTCGCAATCCTTCGCGGAACAATCACATGAGGGTCGACCTAAGCCGCGATTATACCTTCTTCGTCGTCGAGGGCGGCGAGCTTCGCGAGGCAGTCGATAGTTGGCGCAAAGTCTCCGAATGGGCGCGCAAGAAGCAGAAGGAATTCTGCGACGAGTTTGGAGCTCAGGGGACGTGCTCAACGTCTTGGTCCATCAGCGGGATCATGTGGCGCAAATCCGACGAAGCTCGCGCACCTTGGAAACTGGCAAAGCGCACGACCAGTGATGGCGAGCCCTATTGGGTGCCGGACAGGAAGTTGAAGGAGGGTCGCGCAATCGCGAAACGCATGGCCGAGTTGCCTCGAGCTGGCGCCTCCCTGCTTACCGAGCTGATTTGCAAAGAGCACAGCATTTTTTCTGGCCGCGATCATCCCAACGGTGGCATCGCTTTGGCCTCCTGCACGCTTGAGATATTCTGCAAAATCGATGTCGTTGGCGTGCCTAATGTCTTTGAGAAAGAAGGCTGTCGACCACACACAATTCCCGAAGGCGGAAGGCGCCTCAAGACGTCCGAATACTTCGCGATGAAAGAAGATCACGAGTTTGCGGAGCTCAAGAAAAAGCGCACGTCTCGCAAGAAGGCGGCGTGATGACGTCGATCTCGCCTCGCCTGGTTCCCCTCGCTGACGCGCGAAAGCGCCTTGGCGGAATGCACCCCGCAACGTTTGGGATTTTCCCACTCGGCAAGGGTCGCGGCGCTAAGTGGGATCTGAAGGCGATTGACGCGAGACTTGACCAACTGTCGGGATTGTCGGTCGATGCGGTCCATGGGGCCGCAAATGATCAGACAAAGCCGATCGACGATATCGCTGGTGAGCTCGATGAGCTCGTCGCCCTCGAACGCAAGATCGAAGCTAATGCTGCCCGGAGCGCATAGAACCACGCGCTGGAAGGGCAAAGCGCCAAACCGGAAGCTGTACGTGTACTGGCTGGCCTGGCGTGGCCGAGGCGCGCCTGTGATCGGCAGCTTCAATGGTCGCACCGTTGAAGAGGTCGCCCTGCTCGAGCAGGCCGCGGCCGTCGATCTCGCGGCGAAGTATGCAGAAGCCCGCAAGTCGCATCAGCAGGCCCCAGGCTTTATGTCGTCTCTGATCGCCGACTATCGGTCAGATGCATTCCCCCAGCTTGCGCCTTCGACCCAGCGCGTCTGGAAAGGCCATATCGATAAGATCGAGGCGGTATTCGGAGAGACGTCGCTTAAGGCCATGCAGGTTCGCGGCGCACGCAAACTGATCAAGCGTTGGCATGAGAAGGTCGGCAAGCCCGTTCCATTCAAAGACCTCGTAGCAGGCAAGATCAAGATTTCTCCCGATGACCATGCGCGGCTGCTCGATCAATGGCAGGATATCGCCAAGCCAGACACCATGATCTACACGCAGGCGCGCACGGCAAACATTCGCCTCACTGTGCTGACCCGTATCCTTTCGTTTGGTGTCGACGAAGAGACGATCGACAAGAACCCCGCCTCGGGGATCAAGCGCCTGGACGAGGGTCCAGGACGCGCGGCGATCACCTGGAGCGACGGGGAGCTCTCTGCCCTTCTCTCCAACTGTCCGCCTCACGTAGGGCGTGCTGTGCGCCTTGCAGCCATGACCGGGCTGCGCCTGGCGGACGTCGTCACGCTGAACTGGTCAGAGGTCGAAGAATTCGCGATCGTCCGGCCGACACTCAAGAGCCGCCGGAAGCAGCGTGGGTCGATCCCGCTCTATCCCGACCTTCGCGCCTTGCTCGACGAATTCCCTAGGGTCGGCCCTAAGGTCGTAACCAGCAGCTATAAGCGTCCCTGGAAGAACGCCGACAGTTTCGATAGCTCGCTACGTCCAGCGCTGAAGGCGTGTGGAGTGAAGAAGCACTTCCACGACCTGCGCGGAACTGCCTGCACATTCATGTATCGGGGTGGCCTCGAGAAGCGGGCAATCGCCTTGGCGTTGGGCTGGAGCGAGAGCGAAGTCGAGGAGCGGATCAACGACTATGTCGACCTGGCCGGCGCCGCCCGGGCCTTCGGAGAAGTCTTACTGAAGGGGAGGTCCAACTAATGCGATCAATGGGTTATCGAATGCGGTCTTACAGCTTCAGCCTTGATTTCAGTCGGTTGTCTGAAACTTGGGAAGCTTCTGCTCTACCATTGAGCTACACCCGCAATAGGCCTGTTCTACCTAGAGATTTCAACTCGGCCGCCAAGTCGGTCTTACAGCGGTCTTACAGGGCCGTTCTGAAATCGTTTCGTTTCGTCTTTGAAGCGATCTGCAAATCATTCGCATTCGGAGGGGCTATATGATCCGGTTTCGGGCGTGGATCAACACGCGTATTGAGTTCTCGCGGGGCGCTTTTCTGGTTTGCGTCGCGATCAACACAGTTGTGAGCGTTCTGTCATTCGCCGCCGCCTTCGGGGTGATCGGCAAATGATCAAAGCAAAGGCAATACAGGTTGGCCCACTCGCCATCCCGGCGGCGGAATACGGCATTCAAGCCAGCGCAATCCTGGGTATCAAGGAGAGCGGCAAGAGCTATCTGGGAACGCTGCTGGGTGAAGAGCTCCACGAGGCTGGCATCCCCTTTATCGCTTTCGACCCGGTTGGCGTCTGGCACAATCTGAGACGCCCTCGCGGCGGCCGAGGCGGCAAGGGCTTCCCAATCGTAGTAGCTGGAGGCGACGACGGGGATCTTCCCCTCAACCCAGCAACCGCACCCATGATCGTTGAAGCAGCCATGCGCGAAGGCGTGTCGCTGGTTATCGACCTAGCCGCCCTGTCGAAATCCGACTGGCGGACGATCGTGCGGGACTGCGTTCGCCTTCTACTTCAGAAGAATAAGCCCCACGGCCTGCGTCACGTGTTCTTGGAAGAAGCGGCCGAGTTCGTCCCGCAGACTGTCTACGACGGACAGGTCTTCGCAGAGGTCGAGAAGCTTGTCCGGATCGGCGGCAACATGCGCCTGGGCGTCACGATGATCAGCCCGCGCGCACAGGAGATAAACAAGGCCGTGCTCGAAATGTGCGAGCACCTATTCCTGTTCCGTCAGCGTGGGAAGAACGCGATCCAAAGTCTGTCAAAGTGGTTCGAGGTTGCCGGGGTCGACGGGAAGCTCGAGACGGAGATCGCAAAGTCGCTCCCTGAATTGGGTAAGGGTCAGTGCTGGGCATGGATCGGCGGCGACAATCCCCGGCCGCCGAAGCTGATCCAGGTGCAACGTAAGCGATCCTTCCACCCCAACCGCCGGATGACGCGCGACGACATGTCGGCTGAAGCTCCGAAAGCCATCAACGTCAGTGGCTTTGTCGAAGCGCTACAGGGTGCGCTTCCGGCGCTCGAGGCAGAAGCTGAGAACGCCGATCCCAAACGCCTGCGCGCTAAGATTGTCGAGCTCGAAAAGAAACTAGCCAAACTCCCTGCCGACGGCGCATCCCCGGCCGAGCTCATGAAGGCACGCCTGGCGGGCGATGCTGAGGGTTTTGAGCGTGGTCGCGACATCGGCCGGCGCACGGGTCTGGTTGAAGGCTTGCGCTCCGCGGCCGAGGCCATCCAAGCCGCCGCTCGAACGGCAGACGTTCACCTGCCGAAGGAAGTGACAAAGCTCCCGCCCCTGCCCGTCGCGCCAAAGGCGGCGAAACCAACGGCCTCTGCGATGCCGCCTGGCGTGGTCAACGGATATCGCGACACTATGCACGATGCCGCCAAGGCGGGCGTCTCGAAAGCGGAATTCGCCATTCTCGGCGCGCTCGCATTTTGGGAAGCGCTCAACATTCCGCGGCCATCCAATCCGCAAGTCGCCTCGGTTGCCGGATACTCGGTGACGTCGTCGAGCTACACGAATGCGCGGGGAGCCCTCAAAAGCGCCGGGCTGGTGACCTACCCCAACCAAGGCGAAGTCGAATTGACAAGCGAAGGCCGGTCAAAAGCGCCACCACCTATGCGGGCTCAGCCTTTGATCGCCTGAAGGGCGTTCTCGATGGCCCACCCTTCAAGCTGCTTTCCGAGTTGGTTCGCGCACGCCGTCCGATGCCCAATGAAGAGCTTGCCGAAGCGTCGGGCTATTCGGTGACGTCGTCGAGTTACACGAATGCCAGGGGCGCACTGAAGTCACTTGGCGCGGTCAGCTATACGCCTGAAGGTGTGTTGCTCGCAGATTGGGTGGCGATGGAGCTCGCCTAGCCACGATAGTCGGGTGGCCGCTTCCGCTCGAGCACGACCTTGTTGACGCGGAAGCTGTTGCAGATCGTTTCGGTTATCTGGTCGATCGCCTTCGCCTGGCTACGCCGATCGTAAGATTTGAGAATCGATCGCGTGCCGGCGTCTGTGAGATCGAGCGCCATCTTGACGTAGTCCTGCAGAGCGAGCCGACCTGGCAGGTTATCCCACTCGTCCGGCCGGAATGGTTGACTGTTCGGGTCCTTTAGCCGGAAGCCAGAATGGTGGAGCTCGCGCACAATGCTTCCAGCTAGGTGCGCCGAGCAGTCGGGATGCTTTGCGAGGAAGTAGGCCTGAAGCATTTCTTCCGAAGCCATCGTCACGGCGCGCGCGACGGCCTTCCCTACTATCGAGACACGCTGGATATCCTTCGGGTCCACGGCTTAGGTCAGCTAACGAGATCACGGCGCGTTAGCCTGGCCCCATGCAACGCCAACTCGGCAACGACATGATGCGCCACTGAGAGGCGCGACGCATCGCCACCAACAACCATGTCCGCAACTGCACCTGCGCCTGCCGCCTCAAAGCTGGCGACGATCATGTCGATCGCGCTGTCGCCGTCGAGGTCCCAGCCCGCCTCATCTAGCGAGGCCAAGACGCGAATGGCGAGGCGCGTCGAACCGACGACGCTACCATTTGGTGACGCGATCAAGAGCGCTCGCAGAGCTATAGGCGCACGTGTAATCGCATGTTCGAGCGCATTGGCGATGACCGATACGCTTTCGTTTGGTGTGTCCATTCCAGCCTCCTTCGAGGCGTTCGACACCACCAGAACAAAACAAGAACGTCAATACGTCCTCGCGCGTTTAGCGAAAGAGTCCTGTCAGCTCTTTCCGAGACGCTTGGTCAGGAGAGCGACGAGCTCGGAATTGGTTGGCTCGCGACGCGACTTAAGCGCCTGCAGCCCCGCCATGATGGCTGCGGTCGCAGTGCCATGCTGCTCCGCTGCGGCTTCAAGGAGTTCCAACTCATCGTCGGAGAAGCGGAAGGTCTTCGCTGTCTTCGTGTGCTGGCCCATGCCGTTAATATGCCGGCAATACAGGTTAGCGGCAATACAGCGGCAATCACAAAAAGTTGAATCATGGCGGCAATACACTGTATTGCTTCGCTCATGTATTGCCGCCATATTGCCGCTGTGAACAGCACAGGAGCAATTCACATGGCAACGAAGAAACCGACCGTTCAACGCGTCGCTGATCTCAAGTCCCGGTTCGTCCGGATCAAGGCAGCGGTGATGACGGTCGACACTCTGACAGCCGACTACCTGGACCGCGTCGCCTCCGATCTCGAGGCCTTCTCGGTCGACATGGCGGCCCTGACCGGCCGTGACGACGACCAGCCGGCCGCGAACTAAGGAGCGGACAAGGTCGCGCCCACAAGACCCCGGATCGGCTGTGACAGGCCGACCGGGGTCGAGCCGTCAGGAGGATAGGCCTCCAGGGTGTTCGACAAAATGAGCATTGCAAGAAAGGCCGCCGGCTGGGCCATCATCGCAGCCGGATCGGGGCTTGCCGCTATCTCTGGCGTGCTCGCCTATCACGGGCTCGAGGGCGACCTCGAGATACCGTTTGTTGGTTGGGTCGGTCCTTGCGTGGCCGCATCGCTCATTGGGCTCGGGATCGCCGTTGAAAGCGAAATCCGGGCTCGCCGCTGGGTTGGAGCCGTCGTTCTCGGCGCACTGCTTCTCGGCGCAGGGCTGCTTGATCGTCACTCTGGCGAGCTCGCACTGAAGTCGAAGGTCGAAGCCGCGGCGCAGGTCGACGCTGATCGCAAGCAAGCGTTCGACACGGCGACGAAAGCCACCGCCGATGCGAACGGAATCATCGTCGATCGCGAAGCTAAGTTGGCGACACTGACGGGGGCAGACATCGAAGCTGCCCAGCGGCTGCTTGGCGTGTCCACCGACGGCAAGTGGGGCAAAGAGACGACCGCCGCCATGCAGGAATTGGCGAAAGTGTATCGGGGCGAAATAAGCGCCGCTCGGGAAGACATGCGCAAGCATGTCTCGACGATCTCGGCCGGCGCCCCGGCTTCTGAAATGCCCTTCTCGCTTTCCGACGCTGAGCTCTACGCGACGCTGATTACACTGCTCTCGATCGTCCTGGCTTTCGCTGGTTCGTATGTGGCCCATGGGCTGCGGACAGAGCCGACGACGGACGAGGTTCTAACCGAACTGGAAGAGTCGACGTCGGCGCTCGAGAGCGAGGTTGTCAGTCTCGGAAGTTACCTGACTAGTCGTGTCGCAGCTTAATCGACCCGAAAGCCAACCTTCAAAGCCCCGCCCTCACAGGCGGGGCTTTTTTCATACGAAAGATTTTCGTATGCGTTATTGATTGCTTCGTATTTTCTTCGTATACGAATATAAGCAAAGCAGCGGATACAAAGGAAATCGACATGCTCGCGTCCTTCAAGCCTCTTGAAATGTTTCGTAAAACCAGCTCACGCGCTGGCGAAACTACTGCCGCCCGGATCGCACAAATCATCAGCCCGAACGTGGTCGAGGTCCAAGCAAAGCGCAACGCGCGCTTCGGCCGCCTCAACGTCGCCGCCGCCTTCGACATTTCCGCTCACGTTCGTGACGTCGATTTTCGCGGCGACGTGCGCCGCGAGTTCGCGCGTCGCATCGCGATCGGCACCCTCTAACGGCCGAGGATCACATGACCCAGCTCACAGAAATCAGCTTTGAGACGACCAAAGAAGAGTTCGCAACGATCGGCCGTATCGCTGATCGCTACAAGGCGATCCTCAACGAGAACCGCAAAGCTCTTGGGCCAAACGAGTTCGACCGCGCGGACGAAGAGCTCGTGATCCGGTGGTTGCTCGAGCATGGGTGGAAGCCACCCAGAAGTGGCGCGACCAAATTGCGCAGGACGACTGCAAAACGGCGGGAGGCTTAGAAATGAGTTACGGATGGAATGAGCGCCCGACCAAGGCCGCGTCAAAATCTATGATCGGTGGCGATAATCCCGCTGTGGTTTTCCGAATTGGTAAATACGAGGTCATCGTACCTGGAGAGGACCGCGACGACATTACGTATCGTGTGCCGTATCACACAAACACAAACCCGCGCTCCACGCTGCCCAATATGGATATCACAGATGGCGAGATCCGCATTCCGCTCTCTGATCTAGTGGACGAAACCTTGTCCCGGCTCGAGCCTGTAGAGTTGGCGCAAGCGCTGTGGTCGAACAAGGAGGTCCGCGAGGCATTCTGCGACGCGCTCACTGGCGGCTGGAACAGCGAGTTCACCGATCAAGAGCGCCGCCGCGTCCTTCGCGAATTGAAGGAGGCCGTTCACTCCACGGCGCAGGATAAGCTCGTCGCCTCAATGGCGAAGCTGGAATACGACGTCTCCAAGCGCTCGTTCTTCTACCACGAGGTCAACCGGGTGAATGAGTCACTGCAGGAAAGTGAGAGGCAGCTGCGGCGGTCGACGGGCAACGAAGCGCTCGCCCTGCCACGCCTCAAACACGAAGACCACGATCCAGACTTCAAGATTGGCGGCAAGCACTGGAACGACGCTCGCGATCATTGGCGATCGGAAGTTTTGGCGCGGTTCAACTTTGAAGCGGCCACTCCGACGCAGGAGTGATTAGGCCGCGTCCGTCTTCTTCCCAGTCGGCCTGACGAGGCGTGGCGGGTATGTCCGACGGTTCGGGGGGATGCCCATTTCCCACTCTTCCCGATCGCGCTCACGCCGATACTTTCGCCCTTCGCGGAATTCTTCGAACGCCTTGTCGAGAAGCGACATAACTCCCCGGCCGCAGAAGACGATGAAGAGCGCCAACAGAAGCGTCTCCGGACCAACGGCCTTGCCGATGATCCCTTCCATCTGCGACTTGGCGCTTGCGATCATCGGCAACGTCTTCATGAGCTCGTCCCTCAGGACGGCCACGTTCGGGTCGAGAGCCGGATCAATCTGAAGAGCAATCATCGCACTCGTTCCCAACATTCCAGCTATTGCAAGCTTGCTCACGACATCACTTCACGCGGGCCCGGAAGAGGTTCCGGTTGCCGCGCCTTCACGGGCCAGGCGAGGATGGGGGCGAGGCACAGTGCCACGATTGGGCGATCCATCGTCGTGCCGTTCCACCAGGCCAGGTTCGCGCCCATCAGCGTGAAGAACAGGTAGATCGACAGGAAGAACAGCGCGAACGGCACAACCCACTTCCACGCCCAGAAGACGCGAGGGTCGCGATAGCATTTGAGCCAACCGATCATGCCGGCCGCGGCGACTGTCGAAAAGAAAAGGGTGTCCATGGCTTCGCCTCGCTACGGTTTCTTCCGGCGGCTCTCGACACGCTCGCCAATGCTGTCCCAGCCGATGAAGCACACGAACAGGCCAAAGACGGACACGCCAAAAACCCCCCATGTCTGGATGAAGCCGGGGGACGTTTCGGGCACGCCCGGAAGCGAGTTCCACAGCTCGGCCATGCGCTGCCAGTGCTTCGCTCCGGTAGGCGGCGCAATCGCGGCCAGGCGCTCGTTCTCGGCTTTGAGATCGGCCGCCTTCTTGTCGAGCGCCAGTTGCATTTCGTCCGCCTCGACCAGCTCGGCCCGGATATCCGCAGCAAGGTTGCAGAGGTCGCGCTGACGCGTCTTCGGTAGGTTCGCCTTGCACGCGCCATCCGGCTTGAGATCGGTCAGGCCCCAGCCGACAGCTTCGGCCTCATAGGAGGCGAGAGTTTCCTTGGTGAACTCGACGCCAGCCGGTTTCGGCAGGTTCCCGTACTCACGCTCGAGGCGGCGAATGTTGTTCCGGATGACGGCGCGATCTTCCTCGATCTCGATCGCCGCGTCGGCGTCCATGGCAGAGTGTGACACGAGGTTCGAGAAGACGCCGAACAGGGTCACTGCCGCGCAAAGCAGGCTCGAGATCATCCACTTACGCGAGCGGCCTCGCGCGGTGCGCTCTTCCTTGCGCTTGTCTTCGTCCTTATAGGCCTCAGCGTCGCGGCTGTGCTCCTTGTGCTGGCGGTGCGACCAGATCGCCCAGCCCGCCACAGAGACGCCAGCAATCCACGCGAATGAGCCCCAGGCAGCAAAGATCAGCGCCCAGCCCAAGCCGCTGTTGTTGAGCTCCCATGCAGTGATCACAGCAATGAAGCCGAGCGCCATGCAGAGGCCGACGAACTCGAGCGTCGCGCGCGTGGCGCTGGGGAGGTTGCGCCAGGCGAAGAGGCATCCCTTCGCGCACAGCGTCGCGGCGGTAACGATCCCGACGCGACAGTTGTTGACGAACGTGCGCCAACGCCCCTTGAGCGTCATCGCCTCCGCGCGATCGGCGGCGCGCTTCGACGCCGCGTCTGTTATCCGCCCCATGCTGTCCATACTCTAACTTCCTTTGTCGGCCTGGCGCTCGCCATCGATCCAGTCCGCGACCAGCTTGAGGCAGGTGTCGTCGTTCGCTATCGCGCCGACAGCGGCCAGGCCGGCGTCAGCGAAAGTCTCCCTGCAGTACCCTTCCCTGTTCGGATCGGGCGTGCAGATGAACTGGAACTTTTGGCGGACAACCGCACACATGGGCGGCTGAACGCGAAAGCCCCGCTCAACGATGGGCGGCGGCTCAGGGCACTTTGCCGCGAACTTCTCCACCGGCATTGGCGCCCGGGAGGGCTCGGTTGAGCACGTCGAAATAAGCGGCAGGGACGCCAGCATTAACGCAAGCGTCCTTGATCTTGACCATTTCATTGCGGGCCTCTGTGATCTGAAATTGCATCTTCGCGACGCTTGCCGCAGCTTCGGCGGCCGACTTCTCGGAGCGCGCAATTGCGACATCGGTCGCGGCCCGATCTTCGATCAGGATTTTACGGTTCTCTTCCTTCTGGCGATCGACCTCGGTGTTGACCTTGACGATCTCGCCCTTGCACTGCTCGCGCTCGCCAGTGATGCGAACAGACGTGTCCCACAGGGCTTCGTACTCCGCAGTCTTCGCCGCATAGCCCGCATCATAACCGCGGGGGTATCCGAAGAACTGCCAGCCAATGCCTATGCCGGCTGAGAAGGCGGCGATGCCACCAAGCGCCACGGCGCGAAGGTCGATCATGCGTAGAACTCCTTGCGCCGTTTTTCAGAAGCTTCTCGCCATTCAGCGGCGTACTCTTTCGGCTTGCCCGGGCCGTTCTGCACGACAGCGGCCGAGACGTAGTCGTTCTTGAGAAGCGGCTCGAACCCGCCGTCGACGATCAGGTATCGGACAGCCAACTCGAGTTGGGCTCGCTCACCCCTGTAGACGTACCTGACGAGCTCCATAGGCGCGTCGAAGCCCAGCTTGCGGTAGTTGAAGCCCATGATCTGGAACGCGCCCCAGGACGCTGCCCGGATGGCTGCATCGAAGTCGAGCGCGGCCTGTCTGGCGAGAATGTCCCAGCGCCCTTCATTGTCGAGCCGGTAGGGATGACCTGGCTTGACCTTCGACGGGTGGATCCATTTCTCAATGCTGAGATCAGGATGAGTCTTGTCGTAAGCGCGGAATGTGAACTGCGAGAACTTGTGCAGCTCGGGAACCGAGATCGACCGGCCGTTGGCCGCGAACCCGCCGCGACGCGCTTCGATATCCGCCATGCCGTGAAGCTTCCACGGCTCGATACCGCTCTCTTCAGCGACCCGCCGGAAATCCATTGTTGCAAGGCGCTCAGCGCTCTCAGGGCGAAGGCAAACGAGTTCGGCGACCTGCCGCGCGTTCTCTGCCCGATCCTGCTTCGCAGCGATCGAGTTGCCGACCGCCAGACGCGCGATCGACCCCGGCAACAGACTGGCGGCGGCCATGAACATACGCCGTCGTTGTGGGGTGTTTCGGTTGTCTGGCGAGCGCCTAGAGACCTGAGATCAGGCGTCGGTCTTTGGCAGGAACGGCTTGATTACAGAGCGCTGGTTCGACAGGAAGGCGGGCATGTGCTCGATCACACCGAGCAGGTTCGACAGCTGCATCTTCACGTCGCCGTCGGGAAGATCGGCCATAAGGGCGCGGTACCTGTTGATCCAGGTATCCGAGAAGGCTTCGCCCAACAGACTGTCGATCTCGTCGATCTTGGGGGCCATGAAGAGGGCGGCCTCGGTATTGAGCTGTAGCGTCAGCGCATTCAACTCTTCGCGGGTCATAGGCACGGGCGATCTCCTATTTGCGACGCGACGCAGCGCGTTTCTCAGCTGGTGTGGGGATCTGCGGCTTAGCCGCCGGGGGGCCGGGGTGAGCGGCTGCTTGCTCTTTCGGCAAATAGGCCTGAAGTTTGTCCGCCAGCGCGAGCACCGGGGCCGACTTCGTGCGAACCTCCGCTATGGCAGCCAAGCCGCCTTGCTGCTGGCCGTTGCCCAGGCTTCGGGCGATCAGGTCTTGCCCGGTGATCAGCTGGATCAGCTCGGCATCCGTCAGCGGCACGTTGTGGACTTTGGTCATAGGAGTTTCCTGCTTATGCGGCTTTGCGTAGTTCGTTGAGTTCGGCGCGCATAGATTTGAGTTCGTGGAACAGCGTAGCGATGCCCAATGAGTGAAGTTGATCGGGGCGCAGACCTTTGCGAACGTAGGGCTTGCCGTCTTTCATCAGCGGGCGGGTCACGTCACGCATGAGCGCGATTTTTTTGCCGCCCTTTTTCTCTGGATCACGAAACTCGCCAGTGGGCTCCGAAATAGTTTCGGTAATCTCGTCCTCGCAGAAAAGGGCCATGGCGTTCGGATTAAGCCCGTGCTTCTTCGCCAACTTTTCTACCACCTGAGCCCCAAGCCCGAAATGTGCGCGTGCCTTGCTGCCCTTCTCTGCGACGGAAGCGAGCCAGCGATACCAACCGGCTCCCATGAACACGTCGCGAGCAAACGCGCGCTCGTTTTCATTGACCGCGGCGAACGGCGTTTTCTCACGCATGTCGGAGGTGTTGATTGAGCCGGTGGTCGCAAACACGGTTGTCCAACGGGCGCTGCTGTCGCCGTTCTGATACGTGTTGTCCGCACGGGGAAGGATTGCCTGCACGTAGGTCGCGAGGTTTCCACTATCGATGCGGAACTTCTGGACTCCGCTACCGTCTGTGATTTCATAGTGGTTGTTTGAGCTGCTGATGCCGCGCCCCGTCATCCAGCGCAAACCGCCGCCCTGATAATAACGAATGAGGGATGCATAGTTGTCGTGACTATCAAGAGTGAGATCGGCATGTGCTGACGTGGAGTTAGCATTGCCGACTTTCAGAATACCGTTGACGTGAAGTTTTGCCGAAGGGTCAGTCGTCCCGACGCCCACATTTTCTGTATCAGAGACAAACCAGCCATACGCGGCATCGGTGTTGTTATAGAGACCGATACCGCGAGTTGAGGACGGCGTGCCCTGCAAGATGCGCCACACGTCATGCGAAGCGCGCTCGAACGAAAGAGATGTCGCGTTAGTAAAAACGCCCGTTCCGCTGATCGTCAGCCCCGCAAATGTCGGGCTACTCGTCGTGGCAAGCGATTGGTCGATCGTGTAGCCTGAGTCCTGTATAATTTTGCCCGAAGTGCCGCTGAACGTCGCGATGCGCCCCGCCACCGACGAAGCAGGCCCGATGACCGCGCCATCAAGGTTATTCTGCGTGATGTTCCAGTTTGCGCCGACCGTGGCCTGGTTGCCCGCCGCGCTGCTGTCCACGAAGCAGGTCGCGAGGTCGCCCACCTCCACATTGACGCCGGAAGCGCCGCCAAGCTTGCCCGCCACAGTGATGCGATAGGTGTGGCCCGCGTCGGCCGCTGGATAGTTCGGGTTCGTGCTGGCGTTGATTGCGCCCTTGTAGAGAAGCGCGTCGTTCGAGGCGAACAGGCTGTCGGCGTAGGCCTTGACGGTCGCCTCGGACGGGATCGTCGTCGTGGTGTTCGCCAGCGCGCCTGTGTTCACAACGCCGCTGGCGAACATGGACAGCGTGACGCCGGTGGCCACGATTGCAGCCAGGCGAGCTGCGGCGTTTTGCTTGCCGGTGTCGAGCGTGTAGATCGCCGCATCGACCGCCACCTGAAAGTCCGCGACCTTCGGCGTGAACTCGGTGTCGGCCATGTCGCTCGCGGCGACGATCGGCCAGGCGTAATGCGCCGTGTCGGCCATCAGACATTCTCCACACGAACGAGGAAGCGGACTTTGCCCGATGTTGCGAGAGAGCGGTTCACGATGGCGATGCGGTCGATCGCGACCAAGTCGCCGAGGTCATCGACGTTCGCCATCGGGAGGTACGGGTCCGACGTGTGCGCCGGGGCAGGCTCGGAGGCTGTGTAGAGTGCGATCTCGCGGATGGCCTCTGTCGGTTCATCGACCCCAGCGTACGGCGCCTCCACCAGCACGTACTGGGTCTGCGCACCCGCCACCGTCCACCTCGAACCGTCGCGCATGATGATTGCGCCGGCAACGTCCGGTTCAATGTAGGACCAGGAGCCCGGGAAGATGCCTAGCGGATCTACAAGCGCGGTCTCGCCTGTGGTGTCGTCGTCCGGCGTCTCGTCCCAGGCGGGATCGCCCCTGCCCCATGCCGGCCAGAAGCCGGTGCTGGCGGTCGCGGCGTCAACCAGGTCGTCGACGACGAAGCGCCAGAACTCGGTCATCGGAAAGTGGGGCATTGGCGCGTGTGGCATACCGAACCGGAAGGTCTTGTAGCCGTCGATATGCGCGCCTGTTGCATCCGGCGGCGCAGCGCGTGTGTATATCCTGCGGCGGACGAAGTTAGTCGTCATGTATCAGGCGTCGGGATGCAGGCGATTGAACTCGTCTTGCATGCGCCTGACGCTATCCTCCGTCGCCTCTCGGTCCATGTCCTGCCTGCCCTTCGTGGGGTAGGCGTCCAACGCGGGATCACGGTAGTTGGCGCATGCCGAAGCGCAGAGCGCGAAAGCCAAAATGATCAGTCGCATTCGGCACTCCATCCAAGGTCGGGAAACCCGCGCCAATCTCGGAAAAAGTGTGTTTCGGCTTTTCGGCCAAGCGATAATGCGATGCGGCTGTACGGGTCAGTAGTTCGTTACGTCGACGGCTAAGAATACCGCCGTCGTCTCGCTTGCAATATACTGATAACCCACACCGATCTTGGCATATGTCAGGTGCTCGTAATACATCGACCCCGTTGTCGGGGCGCAGGCACCATACCAATTCTCTCGCTCGCCCGTGACGTCATTGATCTCGCTTTCACCAAAGCCCCAACTCAACTGCATCCCAGCAAGCACCCGGCCGGGCGCGAATACCGTCTCGTCGGGATAGGGCCAGAGGCCGTTGCTCACTAGGTTGCCGGGGCAGATGCGCAGAGGCTTCTGTTTCGAAGAATAGATGGGCACGCCCGTAACAGGATGCTTGATGCGCAGCGCAGGTCCCGATGAGAGATCAACGGGAGCGATGTCGAAAACGTAGTAGTCGAACGCCGAGGCGTTGCCGACGAGCAGGACGCGCCAGGTCCACGTGCTGCCACTCACCTGCCCGCCGAGGATCACAAAAGCGCCTGCAGACTTAATTGCGATGATCGGCGCGATGCAATCGCTCACGGATATGTCGCGATAGTAGAGATTGTAAGTATACAGCGTGTTTGTGGTGCTGCTGCCTTTCGTCTTGAAGACATAGTTCTGATAAGTCTCGTCGATCTGGTAGACGTTTGATCCGTTCCTTACGCGCAAGCCCACGGTCATATCAGTTGATCCCGTGAATGACTTTGAGGGCGTAGGGACTGCCGTTTGTATAGGTGACGGTCCCGCCCGATCCTCCGAAAGAGAGCAGCGAGGCCGAACTCGCCCAGGCGAAGCCCGCGTCGACTGGCTGGATGATGATAAAAGGCGTCCCGTACTCGGCCGGCAGATCGGGCACTGAGTAGGAACCTGACGAGCTGGCGGCAATATCCTGTACGTGAGTTACGCGCCCCCAAAACATTGTGGGGTCGCTGATCACGTCACCAGTAATCGGGTCACGGATGCGAAGGCCCACCGGCATTACAATACTCCCAGCTCGACACACTCGATATTGGAAGCGCTGAACAGGCTTAGCTTGTTGCTCCGTAATTCCATGCGCTCGCCGGTTGTCGCCGTGCGTAGAAGGCCGATGACGGCCGAAATTGCGGACAAGTCGGTTACCGCGATCTTGGATGCACTGACACTTCCATTGACCAGCACAGCGCCGTTCATCAGGATTTGCCCAGCGTTGATCAGGACGGTCGAAGGCACGCCTCCGCTAACCGCCAAGGCCTCGATCGTCGCGATGTTGGTCCCGGCCGCGACCTTGATGCCCCAATAGGCAGACAGTCGGCCGTCGAGTGTCGCTATGGCGCTGGTGTTGACCAGGACGGTTGCGGACAGGCTACCGTAGTTCGAGGTCAGGAGCGCCGTCTGGCTGGCGCGGGTAGCCGCCTCTGTCGTGATAGCCGTCGAGTTCGCGGCGATGCTCGAGTTCGCCAGGCCAAGGTTGGTTGTAAGCGTCGCGGTCTGCCCAGCACGTACAGCGGTTTCTGTCGCAACTGCGAGATCGACAAGGGCGATGCTTGCGTTGGCTGCTGCGAGGTTGGCCGTCAGGGTCGTTCCCTGAAGGGCTCGCGCCTCGATTTCGTCGGCCAAGGCCAGAGCCACTTCCTCGATCGCCGCCGATCCCTCGCCCGACACAGCCTCCAAAGCATTGAGGCGAGCGTTCACAACCTTGGTGTCGCGGATCAAGTTTTCTACGCGTGTGATGCCGTCGGCCGACGACAGCACGTCGGAACCATCGGCGAGCGGCTTTTCGGCCGTCGCCAACACCATGTCGGTAATTGCTGGCTCAAACGTCTCGCCACCGTGAAGGTCGAGGCCGTACGCCTTCAGCGATCCGTCGAGCTCGCGCGCGTAGGGGAAAATATGACCGTGCCCAGCGCCGTTGCTGAAGCGCTCCGCAACAGGCTGTTGGCTCCAGGCTATACCGATCAATCCATTTGGAGGAGCATAGAGCTCACCCCACGCCGTTCCGAAGTGTGTCTCTTCGATTTCCTGCTTACCGAGCGTCCAGTGATCGATGTAGCCCGCGCTGACCTTGATGTCGGAAGGGGCGTCAACGTTGGCTTCAATGTCGATATCGCCATGGCCGCCGACGATCCAGAATTCGGGCCAATCCGATCCTACAATTTTGTCGAGCTTCTTTGACGCCTCGTCGAGCTCGGCCGCGACGTCACTCAGCGCCAGGTCGAGCAAGCTCCCAGGGAACGGCGCGGACGCTGTCGGGACGTTGTATGCGGCGCCAGTCGTGACGAATGCGATATCCGACCAGTCTGAGTAGAGACCAGAAGTAAGGAAGCGCGCCCGCACCGCGTAAGCTTCAAGCTCCGCGATCCCGTTCTGAACGACGAGCTCTTCGTCTGCGTCGGGAATAATCGCATTCTCGACCGCCACCTTGAGGCCGTCGCTGGCCCGCGTGACCTCGACAAACAGGTGTTGGACGCGTGGGTCGAGAGGATTGCCGAAGGCGACCTTGAGAGCTGGAGTAGTCGACCCCTCGCCCACAATCGGATTGTCGGTCACAGTGATTAGCGGCGGAAGAACTTCCGAGATTGCATCCGTTCCGTCGGCTGGCGCCGGGGGTCCGTCGAGCGCTACGCTCTCATCCCAAGCGCTGTCTTCCGGGTCGACTTCCTTGGCGATGATCGTGACCAGGCCGGTCTTCGGGTCAAGGATGCGCTCCATGACTTCGAAGGCCTTGCCAGCCTCCCCGAAGCGGGAACCTGCGCGGCCGGTGCGGACGAACCAGTCGCCGCGCTCGAGCTCGATCGTCCAGAACGGATAGACGCCGCGCAGCGTGCCCTGCCTGCGCTCATACTTCGCTTTCAGGAGCGCGAGCCGTTGGGCGCGCTCCGCGTCGATCTCGAATTCCAGGTTATGCGTGATGCGCTTCGGCTCGCCGCCGTCCTGTACATCCCATGCAGCGTCCGTGACCTCAGGATACGGGGTCGGCTGGTACAGCTGCGCGGGATCTTGGAACTTGCCCTCGACTGCACCAACGAGTTCGCCCCACGATCGCTTCGGCGAATAAGTCTCGGTCGCCATGTCGATAATGTCGTCATCGTCGATCGACATGACGGGCGTGCGCGCTTCGACGCCCACAACGCCCACGCGTCCGCCGAAGTCGGCAGGCTCGGCCGCCATAGCAGTGCAGAGCCGCTTGATCGTGTCGTCGTAGGGCTCGCTGGCGAAGATGATGCCATTGGCCCGATAACGCATCTGCGTTCCGCCAGCCTTCTTGACAACGCCCTCGTCGCAGATATTGGCCTGCGCGGCGAACCGATCGAACGGCACGTCGTCGACGTCCATTCCAATCCCGAAGACGCGATGCCCGTTCCAGTATCGACCAAGCTGATAGTGATCGAGGGCCACAGCTGGGTTTGCACCCTCAGCGCCTGAGCTGAGCTCCCACGTCGACGGATCATCCAGCCGGTGCGAGCCGCTTCCGCCGGCCGTTGTGTCTTTGCGCCGATCGTAGAGCTTCGCGCCTTCGTGCTCGAACACGAGTTGCGCCGGTTGGCGCATGTTGTCGCTGTCCCACCACATTTCCGCGACGACGTAGGACATGCCGGTCATTTTGTTCGCGGCAGTCCAGCCCTGCCCGAGTCCGACAAGGGTTGGATCGGCTGTCTGTCCAACACGACCGTCGTAGTAGGTGAGCCAGAGCCGGTCGCCGCCCGAACGGAATGTTGGGATGACGGTTTTGACGCCATGCACCAGCGGCGTGTTGTGTACGACGCGACCACCAGCAAAGACCCTGGTGATCGTTCCGCACGGCCCCTCGCTCAGATAGATCGGAAGGTAGAGGCGTGTGTTGTCGGAGCCGCTGACGAACCAGTTTGCCAGCGTCCCGCCAAGCGCCCGCTTCCCAAGGACCAGTCGCCGGGGAGCGGATGGATTAAGCTCGAGATTGATGAACCCGCCCTGATCGCGGGGCTGGGAGTTATTTGCGACCGCAGCGTTGATCCCAGCCGTCAGGGCAGCGGTAGCCGTCGCTTGCGCCAATCCGCTCGCAAGGGTGCCAGCTCCAAACGCCGTGCCCGCGAAGACGCTGCCGATGAACTGAGCGGCTGACCAAGCTGCTGCGACCGCCTGTGGCATTAGCCAACCCTCCAGGCACGCGTTGCGAGTTCCATGGGGTTGTGATTGATGCCGCGCGGCGCGCGGGGACCGACAGCGGTTCGGCCATCGCAGATAGCGACGAACTCGCCCTGCTCTCCAGGCATCAGAACCACATCGCCGCGGCAGGCTTCGCGTGTCTCGATCTCGGGAAGCCTAGACCGGACGAGCGCGCCTATATCGGCGAAACCAAGCGAGGCCAGAAGGCCCCATGCCTCGCGCTCATTGTCGTATCTACCGCGAAAATCTCGGGCCAGGTCTTCGCCTGTCACTGCGAGAATGCAGTCAGCCGCCATCATAATGCAGTCGTGCGAACCCCAGCCCCACGGAGTGCGCAGCTTGCTTGTCGTCGTCGCGACAAGCGCCTGTTCCCATCCGCGAACCCGGATCATCCGTATTTACCGCGCGGCCCGCTCGGCACGCTGCCGCCAGTCGATCCCGTCGCCACGCCCGGGAGCGTTGACCAGCCGACACCGAACGGAACGTCCTGAAACGGCTTGACGGCAATGTCTTTCAAGCTGGCGTCGTCGGGATCGCGAAGACGCTGATCGGCGTCGGTCACGGTTCGCAGATTGCGAGCTCGCGCGCGGAAAGTGCCGCTCTCGCAGCTGAGGATGACGGATGACGGACCCGGGCCACCCTCTGGCGCGTCGAGCGTATCCATAAAGCCGCGCCAATCGTAAACGGTATTGATCGGAGTGACGAAGTTGCTTGTTACGGTGAAGCAAACCTG
>Ga0172380_10002029_pt1 | contig 32965 bp, 28 predicted proteins | sample Leawe162metaG_FD_119747 | JGI IMG/M metagenome (GOLD analysis project Ga0172380, IMG submission 119747) | Leachate microbial communities from a municipal landfill in Southern Ontario, Canada - Leachate well 162 metaG | ecosystem: Engineered > Solid waste > Landfill > Unclassified | place... | reverse complement strand
TGGCCCGGTCGCTGGTTTCCGTGAATTGATTGCGGATAACCCCAAGATTGTCGTAAAGAGGCTGCATGTACGGCTTCAGTTTTGACTGGATGTCGCCGGGCAGGTAGCCGATGTCCTTATTACTCAGCGGAATGACCGGTCTGGCCAGCAGGATCTGCCGGTAACTGCTCCGTCTTTCCAGGGCCGCGGCCAGCGCCAGCAGCGTCTTGCCGGTGCCGGCCTTGCCGGAGATGGTGACCAGGGGAATGGCGGTGTTCAGCAGGCCGTGCAGGGCAAAGGTCTGGTCGGCGTTGCGGGGCTGGATACCGTAGGCGGTCTGCCGGTCAAGGCGGCTGATGCGGCCGCTTTTGCCGTTCAGGCAGGCCAGCACCGATTTCTTGCCGTTGCGCAGGATCATGTATTCATTGGCCAGCAGCGGCGGGGTCATCCTGATCTCTTCCGGGTCCACCTCATTGGGTTCCACATAAAATTTTTCAAGTATCTCTTCCGCCACATCCTCCTGCGTGCGGCAGCCCGTGTAAAGCACGGAGATATCCTTCACATGGTCCGTGGTGTAATCCTCAGCCATCAGCCCCACCGCCTTGGCCTTCATGCGCATGTTGACGTCTTTGGTCACCAGGATGACCTGTCTCGGGGCATTGTCCTGGGCCACATGATAGGCGATGTTGAGGATATGGTGATCCGCCTTGGCGGGCATGAAGTTTGCCCGGAGATTGGGGTGGAATTCCTGCTCCAGCCGGATGCTGATCTTGCCGGATTTGGGGCCGATACGGATGCCGCCGTTGAACATTTTGTCGCCGCTGAGTTCGTCTAAAGCACGGGTGAACTGCCGGGCATGGAAGTTGACCGTCTGGTCGCCTTTTTTGAAATGATCGAGTTCTTCGAGGACGGTAATGGGAATGACGATGTCATGTTCTTCAAACTGATAGATGCAGGATGAGTCGTGGAGAATAACGTTGGTATCAAGGACGAATATCTTCTTTTTTTTCGCCATGCTCCCTTCCAGGGTGGCGGAACGTTCGGTGGTCCGCCATAAAATTTTTCAGAGCCTGATCATGCTGAACCGGGATCTGTTCAGCGCCTCTTCCTCTTTTATATACGCCAGACGGACTAATTTCAATTTCTTTTCAGCCATTTCTCTCGCTGCAGGGGTACGACAAGAAAGCCGGAATTGCCCGGAGGGGCGGACATCCCTTTCCACCCCTCCGGGCTGTTGTCATGCATATGGGATCAGAGGCCGGGGCCTCTGGCTATTCCACCTTGACAAAAATCGGATTTGAGTAGAACCAGAGATCCGCCCAGGCTTCCTCCGCCCCGTCCAGGCCGAGACCCGCGGTGGCCAGCGAGTCGGCCAGCGGGTTGCCCATTTCATCGGTCTCAAAAGGTGCATTAACCGGCTGATTGGTGCCGCGCAAGCGGAAATACATGCTCTTGTCCAGACCCTTGACCGGGTAGGTGATGACGTTGTAACCGTCCTCATCCACTTCCCAGTCGGCAGAGGTGAAGGTGGCGATCACTTTGGTGGATTCATTGGTCGCCTTGGTGTAATCCGGGCTGTCCGGGGAAACCAGGCCGGTGATTTGGCCTGCGATCAGGTCGATGTGGTCAACCACCGGGGTGTCACCGTTGTTGTTGGTCGCAGGGCTCATGAACTTGATCTTGATCACCAGCGGGTCCTTGGCGGAATGGCGTTTGCTGAGCTGCAGATCGCCGCCCATCTCCGCCATGCGGGAGTTTTGTCTGGCGGTGAATTCCAGGGTAGTGATCAGGTCTCCCATGACATGGAAGGAATTGCCGGAGCGCAGGCCGTCGGCGATTTCATCGAGAGAGATGTCGCCGTCCCGGTTTTCGTCAACCGCCTTGGTCCAGATCTTCTGGTATTCGCCGGGATAGAAGTCGTCACCACCGGCTGTGTAATGACTATGGTAATCGGAGCTGGCAAAGTTGTACCAATGGCGTCCCTCACCCAGCAGGGCGTCCCACAGGCCGCCAAGGGTGGCCGTGTAAAAGCCGGTTCCGCCGTATGTTCCGCCGAAAGCCCTGGTGGTGCTGAGGCCGCCGCGGTCGCCGTTGGCCTGATGGCCCGGGGCGCCTTCAAAGCCGAAACAGACGTCAGGGCCGGCGTTGTTGAAATCGCGGAAGTTATTGATGTCGTAGCCGCCGGTGCTCCAGGTGCCGTTTCTTTCAATATGGGCGAAAACGATCCAGCCGTTGTCGATTTTGCCCGCATCAAGCTGCTGCTGCATCCAGGCGCAGCCGGCCACGGCATCGGCATGCTGCTCCTCCGTGGATTTGCTGGTGATGATCTTGCTGCCGTCAACCCACTCATAGATCTTGCCGTTTTCTTTGGCCAGCACGCCATATGGGGTCACTTCTCCCTCGCGGCTGGTGTCGTCGTCTGACTTGTCAAAGATATACTCCCAGGCGCTGATGGCGCCCGGGTCTTCGGACACAATGCCGCTGCTGCAATGCTCATGGCCCGGAACATTCCATTCCACGCCGGAGGCTATTTTTTTGTCAGGGTAGAGGCCGCGGTTTCTCTCGATGTCGGGATAGACGAAATCACGCAGGGACTGCCAGCGGTACATGTAACCCTTTTCCGGAAAGTCACCCAGGATCGGGTTGACGGGATACTTGCTGGTGTCAAGCCAGCTTATCCCCTCGCCGTCACGGTTACGGGCACCGCCATGTTCGGAATTGGCCCACCAGTCAAGGCCGAACGCATTGTTTTTCTCCATGACGAAATCAAATGTCGTCGAGCCGTCGGTGTATAAGGTATGCTGATGGAAATCACAGGCAAGCCAGTTGCCGGCCCCTTTTTTATGGTCATGGTGTTTATCGTGGTCATGGCCGCCTGCATCGGCTGCGGCAGCCAGCAGGAAAGGCACGGCTAAGGTTGCGGTCAAGGCAATTGCTTTAAAATAGCTCTTCATTGTTTTATTCCTCCATTTTTGGTAATTAAAGGCCGGGTCAGCCGGAAATTCGTTCTCTCTCCCTTGGTCAAGCTGTTATGGTCACCTCCTCATGGAACTTGAATTTCTCTTAATATTCATCCGGGAATCCCGGTCAGTTTCGAGATTTCGGGTAGATTCAGGAAATTTCATGGGCCACGATGATCCCGTACTTGATTGAGAATTTCCTGGTTCAGCCGGGGTTTAGGCAAAAATAACCGGGGAATGTGAGATTTGGATAAAGAGAGGGATAGATTTGTGTTAGCAAAAAATTAAAAATCCGTTAGCCAGCGGATATTCAAAAAGGAGCAGCCAGTGGATGATATAAAGAAGATTCTGGTGCCGGTGGATTTGTCCCACGCCTCAACCATGCTTCTGCAATATGCCAATACCATTGCAGAGAAGTTTGCGGCGAGACTGATTTTACTTTTTGTAGTGGAAGACCCATACAGCTATACCGGGCTTCCCGTTGAAGTCCGGCTCGATCCGTTTGATGAGGGCTTTGAGTCGTCTGCCCGGCGGAGTATGAAAGACTTTCTGGAGGAAAATCGCTCTTATGTGACCGGTGAATTTGAAAGTGTTATCCTCTCCGGGCATCCGGCCAGGGAAATCATCAACTTCGCGGCCCGGGAAGATATCGATCTCATTGTCATCGGCACCCACGGTTTTACCGGGCTTGATCGGATGATATTCGGCAGTGTAGCCGAAAAAGTCATCAAAATGGCTTCCTGTCCGGTGCTGGTAATCAATACCTACAGGGAAGAGGAATAAAGCGGGGAAGGGAGGTAGAGATTTTTTGCCCAGGGGTTGCTGCTTACATAATTCCCTTTTCCTTCCAGAATCTGATGGCGCCGGGATGAAGCGGGGTGACAATACCCTTGACGCCGTCCTTGACGGACATTGCCTCCGCGGTCTTCTTCAACCCGCGCAGATAGGCCAGCCCCTCATCCGTATAGATTAAAGAGAGAAGCCGGTAAACAACTTCGGCAGGCAGGTCCTTGTTGGCTACCCACAGGGCGGAGTCCTGGTATGATTCAACGTCCCGGTCCACCCCCTTGTAAGTGCCTGCGGGAATGACCACCTTGGAGAAAAACGGGTATTTCTTGAAAAAACCGTTTTTCTTGGCGGGCTGATAAAGATCGAGGAGATCAATATCGTTGTTTTCGGCTGCCATGATGGCCGCGCCGCTGGGAAAACCGACAAAGAGCCAGAAGGCGTCGAGCCGGTTATTGATGAAGGCGAATGCCGCATCGTTGTAGCCCATGGGTTGTCTGTGCATAGCGCCCCACAGGTCCAGCTGGCTGAAAAGACGTTCGCAGTTGGCGTAGGCGCCGGACCCTTCATTGCCCACCCCCACATTCAGCCCGGCAAGCTGGCTGGGTTTGGTTATCCCGGAATTTTTACGGACAATGAGCTGGGCCGGAGCCCCATAGAAGTAACTGACCGCCAGCACATTTTCATAGCGGGTCGGGTCATCTTGCAGCAGGCCGTTGCGTCCCATGTACAGCTCGCCGGAGTAAACCACGGCCATGGCATAGGTGCCTGAATTGACCTTGCGCAGGTTTTCCACCGATCCGGCCGAGGCCTTTGCCTCTACCTTGAAATCGCTGATTTTTTTTACCGGTGCATATAAGGAAATACCTGCGGCCATAAACTGGAAGGTGCCCCCTGCTGGGCCACCGCCGAAAATATAGTTCTCCCCGGCTTCCGCCATAGGTGGAAAGGCCAGGAGAAGAGCCAGCAGGATCCATATCCTGCCCAGGGAATTGAGAAAAGCAAATGGCATGATTCTGCTCATTAATGTTATTGATTCAACTTTCTGAGTTATGGTAACATGTTGAAATTAAATTGATATCCTCATGGTCATCGCAGCTTGTTGAGAATTCAGAAGCCAGAAATCAGGAGCCAGAATAAAACGTAATAAAATCAACCATTCTGAATTCTGTCTCCTGTCTCCTGAATTCCCATGACGGAGATCTGAGCAGCAACTATGTCACCGACAAAATAGATCAAGTCAGAAAGTTGAGTTATTATTAGGGCTAAATTATTCCGCAAAGAGAGCTGCCTTGATAAATTCTCTGTTCAGTCTGGCAATATGACGGATGGAAATACTTTTAGGGCAGGCTGCCTCGCATTCCCGCTCATTGCTGCAGTTGCCGAAACCGAGCTCATCCATTTTGCCGACCATGCTGAGCGCCCGCAGCCTGCGTTCCGGATGTCCCTGGGGCAGCAGAGCCAGCTGGGAAACCTTGGCGCCGAGAAAGAGCATGGCGGATGCATTGGGGCAGGCGGCCACGCAGGCCCCGCAGCCGATGCAGGCGGCGGCGTCCATGGCCTGTTCCGCGATTTGCTGGGGGATGGCAATGGTGTTGGCCTCCACTGCTCCCCCGGTGTTGACCGAGACATAACCGCCGGCCTGGATGATGTGATCCAGGCTGCTGCGGTCCACCACCAGGTCCTTTTCTATGCGGAAGGCCCTGGCCCGGAACGGTTCGATCACCAGATGATCGCCATCCCTGAAGTGCCGCAGGTGCAGCTGGCAAAGGGTAGTGCCCGGTTCCGGCCCATGGGGCTGGCCGTTGACCACTGCCCCGCACATGCCGCAGATCCCCTCCCGGCAGTCATGATCAAAGGCCACCGGTTCCCTGCCTTCCAGGGTCAGCTTTTCATTGAGCACATCAAGCATTTCCAGAAAAGACATGTCGGTTGACAGGCCGGCAAGGCTGTATTGCTGGAAACTGCCCGGGGCGTCCGGGTTTTCCTGGCGCCAGATTTTGAGATTTATGTCAATTTTTGTGCTCGGCATCTATTTATAACTTCGCTGGCTGGGCGTTACATTTGCAAAGGTGAGCGGTTCCTGGTGCAGCATGGGCGTTTGCCCGGTTCCCCGGTACTGCCAGGCGGCCACATAGGCATACCTTGCATCATCCCGCCTGGCCTCGTGTTCCTCCGTCTGGCTTTCCTCCCGCAGATGGCAGCCGCAGGATTCCTGCCGATCCAAGGCGTCCCTGGCCATGAGTTCGGCGCATTCGAGAAAATCAGCCAGTCTGCCCGCCCGTTCCAGGGACTGGTTGAGCTCTTTGCCGGCGCCGGGGATCAGCACATTGTGCCAGAACTCCTCGCGGATCTGCGGTATGCGGGCCAGGGCCTGCTGCAGGCCGGCGCTGTTGCGGGCCATGCCGCAATGGTCCCACAGCAGTCTGCCGAGTTCCTTGTGAATATCGTCCACGGTCCGTTTTCCCTGCACTGCCAGCAGTCTGGCCAGCTGTGTCTCGACCTCTTTTTCCGTGTCGGCGAAGATCCTGGCCGATCCGTCCGGTGCACCGGGGGTGCAGCAGGACAGATAAGCCCCTATGGTGTTGGGCAGGATGAAGTAACCGTCGGCCAGCCCCTGCATCAGGGCGCTTGCCCCCAGCCGGTTGGCGCCATGGTCGGAAAAATTCGCTTCACCGAGCACAAAGAGGCCGGGCACGGTGCTCATCAGGTCATAATCAACCCACAGGCCGCCCATGGTATAGTGCACGGCGGGGTAGATCATCATGGGTTGTTTGACCGGGTCCTGATCCGTGATCTTGGCATACATCTGGAAGAGGTTGCCATATCTGCGGTAAATGGTCTCGATGCCGTCCCGGTTGATGGCATCGGCAAAGTCAAGATAGACGGCAAGGCCGGTCTCACCGACCCCCCGGCCGCGGTCGCACACCTCCTTGGCATTGCGGGAGGCCACGTCCCGGGGCACCAGATTGCCGAAACCGGGGTATTTATTCTCCAGATAGTAATCGCGCTCCGCCTCCGGGATCTGGCCGGGCGGTCTTTTGTCCCCAGCTTTGCCGGGCACCCAGACCCGGCCGTCGTTGCGCAGGCTTTCGCTCATCAGGGTCAGTTTGGACTGGTAGTCGCCATGCACCGGGATGCAGGTGGGATGGATCTGCACGAAACAGGGGTTGGCGAAAAACGCCCCCCTCTTATACGCCCGCCAGACCGCGGTGACGTTGGAGGACATGGCGTTGGTGGAAAGATTGTAGACGTTGGCGTAACCGCCGGTGGCGAGCACCACCGCATGGGCCGCGTGGGAGGAGATGGCGCCGGTGCGCATGTCCCGGGTGACAATGCCTTTTGCCTTGCCGTCCTCCACCACCAGATCCATCATCTCCCGGCGGGTATGCATGGTCACTTTGCCCAGATGCACCTGACGCATGAGGGCGCTGTAGGCGCCGAGCAGCAGCTGCTGGCCGGTCTGCCCCCTGGCGTAGAAGGTGCGGGAGACCTGGGCCCCGCCGAAGGAGCGGTTGGCCAGGGAGCCGCCGTATTCCCTGGCAAAGGGCACCCCCTGGGCCACGCATTGATCAATGATGCTGTTGCTGATCTGGGCCAGCCGGTAGACATTGGCCTCCCGGGCCCGGAAGTCGCCGCCCTTGATGGTATCGTAAAAGAGACGGAAGATGCTGTCGCCGTCGTTCTGGTAGTTCTTGGCGGCATTGATGCCGCCCTGGGCCGCGATGCTGTGAGCCCGGCGGGGGCTGTCGTGCATGGTGAAGACCTGCACCTGATAGCCGTGTTCGGCAAGGGTGGCGGCGGCGGAAGCCCCGGCCAGACCGGAGCCGACCACGATGACGGTGTATTTCCTCCTGTTCGCCGGATTAATCAGCTTGCCGGCAAAACGGTGCCGGTCCCATTTTTCCGCCAGGGGACCGTCCGGTATTTTGGCATCAAGTATCATCAGGTTTCACCGCAGAAACTCTTTAATCAGCAAGGTGCAGAGCGGAATGAGCATAAAGACGGCGGAGAGCGCCAGGGCCGCCCCCAGGCTGCCGCTGCGCAGTGTCGCGTTATATTTCGGGTGGTTGATGCCCAGGCTCTGGAAAAGGCTCCAGAAACCGTGGCTGATATGCAGGGCGACCACGGCCAGGGCGGAGAGATAGAAGAGGGCGTAGATGGGCTGGCGCAGCACGTTTCTGACAATGTCCGAGATGGGAATGGAATGGTCCGTGAAGTGAAAGTTCAGCAGGTGGACTACCAGAAAGATCAGAATGACCACCCCGGTGTAAGGCATGGTGCGTGATCCCGGGGTGCGGCCCCCGGAGGATTTTTCCATCTGGTAGCGGACAGGCCTGGCCTGGTTGTTCTGCAGAAAGAGGGTGAGGCCGAGGAAAATGTGCAGCAGAAAGACAGCGAGCAGGCCGAGTTCAAACAGTGGGACCAGAAAGCCGAGGGAATGCAGTTTTTCGGCATAGGCATTGAAGGCTTTGCTGCCGAAAAATGTCATGGAGTTGCCTATGCCGTGGACCACCAGGAACAGGCTGAGCATTATCCCGCTGACTGCCATGAGAATTTTCTGTCCCACTGACGAGCGTACTGTCTGACCGAGTGTCATAAATTATGAATCTTTATGAAAAGAAGACCGTTCAATGGTTGAAGAGTATAAACTGTTTTAATTTATATAATATTGAGTAGCGGAATGCTAGTAGATTTACCTATTTTGTTTGGCGGGCCTGCCAGGCGATGAAACAGGGTTGTGCAGTCTGTGCCGGAATTGTTATATAAAATTGTGATTACCACTTAGTTTCAGCTTACTCAACTGGTAGGACATTATTTGTCCTATGTGCTATGGCATAATCCTTTAAAACTGTTCACTCAGTTGGAGGATGACCATGGCAAAAAATATGATTCAGTTCCAGAAAGGCTTGAGTTTGACCAAATTTTTTTCCAAATACGGTACTGACGAGAAATGTCGCCAAATTCTCTTTAACATGAGATGGCCGCTGGGGTTTGTCTGCCCTGAGTGTGGCCATACCTGTTATTGTGAAATCAGCACCCGTAAAGTCTATCAGTGCAAGCAATGCAGGCGTCAAACATCTATCACCAGCGGAACCATTTTCGATAATACAAAATTACCACTCAATATCTGGTTCCTTGCTATTTACCTTATCACCCAGTCAAAAGATGGCATATCTTCACTCAATCTTTCGCGAACTATTGGGGTTTCAGCCAATGCCGCCCTGCGTTTGAAGCACAAATTGCAACATGTCATGAAAAAACAAGATGATGCAAAACCCCTAACTGGTTTTATCCAGATCGACGATTCCTATCTTGGTGGCAAAAGCAGAGGTGGGAAAAGAGGACGCGGCGCATCCGGAAAAACACCTTTTATTGCTGCTGTTGCCACTGATGAAGAAGGTCATCCTTTGCAAATGCGTTTCAGCCAGGTGAACAGATTCTCGAAGCAGGAAATTTTTCAATGGTGCGAGAAGCACCTGTCGCCTTACAGTTTTGTTGTTTCTGACGGCCTTAGCTGCTTCACAGGAATCAAGCAAGCAGGTTGCGCGCATCAGAGTATTATCACTGGAGGCGGTCCTGACAGTGTTGAGATCAAAGAGTTCAGAGGGGTGAACACAATGATTGGCAACGTCAAAAATGCCATCCGTGGAAGTTATCATGCAATCAGTGAGAAGCATATACCTCGCTATCTTGCTGAGTTTTGTTACCGATTCAACCGGCGTTTTGAACTGGGCAGGATGGTGCCCAGCTTAGCCCGTGCCGCTGTGCATACTTTACCGCGGCCAAGGAGATTATTAAAACTTGCTGAAAGTCGATGGTAATCACATATAAAATTGCCAGGATTCCTGGCAACAACTTTTGACAAATTTATTTGTAAGGCATCACGGAAACAGGGGCTGGGAGAAAGCTGCGGGCTGTCAGGCCGGCCTGACAGGCGAAGTTTTTCAGCGGGGCATCATTTTTTTGAGGAGAGACAGCAGGCCGTTCTGCTCAAGCCTTTTCAGCCCGGCCCGCCGCGCCAGCCCGACTGCCTGCGCGTACTCGGCATGGGCAAGGGGCCTGTCGATGGGCGGGTATTTCCCCGCCTTATACAGGGGGCGGTACTGCTCCATGACATTGACATGGGTCTGCGGGGAAAGCTTTGCCAGGAAATGCATGATTTCTTCGGTCTCGGCAAGTCCGCCGGGCATGACCAGATGGCGGACCAGCAGCCCTTTAACGGCAATGCCCTGGGCATCGATTTGTAAATCGCCGACCTGCCGGTGCATTTCAGTGATAGCCTCTCTGGCCATGTCCGGGTAGTCAGGGGCATTGGCCAACCGTCTGGCTGACTCACTGCTCCAGAACTTGAAGTCCGGCATGTAGATGTCGACAATGCCCTCCAGCAGCCGCAGGGTAACCACCGCGTCATAGCCGCTGCTGTTGTAAACCAGGGGAAGGGTAAGCCCTTTGGCGATGGCCGCGGGCAGGGCGGCGACAATCTGCGGCACCACATGGCTGGGGGTGACGAGATTAATGTTGTGGCAGCCCTGTTTCTGCAGGCTGAGCATGATGGCCGCCAGCTGGCCGCTGTCCACCACGATCCCTTCACCCTGATGGCTGATGCTGTAATTCTGGCAGAACACGCAGCCAAGATTGCAGTTGGCGAAAAAAATCGTCCCGGAGCCGCTGACCCCGACCAGACAGGATTCCTCGCCGAAATGGGGGCAGTAGCTCGCCACCACCGCATCCCTGCCGGTGCGGCAGAAGCCTTGCTCGCCGGCCAGCCTGTTCACCTGGCAGCGGCGTGGGCAGAGTGTACAATCGGCAAGAATTGTGGTAAGCTGCTCAATTCTTTTGCTCAGCTCGCCTGCCTGCTGCAGAGCGAGATAGCCGGCTGTTTTTTTGTTTTTTGTCATTTCCCGGACACGGCAAAAATGCTAGTGTGGCTTTCCGTTGCTGATGTTGTATTGCTGGACATAATCTTAACAGGAATTCAGGGCACCTGTCCATGCCAGGATGGCAAGATCTACTTAAAAAAAGCATCACCAGGGCGGGCGATATTCCCGGGCGCTTCGCCCCTGATGTCAATGCAATTGCCCAGGCGGCCGCGGTTTTTCCCATGCGGATCAATCCCTACTATCTGGGACTGATCCGGGAAAAAGACGACCCCCTGTGGAAACAGGCGGTGCCGTCCCTTGAAGAGCTGCAGGACGAGGTCTGTGTCGCGGACCCCCTGGATGAAGAAAATCTCAGTCCGGTGCCCAATCTGATCCACAAGTATCCGGACCGGGTGCTCTTTCTGGTCTGCTCCCAGTGTGCCATGTACTGCCGCTTCTGCACCCGCAAGCGCAAGGTGGGCACCGACCGGATGGTGATCAGCAGGGAGACCCTTGCCGCGGGTATTGACTATATCAGCAGTCATCCGGAAATCCGGGATGTGCTGATCTCCGGCGGCGACCCGCTGCTGCTTGGTGATGATCGGCTGGAGGAGATCCTCACGGCAGTGCGGGCCATCCCCTCGGTGGAAATCATCCGCATCGGCACCAGAGTGCCCTGCACCCTGCCCATGCGGGTAACGTTGCGGCTCGCCAGACTGCTGAAGAAATTTCATCCGCTTTACATCAACACCCATTTCAACCATCCGGCTGAAATCACCCCGGAGGCGGCGCAGGCCTGCGCCCGGCTGGCCGACGCTGGAATTCCGCTGAGCTGCCAGACCGTTTTGCTGCGCGGCATCAATGACGACCCGCAGACCATGCGGGAACTCATGCACCGGCTGCTGCGCATCCGGGTAAGGCCCTATTATCTGTTCCAGGGGGACATGACCCGCGGCACCAATCATTTCCGCACCTCCATTGCCACGGGCAGGGAGATCATGAAATCCCTGATCGGCTTTACCTCGGGGCTGGCGGTGCCGATGTATGCCCTGGATGCCCCGGGCGGAGGCGGCAAAATTCCCCTGCTGCCGGATTATGTAAGGGAGGATGGAGAACGGCTGGTCTTTACCAATTATTGCGGCAAGACCTGCTATTACGATAATGTCAGGTAACGGCTGGTTAACTGCCGTTGGAAAAAATGCCGCATTGGGCATAACCCGGCTGCAGGCTTCGATGTTTGTTTGTGTTTGCTGAATTAGTATGTTATTTTCGCCGGCCTCCAGATCTGATTGCAGTTCCGCGGTCAGGCTGGCCGGTTCGCTGAGGGAGAAAAGATGGTGATGGACAATGTTATGGATAAAAGAGAATCAGGATATGGCGCTTATATTGTTCTGGGCCTGGCGGCAGCGCTGCTTGCGCTGTGGTCCCTGGGTTATAGGGGGTTGTGGGCTTCCGAGGGGCGTTGGGCCGAGGTGACCCGGGAGATGCTGCAGAGCGGGGATTTTTTTCATCCCAACATCAACGGCCAGCCCTATTTCGACAAGCCGCTGCTGACCTACTGGCTGGTGGCCGCCGTATCCCTGGTCACCGGACATCTCAATGAATGGGCCGTCCGCCTCCCCAGCGCGCTTTCGCTGCTGGTTGCCGTGGCGATCACGGTCTGGCTGGGCCTGAAGTTATGGTCCCGCCAGGTTGGCCTGACTGCCGGCTGGTTTCTGCTGAGCACCTACAGTATCCTGTTCTGGTCCCGGACCGGCGTCGCCGATGTGGAGAACCTGGCCGTTATCCTGCTGGCCGTGGCCTGGTACTGGGCCTGGCGCGACCGGCCGAATTTCTTCTCTTTTCTGGTTTTTTATCTGATCCTCTTCATCGGCGCCCAGCTGAAGGGGCTGACCGCCGTGGTGGTGCCCATTGCCGCCTTGCTGCCTGATGTGGTGCGCGAGAGGCGCTGGCGGGGCTATCTGACGGTTTCCCATGTGCTTGCCCTGGTTCTTGGCAGTCTCTTTTACCTGGGGCCGTTTTTCTACGCCTCCATGACCAGGCCGGATTACCAGTCAAGCGGTCTGGCCCTGGTTTTCCAGGAGAACATCCAGCGTTACTTCGACCCCATTGATCATGTGCAGCCGTTCTATATCTATTTTTACGAGGTACCCATTCTCCTGCTCCCCTGGCTTCCCCTGTTCGCCGGGGCACTGATTGCCGGGTTACCCCGCTGGCGGCAGCTGGATACCCATACCCGCTGGCTGATCAAGGCCGTGGCCATGATCTTTCTTTTTTTCAGCGCGTCCGGCTCCCGCCGCAGCTATTATATTATGCCCATTGTACCGTTTATCGCGCTCTGGATGGCCGTATATGTCGGCAATGCCGGCGGCTACGGGGCCCTGTCCAGGCAGGCAATCGGCCGCTGGCTGCTCCGGCTGCAGCAGCTGCTGGTCTACCTGCTGGCCCTGCTCGAACTTGCCAGCCCGCTGATCTTGCCCCTGGTTGCGGCAAAAACCGGTTTTGCCGTCCCTGCCGGTCTGCAGCTGGCCACTGTGCTCACCGGGCTGGCGACCTTCTGCGTGCTGCTGGTTGACCGGCAAAGACCGGACTGGCTGGCCCGCCTGACCGGAACCCCGGCAGGTATGGGCGGGTTGCTGGTGGCGGTTTCCGTCATTCTCGGCGGTTATTTCTGCTGGCAAACCAGGCCCCTGGAAATCTACCGCACCGAACGTCCCTTTGCCCTGCAGCTGAAAAGCAGGCTGGGTGATCTGCCTCCGGAGCAGCTCGTTTTTTATGAGAAACCCGAGCCAAACGTGCTGTTTTATCTTGATCTGCCAAGGCCGGCGATCCTCATCGAAAATCCTGAGCAGATGCGGGATTTTATGGAAAAGGCCCCGGATGAGTATTTTCTGGTAATCAGGCGTAAAACCGTGGAATCCCTGGCAACTGCTCTGCCGCAGCTTGCCGGGCAGCAGCCAAGTTTTGCTGAAGAGACTTTCGCCTGGCAGAAGCCTTCAAAAAAACTGATCGCTTATCATTTCGGCGGGCAATAACCGCAAGCGCTTCAACTGCCTTAAATGATATCCTCATGGTCCCCGCAGCTTGTTTTTAGATAATTCAGCAGCCAGAAAACAGGAGCCAGAATAAAATGTAATAAAATCGTAACTATTCAGCTCAAAAAAAATGCATCCACCCCAAAAAAGTTCTTGACACGGTTTTCGTGTGATTTTTCAAAAAAATGGAGCCTGAGCATGTCCACGCTCACGATGCCCCCACAAGGCCACCATTCGTTACGGGTTGCATTTGCGACAATGCCCGTATGGTCGAGCGCATCCAAAACAATCAAGTCTCCTCCTGGGGCATCCTGACGACAAAATTTCCGTTTTCAAAACCCGTGTTATAGTGAGATATCACAAACACGGGGGCGGGATGACAGTCGACAACGTCAATGTAGAAACAACTATCAAGAGGGTCCAGGACCTGCTGGTGACCGAAACGAATCTGTCGCCGGCAATCAAGGCCAGTCTTGAAACGCTGCTGCTTCTGGTAACCATCCTGCTTAACCGGTTGGGGCTCAACAGCAAAAACAGCAGCAAACCACCATCAACCGATCCGAACCGTGTCAAACGGCCAAGGGTCCAAAGTGGCCGTAAGCCAGGAGGCCAACCAGGGCACACGGGCACAACGCTGCAACAGGTCCCCGATCCGGATGAATCCTTCATCATCGAAATTGACAGAGCAACGCTGCCGCATGGCCAGTACCGGCAAGCCGGATACGAGACCCGCCAAGTCATCGATCTTGACATCGGTAGAGTCGTTACCGAATGGAAAGCAGAGGTCCTGGAAGACAGCCATGGCAAACGCTATGTCGCGCCATTTCCGGAAGGGGTCATCCGGCCGATGCAGTACGGTATCGGGGTCAAGGTCAACTCGGTGTACATGTCCCAGTACCAGTTGATCCCCTACAATCGGATTGAGGATCATTTTCAGGACCAACTGCAGATTCCGGTCAGCAACGGCTCGATCTGCAATTTCAACAAAGAGGCGCATGATCGTCTTGAAGCCTTTGACGAGTGGGTCAAAAAGCAGCTCACCTCGTCGCCGCTGGTTCATGCCGATGAGACCGGCATTAATATCGGCGGAGTGCGGAGCTGGCTGCATAATGCCTCGACGGCCAAGTACACCTGTTATTATCCCCATGCCAAGCGAGGCAGTTTAGCCTTGGATGAAATGGGAATTCTGTCGGAGTTTCAGGGCATCTTGTGTCATGACCACTGGAAGCCCTATTTCAACTATGGCGCCTTTCATTCGCTGTGCAACGCCCACCACTTACGGGAACTGGAAAGGGCCTGGGAGCAGGACGGCCAGCAGTGGGCGCAACAGATGTCGGCCCTGCTCAAAGAAATCAACAAAGCAACCCACGAAGCCGGAGGCCGCTTGGAAATCAGGGAGTCGGAGCTCTATCGCAAGCGCTACCGGGACCTGCTGCACGAAGCCGAGAAAGAGTGTCCCGCCCCGGATGAAACAAAACGAAAAGGCCGCAGAGGGAAGCTTCCCCGAACAAAATCCCGAAATCTCCTGGAACGTCTCCGGGATTTCGAGAGCGACGTTTTGAGATTCATGGACGAGAAAGATGTCCCTTTCTCCAACAATCAGGCCGAAAACGACCTGCGGATGACCAAGGTCCAGCAGAAAATCTCCGGCTGTTTCCGTTCGCTGGAAGGAGCCAAGATATTCTGCCGAATCCGCAGTTACTTATCTACGTGCCGCAAACATGGTGTCACTGCATCCGAGGCATTGCGTTTACTATTTGAGGGCCGCTCCCCTCAATTCATGCTCACAGACTGACGGAGTGTAGCCGGTGTCCAGAGCGCATGCTGGATAGTTACATAAAATCAACCATTCTGAATTCTGTCTCCTGTCTCCTGAATTCCCATGACGGATTAAGTCAGAAAGTTGAGTTATAGTCAATGAGCCATGTGCTCTTGTGGTAAATTTTCAGTTTTAACCCGCAAGGGGCATAAATACAAAGACACCATTTTTTGGTTAAAATTCTTTTGACATTCTGATCTCAAGGGCTATAATAAACGAGTTTTGCGTTCTATAAAACTCAGGATAGGCTGTAGCGCTTGCTAAGCGTTTCACCTCTATACAGACCAGCCCTTCCCTGGATTTTTTTTAAAATGTGTAAAAAGGTTTATCAATGGACGACCCTAGCCCTGGTAGGCATAAATTGCTGGCAGCAAGACCAAAGCTGACCGACTGCAGTGGTGCAATGCGAAAGGTGCCGGGGTTTCATTCATGATTCCCTGAGCCCATCGTTTTTCACGGTTCCTCTCCAGTCAGTCTCTTACATACTGTCCAGACTGGAGGTGAACAATGACCACTCCTGAATATGCGCAAGACCTGCGCACCCTTCTTCTCAGCGGCGAGGCGGGAACCCGTCGTGATCTTTGCGCGGAGCTTCCCGAAGCAACACTTGCCGAGATTCTGACCGGCCAGTCTCCCCAGTCTGTCTGGGAGTTGCTCTCCCTGATGCGGCCCTGGAAACGGGCTGCGGTTTTCGGCTACTTTAATCTCGATTTTCAGGTATACCTTACCGAGAATATCAACAAGGACGAACTGGCTGACCTGCTTACCGAGATGTCGGCTGACGAACGGGTCGATCTCTTCAAGCGATTACCTGAAGATGCCAAGGAGTCGGTTTTTCCTCTCCTGGCAAAAGCTGAACGGGAAGATATCCGCAAACTCAGTTCATATGAGGAAAACATGGCCGGATCGGTCATGACCTCGGAGTATGTGACGCTCACGCCCGACCTTACCGTTACCGAGGCCCTGGCAAAACTCCGCCGTCAATGGCCGGGCAAGGAAACCATCTATTACGCCTATGTCATCGGGGAAGACAGACGGTTGCTCGGCTTTGTCTCCCTGCGCAAACTTATTCTGGCCAAACCAACCGCCTATGTGGGCGATATCATGAAAGCCGAGGTCATTTACATCCGCGCTGTGGATCCCCGCGAAAAGGCGGCCGAACTCATAGCCAAGTATGATCTCATCGCCCTGCCGGTGGTCAACGGCGGCGCCGCCCTGGTCGGCATCATCACCCATGACGATGCCCTGGACGTTGTTACCGAAGAGGCCACTGAGGATATGCTGCGTATGGCCAGCGCCGACGCGGAAGAATATGAAAATTCCTCCATTTTGCAGAGTATTCGCCTGCGCAGCCCGTGGTTGACCCTTAATCTTGCTACCGCCATGCTGTCATCGTTCACCGTCAGCCGCTTTCAGGATACCATATCCAGTTACGTCATGCTCGCCGCCCTCATGCCGATTATCGCGGGACTCGGCGGCAACGCCGGAACCCAGACCCTGGCGGTAACCGTGCGCGGTATAGCCCTGGGCAAGATACCCCTCGGCCGCGGCCGGGGGGTCATTATGCGCGAAGCGAGTGTGGGGCTGCTTAATGGCGCCATAATCGGCCTGCTGGTCGGCTCTATCGCCTTTTTTGTTTTTCATAAGCCGTGGCTGGGGTTGATCATGCTGCTTGCCATGGTCTGTAATCTCATCATCGCCGGTCTGCTCGGTTCCGCCATCCCGCTGGCCCTCAAGGCGTTAAAGCTTGATCCGGCCCTGGGTTCCAGCATTTTCATCACGGCTGCCACCGATATCAGCGGCTTTTTTGTTTTCCTGAGCCTGGCCACGCTGATGATGCCCCTGTTGCAGTAGGAGGGAAAGTATACTATTTTGCCGAGGACAAAACAGGCAGCTCGAAAAGGTCGACTGCCATGACTGCTCTGGAGCAAACCAACTGCTATGAAAAAACGTTTTTCGTTGCCGGTAATCTGGCTGCCGATCATTTTTTTCGGCCTGATTATCTTAACCGGCGCCATTGTTCTGCACCGGCCGCAGTGCTGCCAGCCGGGGAAGGAGGTGTCTTTCATAGATGCTCTGTTCACCTCCACCTCGGCCACCTGCGTGACCGGCCTCACGGTTATCGATACCGGCACGAGTTACAATCTGCTGGGGCAAACCGTGATTCTGCTGCTCATTCAGCTTGGCGGTCTGGGTATCATGACCTTCAGCGCCCTGGCTTTTTATCTCTGGCGCCACAAGGTCTCAATGACGGACAGAATCATCATCGGCCAGGGGTTGCTGCACGACCGGAGTTTTCATCTCGGCCATTTTCTGGTGCAGATCATGCTGTGGACTTTTTCCATCGAAATTGCCGGGGCCTTTCTGCTCTATGTGCGCAGTCCAATCTCTTTTCATCCTTTCTCCGCCCTTTTTCATGCCGTTTCCGCCTTCTGCAACGCCGGCTTTGGCCTTTTCCCCGACAATCTCATGGCCTGGCGGGGTGATTTTGTTGTCAACATCGTCATCATGGCGCTGATTATTTTTGGGGGTATCGGTTTTTCAGTACTGGTGGAACTGGGCAGCTGGACCAGAAAACGTTTACGCACGAAGTCGGTCAGGCCGATTACCTGGTATTGCCGGGTGGTCATTAAAACATCCATGTTTCTCATCGCAACCGGCGGTTTCTGCATCTATTTTGCCGAGTATATCGGCAACGTGCAGATGCCCTTTGCCGACGCCGTATTGTCGTCTATTTTTCAATCCGTCACCTGCCGCACGGCCGGATTTAACACCCTGGACATCGGGGGCATGACCAATGTCTCGCTGCTCATCATGCTGATTCTCATGTTCATCGGCGGCGCTCCCGGCTCCTGTGCCGGTGGTATCAAAGTAACCACTTCCCGGGTTCTGGCATCCTTTGCCTGGTCGCAGATCCTCAGGCGCAAGCAGGTTGTGGTGCAAGGGTATGGCATTGAAGAGGAAACCATGAACAAGGCCTTTACCTTGATGATTTTTGCGGTAACTATTATTTTTTGCGCTACAATTCTGCTTAACATCACCGAGGGAGGCGGGGCTTCGCATCAGGACATCGGAGGATTGTTCCTTGATGCGCTTTTTGAAGCGACCTCGGCTTTCGGGACGGTAGGGTTGACCACCGGTCTGACGCCTAAACTTTCCATGGCTGGGAAATGCATAGTCATTATGCTGATGTTCATCGGCCGCCTCGGGCCCCTCATCTTTCTGGATGCCATGAACAGTCTTTACCGTGAGCGTTTTTACACCCATCCGGAAGAAAAAATGATGGTCGGCTGATGAGAGGCAGGTTGCGGGTATTGCTGTAAATGAATGTATTGCCGGGCGCAGATGCCGTGAGGACAAGTCAAAAATGAAGATGAACGTATCGGATATCGGTATAATAGGGCTGGGCAAGTTCGGCTTTCAGTTCGGCCAGACCCTTGTCGAACTTGGCAGGAAGGTCATCGGGGTTGATTCAAGCCCGGAAAATATCAAGAAGGCTCAACACGTCATCCCCTATGTCTATCAGACTGATGCTGCTGACAAGGAAGCCTTGCAGCAGCTTGGTTTCGGAGACATGGGCCATGTTCTGGTCAGTGTGGGCGATTCCATTGCCGCCAGTTCGATGATCTCCATGTATCTCAAGGAGCTGGGGGTGCCCCAGGTCTGGGTGAAGGCGATCAACAGCGACCACCAGAAACTGCTGCTCAAAATCGGGGTTGACGAGGTTTTCATCCCGGAGCATCTGGCAGCCAGGCAACTCGCCAACCGAGTGGCCATGCCGGGATTCATCAGCGAACTGCCGTTTGCCCCTGATATGTCGATCAAGGAGCTGGTTGTGCAGCGCTGGGCCGGGAAAACGCTGCGCCAGATTGATCTGACCAACCGCTATAATGTTCAGGTCATTTCCATCAAAAAAAAGGGAAGGCACAAATTTTCATTTATTCCCAAGGCGGATCTTACCCTTGAAGCGGAAGACACGCTGATGGTTATCGGCTATAATGTGGCACTGGCAAAGCTTGATCCCTGATACAGCGGCAATTTCTCTGCCTGTCCTTTCTCTGTCTTCTGGCCTGGGCTGCAGATGATGATTGGTCAGCGGTTTTAGAAGATGTTATGAAATGCCTCTTTATTTTTGATAACTTCTCTGGCAACTGGACGGCGATATTATTTCACCTCAGCTTAATTGATGAATTCGTAATGAAAATTAACCCCAGAGAGCACAAAGCCCACAGAGATAACTTGCTGAAAATAAAAATATTTTCTCTGTGATCTCTGTGTGCTCTGTGGGGGAAACAGATTTTTTACGAGTTCAGCATAATTACAAGGAATATTTTTTTATGAAATCAACCAGATTCGGCTTTTTACACCTTTTTCTCCTGGCTTTTGTTCTTATTTTTCTGTCCGGCGGCAGGCAGGCCGGGGCCGGTGAACAGGTGGTGACAATCACCATGCCTGGGGAAATTCTCCGGAAGGTAATCAGTGACTCCCTGCCCATACCAATTGAACCACAGAACCATTATATGGAAGGAAGCATTGTCGTTGATTCCCTGGAAAGACTGCAGATAAATGAAAAATCAATCTTTATTCAGGGGGTTGTCCTGGGCCGTGATATTGCCATGAATACCAAAATCGCCGGCCAGACAGTCAAGATGGAGTTGGGAAGCGTCAAGCTGCCTGTGACATGCGAACTTTTTCTCCGTTTCGATAAGCAGCAGAAGATTCTTTATGTCACCCCGGTTTTTCCCAAGGCGGAGAAAAAAGACAGTACCGATTCCGCAGATATACTTCTGCCGTTGCTGTCCTCCCTTGGCGGCAAAGAATACCCGGTTTCGCTTGATTCCATGGAGCCCTTTCTGTTCAAGCTGGGCACACGCAATATTCCCGTCAAACTGGTGCCTGAGGATATTCAGACAATGAAGGGAACCATGGTGATCAAGATGATACCTCGGGTCTCTAAATCCCATTGATTGGATGGGCAGTCCAAGGCAGGGGGGGCTCTGTTGCCGATAAAAGTGCCGGGGCAAAAAAAGGTTTTCACCAAGCTTTACCCCGGCTGATAGCGCAGAGATGCCTTTTTGATAAAAAAGCGGCTGGCTGTTACAGGCTGATCACGGCGCTGTTGCACGCCATTTCGATCATTTTTGCGGCGGTTCCCATCTGGGCGCCAGCAATGAGATCAGCCTCCGAGATTTGCCGGGCTTTGGCGCAGGGAGTGCAGGCATAAATAGGGACTTCATACTCCTGGAGATATGCCAGCAGGTCATCGGCAACATCACCGGTGGCGGCCTTGAGATGGTCGGCAATGCCCTTTTTGGCGATGTAGACCGCCTCATCAAGCAGAAAAAGGGACACGTTCTTGCCGTTTTCCTTAGCGACTTTGGCGAGATGGATGGCCCGGGTGGAGCGATTGGGGTTGTCTGTGCCGCAGGATAGGATGATCAATACGTTGTCATTCATTTCGTTTCACCTCAGTTGGTTAAATTTTAGGATATAGGAAACAATTTAACTGTTAAATGGCGATATCTGAAAAACAGCAAGGTCAGGCACAGAGGCCTGGCCGGATAATCATGCGCAAGGTGCTTGGGGATGCGGCATAATCGGCGGAAACGATCTTCATCGATCTATATGTGAAAAAAATGCAAAATTGTCAAATGGTTCTCTTCCTGTTTCCGGCATATACCGGAAAGATTGACAGCGGGAAGGTGTTTGTCTATATTGGGCGGAGCGGCTGAAACGGCCTATCTTTTAGAGATCTCACTTATCTCCGGTTTCTTGGTAATCTTATTTTCCCCCTAATCTTGCTATGCAACAATCATCACTACCTAATGTGCCATCGGAGCAGACCATGATCGCCAGGAGTTTTTTGCTTGTCTGCGCAATTTTGCTCTGCCTGCTTACGGCACCGCCGAGGCTGTCGGCAGCCTCCACAATAGAGCTGCCGCTCACACTGCGTACGGCCCTGCTGCAGCACTCAATCGCCAGATACCTGAATCCCCTGAACGACAAGCCAACGGTTCTTTATCAGGAAGGGCCATACCGCTATCTGCATTCAGACCAGCCGCGGCTGTATATCCGCGACCGCCAGCCGCACTTTTCCTCCCGTATTCTCGCCCGCCTGGGTTTCAAGTTTCTGGGGATATGGCCGGTGGCCTTGAATTGGAACGGTTCCATTGACATGACCCTTTCCCCGTATGTGGATGCGCAATGGCAGTTGCGCTATCATATCGTTGATTCGGTTATTTCCGATAATGCGGGCACCAAACCGATGATAACAGGTCTGGTCTGGAAACTTGTCAAACATTATCTCCACCCCCGCCTGGAAAATTTTTCACTTGATCTCCAGCCTCCGCAGCAGGAGATTGTTGCCTTTCTCCGGGCCTGCGCTTCACCTGCGGAGATGGACCAGCTTGATGCCACCTTGAATTCCATCGTTGCCGGCCCGCTTCGCAGTGACGTCAACGGCATTGTGGTGCCCTTGATGCTCACCGTACCGGACAGACCCCTTGCCGCCGAGATGCCTTTGGCCGCCGAGGCACCGCTCGACTCTGCCGAACTGGAGAGTTTTGAGAAGGTGCTGGAACCCTGGGATGCATTCCTGGTTTTTGTCATCAAGAGTGCCGGAGCTGATTTTGTCGATACGAAAATGCGTGAGCAGCTGTTTGATCTTCTTCTAACCAGCCGTTATCAGCTGCTGCCGATCCTGGCCGGCGAGGTGTCGCTGGCGGCCGGTGATCCGCTGCGGAACTTGTTTGTCGATGCCTGGCATCAGCTGCGCTTGATCATTGAGGAGGCCGAAGACCGTGACCTGATCCAGGGCCAGCCGCTCCGTTACATGACTTTCGTTAACGCCGGTGATGCCCTGCTCACGCTGGATGCCGCGGCGCCGCGGCTTGGTATGCAGATCACCACGGATGGCCTGCGCCGCCTGGCCCGGACGCTGCAGCCGGGAGGCACGGCAGACCCGCTCTATTTTGACTGGGAAGTCGACCCCGCCCTGCGTGAACTTTTCCAATTTGCCCCTGAACCGGCACCCGAACCAGCGCAGGAACCAGCGCCGGAATCTGCTCCGGCAGAGCCACCGCCGTCACTCAGCCGCCGTCTCCTGGATTTTCTTTTGCCGATGGTTTACGCCGATGAGGCGCAACGAAGCAGATCGCTTAATCGCTGGGTTCCCCGTTCCGAAGAACTGGAGGAATACCGGCAACAGATCGGCAGCTTGCTGCAATCTGCCGCGGATGAGGAAATCAGCCGCAGTAAACTCGACCCCAAGTATACGGAGATTTTCCAGCATCTGGTGCCGGCTACCGCTCTGATTGAAAGCTGCTGGCGGCAGTTCGTGGACGAGGGAGGCCAGGTCACGTACCTGCGTTCCACTGCCGGCAGCATCGGCCTGATGCAGATCAATCAGCATGTCTGGCGCGGCTTTTACAACCTGGATCGTCTGCGCTGGGAGGTTCCCTACAACATTCGGGCTGGTTCCCAGATTCTCATGCGCTATCTCACGCAATACGGCATGGCTGTTGCCGCTAAAAATGGCGACCCCGGTTATGCGCCACGTTCAACCTATTCGGTGTACAATGCCGGTCCCCGCGCTGCCCGGCGCTTCATGAAGAAAGACAGCACCTCCCGGGAGAAACGGGTAGATGAAAAGTTCTGGACGATCTATCAGGGCATTGAGGCCGGGGGAAAAGTAGACCTCTCTACCTGCGATATCGATATCTTCCAGGCCCCGTAAAAAAATGTTTTCCTTCCGGGGCGATTCTGTCCGGGTGGGGGCGCAGCTCAGCTGCCCCTGCCCGGATTGCGTTTCTCCGTCTTCTTTTCCGCGGTTCGCCGTGATTTCCCGTTCAATTCCCCCCACCAATATCTGAAATAGTGTTGTTGATAATCCCCGTTTTGTTTTCGGAAATGTCCATTTTTTCCGGAAAAGTGGACAAAAATATCCATTTAAATGAATATGAATTCACTGGTTGGTTAAAACCGGCAGGCCATAGAGGAATTTCAGTTTGTAATTATCCGAAATCGTTACATTTTTTAAATGTAACAAAAAATGCATCAATGGCTTTTAATTTGCATAATATAAAACACAGCGTTTAGGGAGGGAACATCCGTTTTGATGTCTGGATGAGCTGTTAACGCGGCGGAAATGGAAATCGCATATTTGGGGAAATATATCGATTTCATTAAAGGGAGGAATGAAATGATGAGAGGAAAACTGCTGATTCCGGCTGCCCTGCTTCTATGGGCTGCTTCTGCCGGCATGGCCAATGCCACCACGTTTTATCACTTTGAAGACTACGGGCAAGGTGGTGTAGTTTTTAATGCCGCAAACAGTTCTGCAAGCGATAATACATTCACTTGGATATTTGATTTGAATAATGACGTCATGGATCTCTGGAAGATACCCAGCCCTGAGTTGCAGTCTCAATCCTATGATTTCATAGCGAATCTACTTGGTTACGAGGAAAGCACCGGAAGCATGGATCCTGCGAACCTGCTTCATTATGCTTTCCTTACCATGGAATTTACCGACGTAAATGATCCAAAAGATACCGAAACGATAACTTTTGAGTTATTGGGAGATCAGGCTTTGTCGCTTGGTTCAACAAGCATCAGTTCGGGAGGTCTTCCTACCAATGGTGCATTGGTTGCTGCTCTGGTATCCTTGGACCGTTTACTCATCGCTAACGGTGCCAACCTCGACGTAACATCCTACCTGCGTGAGGATCACATGCTGGAGGTTACCATCACAGCACTTTCTGGTGCATTCATGGTCGAAAAGATGGATCTCAAAGGCTGTTACGAAACCGCTCCGGTCCCCGAACCTGCCACCATGCTGCTGTTTGGCACCGGCCTTGCCGGTCTTGCCGGATATGTCAGGAAAAAATCGAAGAAGGGTTGCTGCTGATCATTTTGAAAAAATGATCTTTTTTTCATAATCTGAAGCCAGATCAAAAAAAGGAAACTGCCAGGCCAGTTTCCTTTTTTGTGTCAAAGCGATGCGCAGCTTGCCTGATCTATTTGCCCAGGGTGCTCATGATGCCCCGGACTGCGGCCGGAATGTCGGCGGGCAAGACGATTATTTTGGTGTTGGCCGAGGTGGACATGGTTTTAACGGCCTCGATATATTTTTCCCCCAGCAGAAACATGACAGGCAGTTCGTTGCTCTGGATCGACTGAGTGACCATTTCAATGGCGGTGCGGTTGGCCTCGGCCAGGACTATCTTGGCCTGGGCGTCCCGCTTGGAGGCCTCAAGACGCCCGTCTGCCTCCAGGATGGCCGCGCTTTTTTCACCTTCGGCCCTGGTTACGGTGGCCCGGCGCTGTCTTTCCGCGGCCGCCTGTTCTTCCATGGCCTTCTGCATGGTCTGGGAAGGGTTGATGTCCTGAATCTCCACGGTTTTCAAGGTGATGCCCCAGTCGGCGATGTCGTCTGAGATGGCGGCCTTGAGTTTTGCCTTGATCTGATCCCTGGAGGACAGGGCGTCATCAAGGTCCATCTCGCCGACGATTGCCCGCAGGGAGGTCTGGACCAGGGTCCGGATCGCCAGGGCATAGTCCTCCACCCCATAGACCGCCTTTTCCGGTATCACCAGATTGATATAGGCCACCGCATTGGCGATGATGACCGCATTGTCCTTGGTGATCACCTCCTGTGAGGGAATATCCAGCACGATATCCTTGGTTGTCACCTTGTGGGCAACGGCGTCGATATAGGGGACAATGAGATTGAGCCCCGGGCCGAGGGTTTTGTGAAATTTCCCCAGTCGCTGCACCACATATTTGGACCCCTGGGGGACAATGCGGACCCCGAGGGCGATGGTGACGATGACCAGAACCACAAAGACAGAGACAACGGCAACTTCAGGCATGCTTCCCTCCAATTTCAGAACTTCTGATGTCATGATGTAATTTCAATAAGTTATTCACCACTCTCTTCTCAAGCCGCAATCAGGGTATCAAGGTAAAATCTGCCGAGATCAGGTTATCTGAATTCGGGACTTAATTTGCTGCACGTTTACCGACAATCAGGGTGTTGCCGGAGATATCCTTGATAAATACCCGGTCTCCGGGATTGACTTTTTCTTCACAGATAAACGGCCATTCATCCGATCCCAGGACCGGGGTGGTGAAGCGGACGATCCCCTCATTTTTTTCCAGCGGGACTTTCACGACCTGGCCGGTTTCCCCCAGGATCGCCTCTCTGGAAATACCGGCCTTGGTTCTGTCCGGCATGAGGGGTTTGAAGAATTTGAACCACAGGACGGTAAAGAGCGATGAGGCCGCGGCCCAGAGAAAGAGCTGCCAGCTTAAGGTTAGCTCCGGAAAAAGCCAGAGCGCTCCTCCCACGATGAGCCCGCCCAGCCCGAACCAGAAGATGGTAAAGCTTGGGATCAACATCTCGGCAATCATGAGTACCATGCCGAATACCAGCCAGTGCCAGTAAAGGATTGTCAAGTTCATCTTCCCTCCGTTATGAATAAAAGCAACTCCGCAGCAGGCGCTGTAAATCCCAGATGAAATCTGTGATCATTGCTGTTGACCGTGCTCATTTTTCTGCCCTTTCTGCTGGCTGTGCATTTCATTGAGAAGCTCAAGCTGGACCTCCTGAATCTCCACCAGCCGTTCCCATTGCCGGGAGAGGAGATGATCAAGTTTTTGATGCAGCTGGCGGATTTCAAGCTCTGCCTTGAGATTTACCTGGTAGTCGTGGGCGGCCCGCAGGCGGTCTTTCGCCTCAACCCGGTTCTGGCTCATCATGATGATCGGGGCCTGGATGGCGGCAAGACAGGACAGGACGAGATTCAGCAGGATATAAGGGAAGGGATCAAAGGGCTTGGCTGACATCAAATAGGAATTGACGGCCATCCACATGACCATGATACAGAAAAATATGATGATAAAACTCCAGCTCCCGCCGAATCGGGCAATCAAGTCGGACAGGCGCTGGCCGAAGGTGAGCATGGAGTCGAATTCCTCGTCAACATGGGAAGAAATGATCTCATGCTTGGCAAGACTGTCGACAACCTCCCTTTCCAGTTCGGAAAGTTCCCCTTTTTCCGCTGCAATCAGGGATGAAACATACTCGGTACGGAAACGCTTCATGTCGTCCAGGCAGATGAATCCCTCATCCGACCAGGCGGAAAAACTTTTCCTAATCACCTCGACCACCACGGGCCGCAGCATGCTGGCTCGCAACAGATCTGTTTCGGTTGCCTTCCTGCCGCAAATCTGGCAGAAGCGGTCAGCGGAATTCTCCATGTCGTTTCCCGGGGTCTTACGCCCGTCCCTTTCTAAGCCGTTGTAAAAAAATAACATGGCCAGAGAAATGCGCAGAACGGCACTCTTTTCAGTACCCCCTTGAGGGGTATAAGGAGCAGTAACGAAATTGAAAAAATGGCCATGTTATTTCGTAACGGCTCCTAAGTTGGCATCCGCATATTTGACTAAGGGAGTTGGAAGTTATAAAAGTACCGTTTAGCTTTGCCGTCATGCCAGCATGTTTTTAGCTGGCATCCAGCTGATGGACTGGATTCCGGCTAAGAACATGCCGGAATGACGAACGTTTCGAGGCTTTATAAACGGTATATCAACAATTGCTGAGCCCCTAAGATGCCGTTCCGAGGTTTTCTGATGTTTTCATGCCGTGCTGCCTTCATGTTGCAACAGCCCCGCGGGCCTATTTGGCTCCGAACACCTTTTTCAGCAGCTCAGTGGTCTGCCGGGCGGGATTTTCGCGGATAGCGGCCTCCTCCTTGGCCACATAATGGAAAATGCCGTCCAGCCCTTTTTGCACGGTGTAATTGGTCAGATCAGCTTTGACATCAGGCGCGAAGGGGATGTTCTTGTATTTTGCCATGGCATTATCATAGGATTGGACCGCCCCGACCTCTGACAGGCTCTGTTGCACGATGGGCTGCATCTCCTTGGCCAGGGCAGGGGACATCTTGCCCTGAAAATACTTGGTGGCCGAGTCTTTCGGGCCTTTGTAGATTTTCATGACGTCATCAAAGGTCATGTCGGTTATGGCTTGCCGGAAAAGTTCCTTGGCCTTGGGTGTCGCCGACTCGGCCGCCCGGTTCAGCTTCAGTTCGAGATCATCGAGAAGATTGGCCATGCCGACCTGGGACAGCATTTTTTTTGCCGTATCGAGTTGCGAGGGCAAGGGGATATGGATGGAGGGGTCGGCATTGAATCCGTCAAGGCTGCCCAGTCTGCTCACCACTTTTTCCGTGCCGATGTTCAGCGCATCCTTGAATGCCCCGCCGATTTCTTCATTGGAAAGACCGGCTTTCCCGCTATCCGACTGCTTTGTACTGCCGAGAATTTTCGCTCCCTGCTCAAGCCAGTTGCCTTGGGCATGCACCCCGGGGGAGAGGAGGGGAATGGTCATGCAGCCTGCTATGGCGATTATAACTGCTGATTTCTGAAATTTTTTTACCGGGAAAGTCATATGGCACCTCTCTCATCGTTATGGTATTTGGATCCGGCCAGTTGCCGTCTAGTCAAACAGTAGTAGTTTTACCTGGCAAAAGGCAAGTGATAAGCTGCTGAAAACAGTGGCAAGGTATGTTTTTTTACCCGGTGGGTTAAAAGCGGATTCTGCCGAAACAGCGGGGCAGGTGAAAATTTAATTCATCCACCGGCGACCAGGCTGCCCAGTGCGGGTGGGAGGTCTTATCCCCGCATTTATAAAAATTGGCCCGCCAGACCTGCCCCTTGATCTCTCCCAGCGGCCCGGCATACTCTGCCAGCAGTGCAAAGGGCAGCCGGAACTCGATGAACCAGATGATGTCGCCGGTAATCTCCGGCTCAACCAGTGCCGGCAGAGAATGATAAACGCTGATTCGGCTGCCCTGTTCCATGGTCAGACGGGTGAAATCCCGGAAGCCGTGTTCGGTCCGGGTGGGATCGACAATGTAGGACGCAAGCATGGCCCCGCCGCAGTTGAACTCAAAGTTGAAGTACCCGCCGCCTGCTGTGGGCTGGACGAAAAACTCCACGCAGCTGTCCTGGCATACCGGTTGCTGAAAGCGGTCGTGGACGCAGCGGACAAAGCGGTCTCTGGTCCGGAAGAAACCATGCAGGGCAACGGGACTGCAGAGCAGTTTCGCCTCGGTCTGCGGGTGATGGTTGGTGCTCTCCGGCCGGAAGTCGGCAATGGATAAGGCGGGGGCCTGCCGCCAGAGAGGGCTGTCCCACTCCTGCTGCAGTTCAAAGGGCTGGGGCACGGAGAATACCTGGTACTCGGGGATTGTCATGGCTGGTCTGGAAAAATCATTGAGGATGGGGAGTTTGTCCGTGCGGGACGGAGTCTGCCGGCGGGGTGATTTCCGCCGAGAGTTTTGTTTCGTCCGCGGGTTGGCAGCATGGCTGAGTTATTCAAGAGTCTCATAATTATCCTGGCGGAACCGTGGTGAACAGACACAGTAGAAAATGAGGTCTGTGTCGCCGGTATTGATGATCCGCTGCGCGCATTGAGCGGGTATTCTGACCACATCCCCCACCGTCACCTCTGCCGGTTCCAGCCCCTCCACCTCGACCCGGCCCCGGCCGGCAACAATGAGATAACGCTCCGCGGTGCCGCGCACCCGATGCCTGGCCGTGGCAATGCCGGGTTTTACCCGGGCGCGGGCGATGGAAACCTGCTCGTCGTCCGGGTCATTGGCGATTTCAGCAATAAAGCATCGCTCAGCGGTCAGGAATTCCTTGACCGCCGAGCCTTTTTTTACTTGGGCTCTCATCCTTTCACCTGGGGGGGGTGCCGCGCCGGGATCACTTGCCGGACTTGATAAGGCCGGTGCCGTGGCAGGTGGGACATTGCACCTCGGGCGTGCACTGGCAGTCCTCCCAGTTATCGCCTTTCTGGGTGCCGCGCCACTCCATGCTGCATTCACATCTGCCGGGGATAACTTTTTTCCCCGCACAGGTCGGGCATATGTTTGTGTTTTCCTGAGTCATGATCGTCTCCTTTAGTTTTCAGTTGCAACGCGCCGGAAGCATACAGATAACGCTGACCGGATCTGTTTCTTTTATGGTTTTTCAGCCGAGGTGACGGCAAAATTATAGAGCCGCCAATGGCAGGCTGTTTTGGTGAAACCTGCCTCTTTCAGCCAGGAAAAATGGTTCGTCAAGGTCATGGGGTGGTCTTTTTCAAGATGCTTCGCGTACCAGAACTCCGGGTCCTCTCCCTGGGACCGCATGAATTTCTTCCACAGAAAGGCGTGATACCCGCGCACCTCCCGGTCCTCATCGATAATGATATCCCTGGCGATGAATCTGCCACCGTTGTTCAAGGCCGCGAAAAGGCGCCGGTAAAATGCCTCTCTTTCCGGCCAGGTGAGATGGTGCAGGGTGAGCCCGGCCAGGATGATATCATAATCGCCGCCGATGGGGTCAACCCGGAAATCCCCGGCCTGCAGGGTAAATCTCTCAGCAAAGCCGGCCAGTTTTTGCCGGTAGGCCGCAAGCATCTTTTCCGTCAGATCAAAGCCCACGACCCTCGCGCGGGGAAGTTTGCGCAAAACCAGTTCCGAGAGAATGCCGTTGCCGCAGCCCAGGTCAAGAACACGGTATTCCAGGTTCTCCTGGGGCAACAGATCCTCGATGACCTGATGCTGGAAGAGGTAGTGCGGGACAAGCTTCACCATCAGTTGCTCGTATTCATCCGCCTGCCGGGCAAAATGTTCCTGCACCTGTTGCTGTTTCATGGCAAATCCTCCAAACACCCGGCTACGGGCCGGTTCGGAAAGCAGAACCCGCAATCCATTCCCTCGGCAGAGGGGCCGCCTGATAAAGCCATTTTTATAAATTTACTCATAAAATGAGATAAATGTAAGGTAAAAAAAGTAATTTTAAAATGTTTATTTGTCAGGATTTATTTGGGTGAAATTATGTCTTTTTTTCCCCGAGATGAAACGGCAGGATGGGAAAAGGACTGCCGCTACGACTGCCGCAACAATCCTTCACGGGCGGCGGCAGTGAAATAAGGAACTCAAAAAATCGCGAGACAATTTTGGCATTTCCCTGCCATTGATTAGGAGCCGTTACGAAATAACATGGCCGTTTTTCAATTTCGTTACGGCTCCTTATGCCGTTCCGCGCATTTCTCTGACCATGTTATTTTTTTACAACGGCTTAGTAGTTTTTTCTTGCAAAATAACCCTTGGCGAGTTTGGTCTTTCTGAGATACTATTCATTTTGAAGAAAACATGGGGAAGGGATGCGGAAGGAAATCGGCAACCTGACCCAGGGGCTTTGGTTTGCAAGGGACTCAGCTGAACCGTTTCCATATCGCCCCCATCATATTGCAATAAGTGGGGGAAATAGTTGAAATTATGAAAAGTTTTCAATTATCAGCACTGTTAGCCATATTGATCCAATAAATATAAGCAAAACGAAAACTCACCACGCGACGACGCCATACCCGGCGGGAAAAGACTGACAATATGAAAGGAGCGAGCAATGGGAGACAAGGGCGGCAAGAAAGATAAGGACAAGAGCAAGAAACAGATGACTAAGAAACATGACCAAAAAGCCAAAGAAGCGAAGGATAAGCAACCAAAAAAACCTTCGTAGCCGGGCGGTAGGGAAACTTGGGCGGATTGATAAAATTATCGGTTTCGGCTAAAACCTGCGGGTGAGCTGGACGCGGAGACGGCTGTCGGCTCTGGGCTGGCATTAGCCCGCGCCGGTTATCCTTATTCGTTATAAAAATATTTTGGAACCAGAGCCAGGAGTCAGCGTGATATTACCATGAGGAAAAAATTCCGTACCGCAACTCCTGCCGCTTTAAACCCGGCCCTTGCCGCCGCGATCTTTTTCGCCCATCATATCGAAATAAAAATGAAGACATTAACCACCGTCCTCCGAGTCCTTTTACTGACGCAAACCCGTCACCTGCCGGCTGTCATCCTCCTTTGCCTTTTCTCTCTGCCTTTGGGCGGCAAGAGCAGCAATGTTTTTGCCGCAGAAACCGCCCAGCCGCAAACCTCTTCCCCAATCGTCGCAGCCGAGAGCACCGTTACCGTTAACTCAGCCAGCACAGACTCCGTCTATGGCTATCTGGCCCGGGAGATGGACCGCCTGACCGATGGCACGGTGGTGTATGACGAGTACGGCAGCGGGGCGGCCGGCTTTTATCCCATCAACTGGTCGGGTGACGTGAATGATCTCACCCTGGCCGCTGACAGCTGGGACAGCCCTTTTGCCGGCAAAACCTGCCTGCGCATCACCTATCGGCCGGCGAAAAGAAATGGTTGGGCCGGGGTGACCTGGGCCTATCCCGATATGAGCGGCGGAAACTGGGGGGAACGGCATGGCCGGGTCCTGGTGGGGGCAACCGAGCTGACCGGCTGGATTCGCGGCAAAGTCGGCGGAGAGCGGGTCAGAATTGAAGTGGGCGGCGTCAATGAAAAGGGAAGCGGCAATGCCGGCCAACCGAACCGCGATACCCTGAACCGGCTGAAAACCGAACCGAAAGTCCTCAAACTGACAACCAGCTGGCAGCCGTTTAAAATTGCGATCCCGCCTGGGTCAAATCTCACCGGGGTGATCGGCGGGCTCTCCGTCTTTTTTGATGCGGGCCTGAATCATCAGGGCGCCACGGTCTATCTCGATAATGTCAGGTATAACAATGCGGACAAGAACATGCTGCGGCTGGTCCGGTCTTACCGGGCAACCGCGGTTAAGGAGGATAATTCCCTGCGCAATGCCGCCTTTCTCTACGACAATGCCCTGACCCTGTTGGCATTTCTGGCCAAAGAGGACGCAGACAGCGCAAAGCGGGGGAAAATCCTGGCCGATACCCTGATCTGGCTGCAGAATCATGACCGGCATTACCGGGACGGCAGGTGGCGCAACGCCTACCTGGCCGTTCCGGTGGATCTGCTTGCCGGTGATTCGGCCCGGTTGCCCGGCTGGTGGCAGGTTCCGGCAGAGGCCGCGGGGAACGGCGCCGCTGCCGTCTGGGTGGAGGACCGATACCAGGTCAGCTCGGATACGGGGAATATGGCCTGGGCCGTCATCTCTTTGCTGGCCGCCCATCGCAAGTATTCTCTGCCGGGCCGGGAGAATCATTACCTGCAGGCCGCCCTGCAGGGGGCGGAATGGATTGAGCGCCATTGCCGGGTTGATGAAACAGCCGGCAATTCCGATACCCTGGTGGGCAAAGGCGGCGGTTACAGCGGCGGTTTCGACGGCTGGGAGGAAGACGGTGGCGGCGGCAACGGGCCCAAGCGGATACTGTGGCGCAGCACCGAGCACAATATCGATCTCTACGTGGCCTTCATGCAGCTGGCCGAGGTCACCAACGACCCGGTCTGGCTTGAGCGGGCAAGACACGCCCGCAGCTTTGTCCTGAAAATGTATGACCCCCAGGGAGGGCATTTCCTGGCAGGGGCCAGTGATCTTGACGGCACGGCCAACCGGGAGGTGGCGCCGCTGGACGTGCAGACCTGGAGCGTGCTGGCCATGGGCCATGACCCGGAGTTCCGCAGGGTTATCGGCTGGCAGGATGAGAGA
>Ga0172380_10002028_pt1 | contig 32993 bp, 33 predicted proteins | sample Leawe162metaG_FD_119747 | JGI IMG/M metagenome (GOLD analysis project Ga0172380, IMG submission 119747) | Leachate microbial communities from a municipal landfill in Southern Ontario, Canada - Leachate well 162 metaG | ecosystem: Engineered > Solid waste > Landfill > Unclassified | place... | reverse complement strand
CACAATCAGAGAGTTGTAATGGCGTAATAAGCCGGTTTTGAAAATGTGTTGGCACAGCTCGTCGTCGCCCTTGTAAGTCGTTCATTATCAACATGTGCGTTTTTCAAAGTGTAGAAGATGGGTTAAACGGACGCCAGACGCCAGATGTCGGATGACGGACCGGAGAAGACGGAAGACGTGATAACGACGAACGTCGGAAGACGGAAAACGGAAGATGGAAGAGAAGCAAACGCCCAACGCCGAATGGAAGATTCTTAGCGCTTTAATATCCCCGCCAGGTCCGTTGTCCGGAACAGGTCGCGGATCGTCTCCGCGCGGCGGATTTTTTTAAGCGCGCCCGAGCTCGCGATCAGAATCTCGGCGCTCCGCAGGCGGTTGTTATAATTGTGGCCCATGGCGTAGGCATGCGCTCCGGCGTTGTGGATGGCAATCAGATCCCCGACCGCGATGACCGGCAGACGCCGGTCTTTGGCGAACTGGTCGTTATTTTCGCACAGCCGCCCCACCACGTTCACCGGCGTCTTGCGTCCGCGCAACGACTTGCCGACGGCGGTTACATGATGGTAGGCGTCATAAATCGCCGGGCGGGGCAGATCGTTCATGCCGGCATCGATGCCGACAAACGTTTTATAGCTGTGCTTGATGACGTGGACGCGGCCGACCAGCCAGCCGGCATCGGCCATGAGCCAGCGCCCGGGTTCGGCCATTAGCACGGGCTCGCGCAGATTGTAGCGCCGGCATTGCCGGTCGAAAGCGCGCCGGATGCCGCGCGCCACTTTGACGAGGTCCAGGCTGGGCTGTTCCGGCCGGTAGGGAACGCCAAAGCCCCCCCCAATGTTGAGGCATTCGAAATCGATGCCGGCGGCGGCTTTGACCATGCCGGCGATTTCCAGCAGTTTGGCGGCGACCTCTTCGAAATAACGTGTGTCCAACACGTTACTGCCGGTCATAGCGTGAATGCCGAAGCGGCGCACACCCATGGCCTTTGCCTGACGGTAAGCCGCAACGGCGTCGCGCACATGCACGCCGTACTTGGCGTCCGGCCCGGCGAAATACAGGCTTTTCATCCCGCCCTGGCTGATGCCGGGATTGATGCGGAACGAGAGAAACTCCGGCACGCCGATTTTGCGGAGCGTCGGCAACATGCTGATGTCATCCAGGTTCAGTTTAAAGGCGCCCTGGCGCAGGACGAACCGGAATTCATCCGCGGTGGTGTAGTTGCCGGTGTACATGCCCGTGGCGCCCAGGCGCCGGGTGATCCAGGCCTCCGCCTCGCTGGAAGCATCCGCTCCGAAACCTTCCGAAAATATGATGCGCAGAATTTCCGGGTTTGTGTTGGCCTTGACGGCAAAGAGCGGCGCGAAGGCCGGGAAATAGCGCCGGAACGTGTCGCGGAATTCCCGGCAGTTGGCGCGGATGCGGCTTTCCTCGTAAATGAAAAAAGGCGTGGGAAACCGCCGCGCCGCGCGCCGGATCGCGGGCGCGGGCAGATACACGACGTTCGGATTGATGCGGGCAACCATGAAGGATATTTCTGATTTCGGATCTTTGATTTCCGATTTAAAATCCGCAACCCCGAAATCCGCAATCCGCAATCGAAAATCAGAAATCAGTTTATTCCTGCTTGGCTTCTTCCGCCGCGGGCTCGCCAAAAAGTTCCGCGCAGGCGTCGGCGATCATATCCAAGGCTTCATCCACTTCGGCCGGCTTGACGGTCAGCGGCGGGAGGAAGCGGAGCGCTTGTTTGCCCGTGGCCAGCGAAATCAGGCCCATTTCCATCAATTTATCTTCCAGCGGTTTGGCGGGCGCGGTGAGCACGAGCCCGAGCATGAGACCCAGGCCGCGCACTTCGGCAAGGTGCTTGGGGTATTTTTCAACCAGCGCCTGGAGTCCCTTCTTGAAACGGGCGCCCAAGTCCGAGGCGTGCTGGAGCAGGTTTTCCTGCTCGATGACCTGAATGGTTGCCAGGGCCGCCGCGCAGGCCAGGGGCGTGCCGCCAAAAGTGCTGGCATGCGTGCCCGGTTGGAACACGTCGGCCAGCTTGGGGTTGGTCACGATGGCGCCGATGGGAAAGCCGCTGCCCAGGGCCTTGGCCATCGAAAAAGCGTCCGGCGCCACGCCGAAATGCTGGAACGCGAACCACTTGCCGGTGCGGCCCATGCCGCATTGGACTTCGTCGCACAGGAGCAAGAGGTCTTTCTCGTCGCAGAGCGCCCGCAGGCCCCGCATAAATTCGGCTGTCGCGGGAATCACGCCGCCTTCGCCCTGGACGGCTTCCACCAGGATCGCGGCGGTCCGCGCCGTGAGCGCTTCCTTGACCGATTCCAGGTCGTTGAATTTGGCGTGGACAAAGCCGGAGGGCAGGGGGTCGAAACCCTTCTGGACCTTGTCCTGGCCGGTGGCGGTGAGGGTCGCCAGCGTCCGGCCATGAAACGAATTTTTCATCGTGACGATTTCGAAGCGATTCTTTTCATGGCCCCAAAGCCGGGCCAGTTTGATCAGCGCCTCGTTGGCCTCGGCGCCGGAATTGCAGAAGAAACACTTGCCGCCCAGCGCAAGGCCGGACAAGGCCTGGGCCAGGCGTCCCTGGTTTTCCGTGTAATACAGGTTGGAGACGTGCGTCAATTGGGCCGCCTGCCGGCCAATGGCCTCCACGACCGCCGGGTGACTGTGGCCGACATTCAAGACGGAAATGCCCGCCAGGAAATCCAGATATACTTTGCCTTCGGCGTCCCATAGTTTGGCGCCTTTGCCTTTGACAAACACGATCGGCCGGCGGGCGTACGAGGGAATGACATGCGCGTCGAACTGCTGAATGATTTCAGTGGTTTTACTCATTTTGAATAATCTCCGTTCCGATTCCTTGGTCTGTGAATATTTCCAACAACAACGAATGCGGCATGCGCCCGTCCACGATATGCGCTTTGCGGACGCCGGCGGACAGGGCATCGAGCGCGCCCCTGATTTTCGGCAGCATGCCGCCGGCAATCACGCCATCCCGAATCAGGTTTTCCACGTCGCTGCGTTTCAATGTGGAAATGATCGAGTCCGGATTCTGCGGGTCCCGCAGGAGTCCCGGGACGTCTGAGAGAAAGACTAATTTGCGGGCGCGCACGGCCCGGGCGATGGCCGCCGCGGATTCGTCCGCATTGATGTTATAGACGGCGCCATCCGCGCCCCGCGCCAACGGCGTGATCACGGGAATGATGTCCGCCGCCAGACAGGCCGTAATCGGCGCCGGGTCCACGCCCGTGACCTTGCCCACAAAGCCGATATCCATCGGCTGCCCCGTGGCTTTGTCCTGGGAAAACGCTTTTTCCGCGCGGAGAATACTGGGGCCCTGGATGCCGGTGGCCCGCGCGCCGCGCGCGATCAGGGTTTCCACGATCTCGACATTAACTTCGTGGTTCAGGACTTCCTCCACCAGGCGCACGGTGGCATCGTCTGTGATCCGCATGCCGTTGACGAATGCCGGTTGGATGCCCACCTCGGCCATGCGCCGTGAAATGGCCTTGCCGCCGCCGTGCACGATGATCGGCCTTAAGCCCACGCATTCCAGGAAGGCCGTATCGGTCAAAATGCCGTCGTGGCAGGCCTTGTCCTCCATGGCGCTGCCGCCGAACTTGATGACCACCGTTTCCCCGCGAAAGGCCTGGATGAACGGCATGGCCTCGATCAGGACGCCGGCTTTTTCGATGATTTTTTGCATGGGCATCAATGGCGAAACTCGCGTTTTGCCGGAATTCAGGATTCAGAATTCAGAATAAATGTAAATCCTTGACAACAATCACGTTTTTGAGCGTAAAAATTCTGAATCCTGACTTCTGAATTCTATATTCTGCTTGCAAAAGCGAGCTTTTGCAAGCGACTCGCTTATGTCATATACGACGCATTGATATGCACGTAGGCGTCGCTGCAATCGCAGGTGGTCATGGTATAGGTCGAGCGCCCCAGATGCAAGTCGATTTCGATGCCGAATTCCGGCTTGGCGATGATGGCGTGCAGAATATCCGGCGACAGGCTGACGGGCCGGCCCCCGCGCACGGCGAATTCGCCGTTGTAGGCGATGTCGATCCGGTCCGGCTCCACCGGCGCGCCGGCGTAGCCCACGGCGCAAATCACGCGGCCCCAATTGGGGTCGGCGCCGAACCATGATGTTTTTACCAGGAGCGAATTGGCCACGGCGCGGGCGACTTTTTCCGCCGCGCGTTTGCCCGGCGCGCCGCGCACCGTTACGGTGACCAGCTTGGTGGCGCCTTCGCCGTCCTTGACGATCTGGTGCGCGAGTTCGCCGGTCAGAGCGTTGACGGCGGCGCAAAACGCCTTCCAGCGCGGATGTTTGCGGTCCAAGGGCGTGTTTTGGGCCGCGCCGTTGGCCATGAAAAGCGCGGTGTCGTTGGTGCTCCGGTCGCCATCCACCGAAATCCGGTTGAAGCTTTTGTCAACCGCGGCTGCCAGGCAATCCTGCAGGGCAACCGCCTCCACGGCGGCGTCCGTGGTCAAAAACACCAGCAAGGTCGCCATGTTCGGGTGAATCATGCCGGCGCCCTTGGCCATGCCGCCGATGGTCGCCGGCTTGCCGTCGATTTCCACTTCGGCGGAAACCTGCTTGGGCTTGGTGTCGGTCGTCATAATGGCCGTGGCGGCGTCGGCGCCGCCGGTGGGCGTAAGCGCCTTGACGGCCAGATGGATTCCGGCCTCGATTTTATCCATGGGCAAAGGTTTTCCGATGGTGCCGGTGGAACACACGAAAACGAGGGGTTCGGGCAATTGCAGGAGGTCGGCGGTCAGCTGGGTCATGCGGCGCGCGTCGCGCAGGCCGTCGGGGCCGGTGCAGGCGTTGGCGTTGCCGCTGTTAACGATGATGGCGCGGGCCTTGTGGGCAGCCAGCCGTTCACGGCATAGTTGGACGGGCGCGGCAGTCACCCGGTTAGTGGTGAACACCCCGGCAATCACGGCGGGGGTGTCCGAGACCAGAAGGGCCATATCCCGCTTATCGCCCTTGATGCCGGCCTTCACCCCGGCGGCCCGAAAGCCACGCGGGGAAGTAATCCCTCCGGGCGCAATGGAGAATTTAGTTTTCATGTCTGCTCTAAACAACATTGCCCGCCGGCTTGTCCGCGAAGGCCAGACACTTCCCGGCGGGCAATGTGACGATCCAACCCGAAAAATACAAACTCTGTCGCGCTTACCGTTTCGAGAACTGGAAGCGTTTGCGGGCGCCCGGCTGACCGGATTTTTTGCGCTCCTTCATGCGGGCGTCACGGGTCAGAAAACCGCTGTTCTTCAGAACTTCGCGCAAAGATTGGTCGGCCCGGATCAAAGCCCGCGCGATCGCATGGCGCAGGGCGCCGGCTTGGCCGGTGATGCCGCCCCCGACGAGTCTGGCAAAAACATCGAACTTGACGTCCGTATTGGTCAATTTAAGCGGTTGGAGCACGTAGTTGCGGGTGGACAGCGAGGGAAAATAGCTTGTGAAATCCCGGCCGTTCGCGAGCAGTTTGCCGGTGCCTTCGATCAGTTGAACGGAAGCGACGGCGTTTTTGCGCCGCCCGGTGGCTTTGATAGCGGTCTGGGTTGTAACCACGTTTTTCTCCTTATTAAACAAGAGGCTGAGGGTTCTGTCCGGTGTGGGGATGCTTGTCCGCCGCGTAAACTTTCAACCGCTGAAACACCTCGCTCATGAGCCGGTTCTTGGGCAACATCCGTTTGACGGCGTCGTAAATCATGCGTTCCGGATTGCGTTCGCGCAATACGGACGCCTTGATTTCTTTGAGCCCGTGCCGGTAGCCCGAGTAGTCCGTGTAGATTTTCTGGTCGTTTTTCTTGCCCGTCAACTTGACACTGCGGGCGTTGATCACGACGACAAAATCGCCCGTGTCCACGTGGGGGGTATAGGTCGGTTTATGTTTGCCGCGCAGACGGTCGGCAATTTTCACGGCGAGCCGGCCCAAGGGCTGGTCGGAGGCGTCCATCAACAGCCAGTTGCGTCGGACGTCTTCCATTCGGGGTATCGTTGTTTTCATAGCGTTCACCTTCCTATAAATGTAAAAGAAGTGAAACCATACGGCAGGTGTATCGGACTGTCAAACAAAAAAGTATTTTTTTTTGCCCCAAAAAGTTGCGTGGCGAAAGACGCGGCGCGACATGATTGGGCATTGTGCGCCAGTTACAGCCGCCGTTCACCGGAACGGCAATCCGCGGTTCGATCGAGCCGCATCCACACCACCAGGCAACCGAGGTTGCCTGGTGAAGGTTTTAGGCATGACAAATCCATGATGACGCCATATACTCTCCGCAGGAATACAACGAAGGATGGAATATGGCGGGATTTGAAATTTGGGCTTTGGGATTTTGTCGGCGGGCCATGCTTGTTATGGCGGTGGCGAGTATGATTCCTTTCGCGAACAGTTATGGGGAGGGCGCGGGCAAGCCGGACGCGGATGCCGGTTGGGCTCTCCGGCGTCAAGGCATGGTCGCGCAATTAAAGGCCTACCATATCACCAATGCGCCGGTGCTGGCGGCCATGGGCCGGATTCGCCGGCATGTATTCATTCCCGCTGCCTATCGCGACGTGGATAATGCCTATGCCGACGCCGCTTGCCCAATCGGGTGTGGGCAAACGATTTCTCAGCCCTACATCGTGGCTTATATGACCGAAAAACTGGCGTTGAAGCCCGGCGACAAGGTCCTGGAAATCGGCGCTGGTTCGGGCTACCAGGCCGCCGTGCTGGCCGAGTGCGGCGCGGATGTCTATACCATCGAAATCGTTCCGGAGTTGGCGCGCCATGCCCGCGCCGTGCTCGATGCCGAAGGCTATCGGCGCATTCATGTCCTGACCGGCGATGGCTACAAAGGCTGGCCGGAATACAGCCCCTTTGACGCCATCATTGCAACGTGCGCTCCGGAGGAGATACCCAAAACCCTGGTGGATCAGTTGAAGGAGGGCGGGCGTCTGATTGCGCCGGTGGGGCGCGGTTTCCAGCGCCTGGTCATCCTGCGTAAACAGCGCGGCCAGATCGAACAGGAAGAGGATCTGCCCGTTCGCTTCGTGCCCATGGTGCGGAAGTGACGGCGGAAGGCATTGCGGATTTCCGATTTTTGATTTCGGATTTTTAATTTTGAAATTAAAAAATTGAGTAAAAACCAGAAATCAGAAACAATCAGCCATTAACCATTGGCCATGTTTTTTCCCATGAACCCATTGAATACCGGCCGGCTCATCGAACAGTTGGATTCCTTCGATCGCGAAGAACGGCGGCAGGCGCTGATGTCCCTGGCCGCATGTTGCGGCGCGTCTTTGCCGGCGCCGACCGAGCGCGTCAATATGCATATGCATTCCTTCTTCTCCTACAATACGAAGGGCTATTCCCCCAGCCATATTGCCTGGGAAGCCCGCCGCCAGGGGCTGTTCGCCGCCGGCCTCTGCGATTTTGACGTGCTCGACGGGTTGGAGGAATTTCTCGCGGCCGGGGCGATTTTGGGGTTGCGTGCCACGGTGAACTTGGAAACGCGCGCTTTTTTCAGCGACTACGCCCAGGTGGACATCAATTCGCCGGGCGAGCCGGGGGTCGCTTATATCATGGGCGCCGGGTTTGCCCATAGCCCGAAACCGGGCAGTCGCGCGGCCGCCACGCTCTTGTATTACCGGCGTCAAGCGGGGGAGCGCAACCGGGCGCTGGTGGCGCGCATCAATGCGCGCCTGCCGGAAATCGCCCTGGATTATGACGCCGAGGTTCTGCCTCTCTCTCCGGGTGCATGTCCCACGGAGCGGCATATTGTCGGCGCCTATCGGGAAAAAGCGGCGGCCGTGTTCAAGACGCCCGTTGACCTGTTCGCTTTCTGGTCGAGACTGATGAAGGCGCGGCCGTCCGATGTGGAAACATGGAGCAAAAACATGCCGGTCATGGAAGATAAAATCCGCGCCGTGCTGGCCAAGAGCGGCGGCATCGGGTATGAGCGGCCCACCGCAAAAACGTTCCCGCCGGCGGATGACTTTGTGGCCTGGGTGCGCGAGTGCCATGCCCTGCCGATGGCGACGTGGCTTGACGGCATGTCGCAGGGCGAAGCGGATGCCTTGAAAATGCTGGAATGCCTGCGGGCGCGGGGCGTCTGCGCGCTTAATATCATTCCCGATCGCAATCATCGCATTGCCGATCCGGCAGTGCGGGACGTGAAATTGCGGAAACTGGCCGAGGTTATGGCCGCGGCGGAGAAACTGCAATTTCCCGTCAATATCGGCACCGAGATGAACAAGGATGGCCAGCCGTTCGTGGACGATACCGGCGGAGAAGCCTTGCGGCCCTATCATGCGATTTTTTTACGCGGCGCATGCATCATGGTGGGGCAGACTTTGCTTGCACGCTACGCCGATTTTTCCTATGTCGGCGCCGCCGCCCAGGCCGAGTTCGGCGATAATGCCGGGCAAAAAAACGATTTCTTCGAGGCCGTCGGCCGCCTTCCGCCGCTTACGACTGTTTTGGCGGAAAAACTGAGCGCCCTGGGTCCGGCGAAAGCGTTGGCCCGCCTGCGCGATTCGGCGTGTCGTTGTTCCTGGGTGGTATGAGCCGTTCGATCGGACGCAACCATCATGAATTTGCCAATTAGTCTTGCGCCGCGCACGGTTGTCTCGGTTATCCGCACCTCCATCTATGGAAGTCTTGCCGCTTTTCTGGCGATCGACAATGCGGAGGTCCAAAGCGTTCTGGATGCGATGGCGATCGGCGGGGTCATGGCCGATTTCATTACCTGGCTCATTATTAGCATTATCTTCCTGCCGGACGATCTGGCCCACGGCTGTTACGAAGGATGCCTCAATCTCTTATTCGTGTTGTTCCTGTTCCATTTCGGCTATATCGGCGGCGCGCGGAATTTAGCCGGCTCGCAGTTGGCCGCCGCGTTTCTGGTCTTCATGCTGGTGCTGGGATTGAAAACCGCCTGGTATGCCGTCCGTTATATCGCGGAAATAAGCGAGGGTTAAATCGAAGGTTTTCTCACTATTATTTTTTTTGTGATGTGTCATTATTGCTCGCCACGCCGATTGTTTGCGCCAATATGACGCTTGCGTGTGCGCTGATCGTTTTTGAGCGCCATACGTATCTTGATGTCAATTAACTAATTATGAATATACATTAAGTTGTGTATGTTCTGGCATGTATTTTGCTCAATTGTATTATGAAGATTAATTAACACTGACTGGCTGACTGAAACAGGTGAGTAGAGAGTAGAAGAGAAAGGGAGATCGGTAGTGAGTGTCAGCCAGTCGGTTAAATAATCATGGAAAGGAGGTTCCCATGAGTGTTAAAAAAAATACTTCCGTTAAAAAGCACACTGCGAGCGCATTGCCGGCCCGGCGGCTGGCTCTTGAGCATCCGGTTCTTGACCTGCAACGGGAGATTAACCGCATGTTCGACAATTTCTTTTTGCCGATGCCTATAGGACGTTGGGCTGAGGGCGAGTTCATGCCGAAGGTCAATGTCTCGGAGGGCGAGAAAGAAGTTAAAGTCACGGCGGAGTTGCCCGGTCTGTCCGAAAAGGATGTGGATGTCTGCGTCAGCCGCGGACGGCTCACCTTGAAAGGCGAAAAGGAGACCGAAAAGGAGGATCAGGGGAAGAACTTCCATTATCTTGAAAGGTCGTCCGGGTCGTTTTATCGCGAGATACCGTTGCCCGAGAATGCGGATCCGGATAAAGCCCAGGCGGTCTTCAAAAATGGGGTTTTGACTGTGACCCTCCCGAAAGGGCCCGGTGTAAAGGAGGAGCGGAGGAAACTATCGATCAAGAAAGAATAAGGTATAACGAAGCGCAGGGAAGCAAAGCAACGAAGCCCGGTGTTGGGCGAATCTGCGAGTTGGACTTTGCGGCCTTGCGCTTTTGCGTTGTTCCATACCGGAGCGAAGGGAGTTTATGGATTTGAATCGGACCACGCAGAAGGTGCAGGAAGCCATGCAGGCCGCCCAGGCTTTGGCCCTGCGTTATGGCCACCAGGAAGTGGATGGCGAGCATCTCTTGGCATCCTTGCTCGACCAGGCCGACGGCCTGGCGCCGCGCCTGTTGGAACGCTTGGGCGTCGCCGTGCCGGCGCTGAAGGCGCGCATCGAGCAGGAGCTGGATAAACGTCCGCGCGTCAGCGGCGGCGGCACGGAAGCGGGCAAGGTCTATATCACCCAGCGCCTGAACCGGCTGATGCTGAAAGCGGCGGATGAGGCCAAGCGTCTGAAGGACGATTATGTGTCGGTCGAGCATCTTCTGCTGGCCTTTCTTGACGAGGATGGCGGCGCGCCCGCCGGACGCATCTTGAAAGAATTGGGCGTGACGCATGCCCGGTTCCTGGAGGCGCTGACCGCCGTGCGCGGCAACCAGCGCGTGACGAGCGCCAATCCGGAAGGCGCCTACGAGGCCCTGCAGAAATACGGCATGGACCTGGTGGCCCTGGCGCGCCAGGGCAAGCTGGACCCGGTGATCGGGCGCGACCAGGAAATCCGCAGTGTGATCCGCATCCTCTCGCGCAAAACCAAAAATAATCCCGTGCTCATCGGCGAGCCGGGCGTGGGCAAGACCGCCATCGTGGAGGGGCTGGCGCACCGCATCGTGCGCGGCGACGTTCCGGAGGGGCTTAAGGGGCACACCATTTTTTCGCTGGACATGAGTTCGCTCCTGGCGGGGGCCAAGTTCCGCGGCGAGTTCGAGGAGCGCCTCAAAGCGGTGCTCAATGAAATCAAGTCGGCCGAGGGCCGGATCATCCTCTTCATCGACGAATTGCATACCATCGTCGGCGCGGGGCGCACGGAGGGCTCCACCGACGCCGGCAACATGCTCAAACCCATGCTGGCGCGCGGCGAACTGCACTGCATTGGGGCCACGACCCTGGACGAATACCGCGAACACGTGGAAAAGGACGCCGCCCTGGAGCGCCGTTTCCAGCCGGTGCTGGTCGAGGCGCCCTCGGTGGAAGACACCATCTCCATCCTGCGCGGACTGCGCGAACGTTTCGAAATCCATCACGGTGTGCGCATTCAGGACGCGTCCCTGGTCGCCGCCGCGGTGCTCTCCAACCGCTATATCAGCGACCGGTTTTTGCCGGACAAGGCCATCGACCTGGTGGACGAAGCCTGCGCCTCGATCCGCACGGAAATCGACTCCATGCCGGCGGAACTCGACGAGATTACGCGCAAGGCGATGCGCCTGGAGATCGAGGAAGCGGCGCTCCGCAAGGAAAAGGACAAGGCCAGCCGCGAGCGGCTGGAGACCTTGCGCAAGGAGCTGGCCAATCTGAAGGCGCAGGCCGATGCCATGCGCGCGCGCTGGGAAAACGAGAAAAACGCCCTCGGCAAAAAGCAGGCCCTGCGCGAGAAACTCGAAAAAGTCCGCCGCGAATGTGAAGAAGCCGAGCGCGCCTATAACCTTGAAAAAACGGCCGAACTGCGCCACGGTGTGATCCCGGAATTGGAAAGGAAAATGAAGGCGCTGGATGCCGCCGCGGAAATCGGCGCGGCGCCGCTCCTGCGCGAGGAAGTGACCGGGGAGGAGATCGCCGAGGTCGTGGCGCGCTGGACCAAGATCCCGCTGACCCGCCTGCTGGAAGGCGAGCGCGAAAAACTTTTGCGCCTGGAACAGGTTTTGCACGAGCGCGTGGTCGGCCAGGACGAGGCCGTGCGGGCCGTGGCCGATGCCGTCCTGCGCGCGCGCAGCGGCATTAAAAATCCACAGCGGCCGATCGGCTCCTTCATTTTCATGGGGCCCACGGGCGTCGGCAAGACGGAGCTGGCCAAGGCCCTGGCGGCGGCCTTGTTCGACAGCGAAGAAAACATGGTGCGCATCGACATGAGCGAGTATATGGAAAAGCACTCTGTCTCGCGCATGGTCGGCTCGCCGCCGGGTTATATCGGCTACGAGGAGGGCGGCCAGTTGACCGAGGCCGTGCGCCGCAAGCCGTATTGCGTCATCCTCTTCGACGAAATCGAGAAGGCCCATGCCGATGTCTTCAACATCCTGCTCCAGCTCCTGGATGAAGGCCGTCTGACGGATTCCCACGGCCGCACGGTGAATTTCAAGAACACCGTGATCATTATGACCAGCAATATAGGCTCGAACTACCTGTTCGAGGGTATTGACCGCGCCGGCCATATTTCGGAGGAGGCCCGCAAGCAGGTAATGGCGGCCTTACGCCAGCAGTTCCGGCCTGAATTCCTGAACCGGGTGGACGACACCGTGCTCTTCAAGCCGCTGACCGAGGGCGAACTGGCTAAGATCGTCGATCTCCAGGTGATCGAACTGCGCGCCCGCCTGGCCGAGCGTCGGGTGAAATTGGAATTGACCGAGGCCGCCAAGCGATTTGCGGCCCGCAACGGCTACGATCCCGTTTACGGTGCGCGTCCGTTGAAGCGTTTTCTACAGCAGGAATTGGAGACGCCCATTGCCCGGCTCCTGCTTTCGGAAGGTCCGGTGGAAGGCGGCACGATTGATGTGGATGTCAAGGGCGAGCGCCTGACCGTTCAACTGACGCCGCCCGCCGCGAGCGCCGAGGCTGTGGAACCGGCCCCGGCCGAAGGTTCAGCCTCGCGCAAAAAAAGCAAAAAGTGATTGGTAAATCTCGCCCTTTTGCCTGAACACCGAACACTGAACACCTTCTTTATCAGGAATAACAATGTTCGGCCCCGGGGAAGGTTCCCTGGGCGACATCGGCCTTGTAGGCGGCGAAGGCCTTTTTCATTTCGACGCCGAGGTTGGCGTAGCGTTTGACGAATTTCGGGGTGAATTCGCTGAAGAGTCCGAGCAAGTCGTGTGTGACGAGAAGTTGTCCGTCGCAATGGGGTCCGGCGCCGATGCCGATGGTCGGCATTGGAACCCCCCGCGTAATTTCCTCGCCCAGGTTCGGCGGCATACATTCGAGGACCAGTGCAAACACGCCGGCCTCGGCCAGCGCCTGGGCATCGCGCAGGAGCGTTTGCGCTTCGGCCGTTTTCTTCCCCTGGACCTTGTAGCCGCCCATGGCATGAATGCTCTGCGGCGTGAGCCCGATGTGGCCCAACACCGGAATGCCGTTTTCAATCAACGCTTTTACGGTGGGTGTGCGGAAGGCGCCGCCTTCGATTTTTACGGCGTCGGCGCCGGCTTCCTTGATGAAACGGCCGGCATTTCCGATGGCCTGTGAAACGGACGCCTGATAGGACATGAAGGGCATGTCGGCCACGACCAGGGCGGACTTGACGCCGCGGACCACGGCGGCCGTATGGTGGAGCATCGCCTCCATGGTCACGGGCAGGGTGTTGGCGTAGCCGAGCATCGTCATGGCCACGGAGTCGCCCACCAGCAGCAGCGGCAGGCCGGCTTCGTCGAGCAATCTCGCCGTGGTGTAGTCATAGGCCGTCAGGCAGGCGAATTTTTCCCCGCCTTTCAAGGCCCTGATTTTGCCGGCAGTCCATTTGGGTTCGGTGGTCATAAAAAATAAGAATACAGAATTCAGGAGTCAGGATACAGAATTAAGAGGGCAGAATAAAATTGCCTGAGCCTTTGCATAGTGAATAACAAGCTGATTCCGTGAGCCGCCTGTTTTATTCTGAATTCTGACTACTGTCTTCTGACTTCTTCCGTTCCTACCATTTCTTCGCGAACAAAACCGCCTTATGCGGATCGTTCAGGCGTTCCAGCACATTGGCGACCGTGCCGGTTTGGCCTGGAACGATCAAGTCCGGACGGACATCGCACAGTGGCTGGACCACGAACCGGCGCAGGGCCCAATACGGATGGGGGACCGCAATGTGCTCTTCCCGGATCTGCAGGCCGTCCGCATAAATAATGTCGATATCTATGGGGCGGGGCGCGTTTACGATCGTATTGGGCACGCGGCCGATTTTCTGCTCCATGAACTGAAACGTCCGCATAAGTTGGGAGATGGGAATCAACGTTTTGACGATCAGGATGGCATTCAGAAAACTTAGCGTCTGGAACTCCGCCGGCACGTCCACCGGCTCGGTCTCGTAAACCGGCGATTGATCGGCCGCCACGATGCCGGGACTGCCCAGGATAATGGCCTTGGCGTTTTTCAAATGCGCCAGCCGATCCCCCATATTCGATCCAAGACTTAGTCCAACTTCCATTATTTATTTCCCCGATTTAATTCCTTCACAATCCGCAATCGGAAATCATCAATCCGCAATGCCGGGCCTCATTCCTTGATGTCCAGGACGTCCTGCATATTGTAAAGCCCCGGTTTGTGCCCGGTCACCCATTCGGCCGCGCGCAGAGCGCCCATGGCTAAACAGTCGCGACTGCTTGCGCGGTGGGTCAGCTCCAGACGCTCCCCCTCCGCGGCGAAAATAATGGTATGATCGCCCACGACATCGCCGGCCCGTACGGCATGAATGCCGATTTGCGCCGCCGGGCGCTCTCCCACCAAACCCTGCCGGCCATGCGCCGCGACGTCGTTCAGCTTGAGACCGCGCGCGGCGGCGGCCGTTTCCGCCATGTGCAAGGCGGTCCCGCTCGGTGAATCCTTCTTGTGACGATGATGGGTCTCGATGATCTCGATATCGTAGTCGCCCAGGACGCCGGCGGTTTTTTTGACCATGGCAAACAGGAGGTTTACGCCCAGGCTCATGTTGGGCGCCCAGACAATCGCAACATGGGCGGCGGCTTTGCGGATGGTCTCAGTCTCCGCCGGGTTCAGGCCGGTGGTGCCGATAACCATGGGCTTTTTCAGTTCCGCCGCCAGCGCCGCATGCTTGGCGGTGGCCGAGGGAAAACTGAAATCCACCAGCGCATCCGCTTTCTGAAAAGCCTTGCGGGTATCGGACGCCAGGAGCACGCCGATATCCGCGATTCCCGCAACGATCCCGATGTCTTTGCCAAGGAGCGGACATTGTTCCACTTCCACGCCTGCGACCAGGTGCAGGTTCGGCGAACGGGCTGCGCACCGGATGAGGGCCTGGCCCATGCGACCGGCCGCGCCTATGATGGCGATCTTCAATCTGGCTGATGGATGGTTGGTGTTGGGCATGGTGTTGTTCCTTGTGAAAAAAATGTAACCGCCAAAGGTGGTAAATGGTTTAAGGCGGCAAATGGTTTATTATGTAGCCGCGGCGGTGACGCCGTGGCTGTCGGAGGAATCCACGCCCTCACGGGCGCGGCTACCCCGGATTGGAATTCCTTACGATTGAATTAGGCCCCGCAAAGCGGGGTAACTTTTTTCCATGTAGAGCCGACTTTACGTCGGCTATCTTCGGCACAGAATAGCCGGTATTCCGCCGGAGGCGGATCCGCCTATGGTGGAAAAACCGGCTCTACCTGGATTGGAATTCCTTACGATTAAATTAGATCAATTTCACTCTTTGCAACGTGTCGGCCAGCCGGTTTTTCAGGGCGGGCGTCATGGCGCACAGGGGCAGGCGATACGCTTCTTCGATGCGGCCCATCATTGCCAGCGCCGCTTTGACCGGGATGGGGTTGGTGTCGATAAACATGTCGCTGAACAACTGAAAATAGGTTTGGTGCAGGCGTTGGGCGTCTTGCCAGCGCCCTTCCAGCGCGGCGTGAACCAGGTCGGCCACCGGTTTGGGCGCGATATTGCCGGCCACGCTGATGACGCCCTTGGCGCCCACCGCCATCATGGGCAGTGTCAGGGGGTCGTCGCCGGAGAGCACACACAGGCCGCAAAGCGCCAGAATCTGGCTTACGCGCGGCACACTGCCGGCGGCCTCTTTGATAGCCCTGATATTCGGATGTTGGGCCAGACGGGCAACGGTGTCCAGCGCGATTTCCACGCCGCAGCGGCCGGGAATATTATATAGGATCACCGGCAAACCAAGATCGGCGATGGCGCTGAAATGGCGGTAAAGTCCCTCCTGGCTGGGTTTGTTGTAATAAGGCGAAACCTGGAGTGTGCCATCCGCTCCCACGCGCATGGCGAACCCGGTGAGTTCCAGGGCCTCGCTGGTGGAGTTGGCGCCGGCGCCGGCAATAACTTTGATTCGGCCATGGCAGGTTGCCACGGCGGTCTCAATGACTTTTTTGTGTTCGTCGCTGTCCAGGGTGGGGGATTCCCCTGTCGTGCCGACCGGCACAACGCCGTCCATGCCGCCCTCAATCTGCAGTTCGATCAGTTCTTTGAGTTTGCCGTAGTCCACCCGGTTGTCTTTGGTGAACGGGGTGACAATGGCCGTATATGCGCCTTCAAACATGATGCCATTCCTCCCAACGCGGGCTGACGCTCGCAACCCGAAGATTTTTTACCACGAAACACACAAAATACACGAAAGTTCGGCAAAATAATATTACAGACTCTATTTTCTTATATTGAAAAACAGAATCTGATCTTCATCCATTTCGTGTGTGCCGTGTGTTTCGTGGTTGTCTTGTTTTTCTTTGCGGTTCCTGGTGTTTAAGGTTCTAATGCGGGATAGGCCCGCAACCCAAATAAATTCCAAGTTCCAAATTCCAAGGAATATTCTCCGCCTTTGGCGGACCTGCCTATGGCGTAAAATTCCAATGAAAACAAAACAAATCCAACTTCTCCGTCCGTTTTGCTCGTTTCGTTTTAATTGATAACGTTTCCCTGGATTTTGGAATTTTATTTACGCGCCCGCGAATCCCACCGGCGGCAGATCGAGCATGGTGCGCAACCCCGGCGCGGCTTGCACGATGGAACGGATGGCGTTGATCGCGATTGCACAGGTCGCAATGTCCCCATTAATACCACCGGAGATCAGGGATGTAAAGGACGGCTCACCGTCAATCTCCACCCGGTCGAACGATTCCGGCTCGCCCACCGCTGCGCGAAAATGGAGCTTTAATACTTCTTTGCCCTTGCATGCGGCGCGGCCGATCTGCTCCACCCCGCAGGCTTCTCCGCGCCGAATGGGCTTGTAGCCGGAGCGGATTTCACGGTCGGCGACGATCGGTTTCAACGACTCCGTCGTTCGGCTTAACGTCCATCCCAGATGGCGGGCGATCATGTGCATGGATTCGGCGAGTCCGACATGCCGGAGTGTCCCGGACGCAACCCTGGCCCTAAACTCGGCCAGGGTCAGGCCGGCGCCGATTTTCCGCTGGAACGGAATGCGCCGCGGCGACGCATCCTGAAACCTTGAAACGCAGATGCGATCCACGCGCTGGCAGACGGCCGTCAGAATGCACGGCAGAAAATCCATGAGATAGCCGGGATTAACCCCCGTCCCGACGCAGGCCACGCCGTGTTGCTTGCAGGCGGCGTCGATGTGTTTGGCGATCCGCGGCTGTGTTTTCCATGGGAACGCCAACTCCTCGCAGGTGGAGACAATATGCAGTCCCGTTCTGGCCAGCTCAATGACCTGCGGCTCAAGCCGGCTTAGACTGGAAACCGTCGTCAGGATGGCCGCGACGGGTTTCTTTCCCCGGCAGGCCGCCGCCAGATTTGTTTGGACGATAATTCCCAGGGGTTTAAGTCCGCATATCGCGCCGAGGTCCTGCCCGGCCTTGTCCGGCGCCGGGTCCACCGCGCCGACAATCCGGATCGACCCGCGTTCCAAGGCATACCGCACAGTTTTTTGCCCCAAGGGGCCCAGTCCTATCTGGATGATATCGATCATGAATATGTTCCCGGTTGTAATTGCGATGTGTGCCGCGGCCGAATTAATGCGCGGAGATTTTCCGCCAGAGGCGGATCCGCCTGCGGCGGACAAACCAATGTAGAGCCGGTTTTTCCGCCATAGGCGGATCCGCCTCCGGCGGAATACCGGCTATCCCATGCCGAAGATAGCCGACGTAAAGTCGGCTCTACATAAAAAAGGCGCCCCGCTTTGCGGGGCCTAACTTAATGTTAAGGAAATTTCCGCCAGAGGCGGATCCGCCTACGGCGGACAATCCAGGTAGAGCCGGTTTTCCCTCCATAGGCGGATCCGCCTCCGGCGGAACACCGGCTATAATAGCCGACATAAAGTCTACATGGAACAGTTGCGGCCTTAGCCGCCTAACTCGATGCATAGGAAATCCAAACCCGCCGGGTCAGGGGACCCGGCCTACAATACTGTAGGCCCGGTGCCCTCACCGGGCGTTATGAAAAGCCGCCCCGCTGCGGGGCCTAACTTGTATTCGACGCGTTTGGACAGGCAAACTATGGCAAACTCATCTTAAGTCAAGAAAAAAGATGTCGCATTTTCCGCTTGCATTGCCGCTATTTTCGGATAAACTGACTTCATTAATAAATTTGACGGGAGCGCATTGAAAGGCGGAATGATGCTATGACAACAATGACAACACAACAAGGAGGTGGGTCATGACGGAAGGAAAAGTGGAAGTAAAATTCGGCGAGTGGATTCAACAGGGCTGGGAGCTTTACAAGGCCAATATCGGCGTCTGGATTGTCGCCTCCCTGCTGGCGATCGTCATCAGTATCGCCACGTTGGGAATTCTCAGCGGGCCGATGATGGCCGGTTTGGCCTGGATGGCCCTGGCGTTTGTGGATCGGAAAGAACCCAAGCCGCAGATGGGCGATGTTTTCAAGGGGTTCGACTATTTCCTCCAGGCCTTTCTCTTTTGCCTGATCTGGGGGATTATAATGTTCGCGGCGTCCTTTTTGTTGAGTTTAATCATCTGCGTTGGCTCCGTCCTGGCGGTCGTTCTTTCCATTGCGCTTGAGACCGCGCTCATGTTCGGCCTGTTCCTGATCGTGGATAAGAGGATGGAGTTCTGGCCGGCCTCCATGTTGAGCCTGAACGTCGTGAAGCCGAATTTCTTGCCGTTCCTCGGTCTCCTGTTCGTGGCCGTATTGCTCGGGCATGTTGGCGCGATCGCCTGCGGAATTGGCGTGATTGTCACCATGCCCATCACGTTCTGCATCCTGGCGGTGGCCTATCGGAACGTGTTTGGCGCTCAAGTCGCGGCCTGAAAAGCATGGCCGATGGAAAATGGTCAATGGTTGATGGTCAACGAAGCATGGTCAATGGTTGATGGTTAATGGAAGATGGGAGCATCAGAAAGTATGGTTAATGTTCGCGGAGAGAATGTCGGTAATATTTTTTCGTTTTGTGCTTTGTCTTCCATTGACCATTAACCATGTACCATTTACCATCTTTTGGTGATCATCAACCATCAATCATCAACCATTCGGGCCGTCTTGGCGCATCATCTTCCCTGGGCGCTCATTGCCGGAGCGGTTCTGCTGGCGGCGAACCTTCTACCGCTGGATCGGATTCCCTTCACGATTTGTGTGTTCCGCCGCCTCACCGGCTATCCCTGTCCAACTTGCGGACTGACCCGCGGCTTTGTTACCATGGCTCACGGGCAATGGGCGGACGTTTTGCACGCGTGTCCCTTGGCGGCGGTGCTCTATGCCGCCACGGCGTTGATCTTCGCCATAAATGCGGCGGCGCTGTTGTGCGGTGTGCGCCTGACTCCCGGCCTTTGGCTCCAGTGGCGCGCGCGTGTCTGGGTGGCCTTGCTTTGCTTTTTCGGTTTACTGATCCTGTCCAATTGGCTATACAGGCTGGCGCTGGGACTGAAGTGAATCTTAAACGTAAAGAGTTAAAATCCGTTCCTGGTTCTTTGTTCTTGGTTTTGGGTAGGATCACATCCACGGACTCTTTTTAGGGTTGCTCCTTGTTTTCCAACGAAGAACCAAAAACGTATTTAAGTTCGACTCCATGTTTGCCAACGAAGAACGAAGAACGAAGAACGAAGAACCAAGAACGCATTAAACGTATTTATGGATTCCATCGATCAAATCCTGACCGCCTGGCTCCGGGACGTGTTTTGCCGGACGTTTCCCGACGCGGGCGATTTTGACGACGTGGCCGTTGTGGCCGCCACGGATGCGGCCTTTGGCGACTACCAGTGCAACGCGGCCATGTCACTGGCCAGGCAACTGAAAAAGCCGCCGCGCGCGATTGCCCAGGCGGTGGTGGATCACACGCCATTGCATGAGGCCGTGGCCGCCCTGGATCTGGCCGGGCCGGGGTTCATCAATATCCGATTGCGCGAGGATTGGCTTGCCGGCCGGCTGGAATCGATGGCGCGCGATGAGCGTCTGGGCGTGAGTTCCCCCGGCGCAGGCCGCACGGTCATCCTGGATTATTCCAGCCCGAACGTGGCCAAGCCGATGCATATCGGGCATATCCGTTCCACCGTGATCGGAAACGCCTTGGACCGGCTCTACCGGTTCCTGGGCTACCGCGTCATCGCCGACAACCATCTGGGCGACTGGGGTACGCAGTTTGGGATTCTGATCATGGGATATCGTCATTTCATTGACCGGCAAAGGCTGGCCGAGACGCCTGTCGAAGAACTGGAACGAATTTATGTGCTGAGTTATGAAAAATCAGCGGCCGATGCGGAGTGGAAAAGCCAGTGCCGGCAGGAATTAGTCAAACTGCAGGCGGGCGACAAGGAAAATCTTGCGCTCTGGAAACAGTTCGTGGACCTCTCGCTGGCCGAGTTCGAGCATATGTACCGGCGCATGGGGGTGAGGTTCGACCTGACGCGCGGCGAAAGTTATTACCATGACCGCCTGCCGGCCACGATCACCCGGCTTGAACAGCAAGGCTTGGCCCGCGAAAGCGAAGGCGCCCTGGTGGTGTTTCTTGAGGAGGAAAAACTGCCCGTTTGCATTGTCCGCAAGAGCGATGGCGCCTTCAATTACGCCGCAACCGATATCGCCACGGTGCTGAGCCGGGTGGAGGAGTTCCATCCGGAGCTTATCATCTATGTGACCGACGAACGCCAACAACTCCACTTCGCGCAATTTTTCGCCATCTGTAAACGGCTGGGTGTCCCGACACTCCTGGAGCACGTCTGGTTCGGTCTGATGCGCCTGCCGGAAGGCACGTTTTCCACGCGGCAGGGCAACGTCATCAAGCTGGAAAAACTGTTGGACGAGGCCGAGAGTCGGGCGCTGGCGGTGGTACGGGAAACCAGTCCGGAGATGGCGCCGGAACAGCAAAAAGAAGTGGCGCGGGCGGTGGGGATCGGCGCGGTGAAATATGCGGACCTCAGCCAGAACCCGCAAAGCTTGGTGACCTTCAGTTGGGACAAGGCTTTGGCGCTCAACGGCAATTCCGCGCCTTACCTCCAGTATGCCTATGCCCGCATTCGGAGCGTCGAAGACAAATACCGCGGCCAGTTTCCGGGCAAGGATTTGACGTCGTTTCCTCTTGTCTTGCAGGAGAGCGCGGAGCGTCAAGTGGCGATTCACCTGGCGCGGTTCGCGGAAATCGTGCCGCTGGCGGCGCGGCAGGCCCGGCCCAGCGCTTTGGCCGATTATTTATACGAACTGGCCGGTCTCTACAACAGCTTTTATCAGAATGTGCCGTTTCTCAAGGCGCCCGAGGGCGTCCGTGAAAGTCGTGTGCGGCTGTGCGGCCTTGTGGCGCGTGTGCTGGGGCAGGGGCTTAATTTGTTGGGCATCGAGACGCCGGAGCGGATTTGAAGAAGTGCAGAATGAAGAAAAAAATCAGTTCTTGGTTCTTCGTTCTTAGTTCTTGGTTTTAGGATCTCCCGCTTGGCGGGTCTGCCTTGAAGTATTGAGTCGTTACAGTTCATTATCGAATTCGCAATAATGATTTTTCTGGCTTCGTTCCCCCGCCTGAATTCGTGTATTATTGACGTTAGACGCTATTCCCGTAAAGATACACGTTTTTGCGTGTATGTTTTTGGGGAGGGACAGCGTGTCGCTGTCCGTAGCGGGCAACATGCCCGCCCTCCCTTGGGTTGCGGGCGCTTAGCCCGCCTTAATATCTATTAATCCTAAGAATGCGTGCAATTGGCATACAAAATGCTTAACCAGATCATGATTCCGACTTGAATATTTTTGGAGTGGTTGTATCATTAAATCTATGAATAATCATGAGCAGGCCGGAAAGATGAGCAAGGGAGCGTTTACGCTGGTGGAAGTCGTGATCGCCACGGCGTTATTGATCGTGGCGCTGGCCTTGTTCCTGCAAAGCTTTGTCTCAGCCAAACGCTCAGCCGTGATGTCCGATAATCGCATGGAGGCCATCGAGAATGCGCGCTCGAACATGGAAATTCTGGTGTCGTCTTCATTTTTTTCTGCGCCCTTGAGCAATGGTGTGCATTCTTTTACGGGAACCGTGTCCGGTGTGCCGACCAATATTTCATATTCGGTCGCCATCGTGACACAGACTCCAAATATCATAGTCAAAAATATTTATTTAACCAACATGTGGATCAATCCCGCCAGTAGAATCACTTCCACTGTCAGTTTGGCGGGATCGATCAGTTCGGAGTTACATCCGCCATGAGAACAGATTTTGAGACCGGAACCACAGCGGTTTGTCCAACGAAGAACAAAGAACCAGGAATGTTCTTCAACGGTTCGCTGGGCTTCACGCTCGTCGAGTTGATGATCACGACGGGGATATTTGGCCTGACAATGGCCGGCGCCATCGGAGTGTACGTCATGTGTCAGAAGATGTGGCAGGCCACCTCGCTAAGCATGGCAACTAATCGTGAAGGCAATTTGGCCCTGTCGCGGCTGGTTTATGGAATAGGTTCCAACAACGGCCTGCGGACGGCGTCCAATAATTTCGTATATGAAGCTAAGAAAGGAATGTGGAATGGTGCTGATCATGTTTATCCGCCGGCACCCGGTGACAATGATCATTTTTTAACTCCGGCCGGGCTGGGCTCGGGCTCGTCAGGTTCGCCCGATGGCAGTTGGCGTCTGACCTATTCTAACGCCTTCGACGGGGAACGCTGGATTGATTTCAATAAAGTGGCCAGCAATGTTGTCTTATGGGTGGAAGCCCCGCCGTCCGATCCCCATAAAGAGACCCGTCAATTGATCTGTAATTATGTGTCCGCCGCCGTTATTACGAACAATGCTTCCGGGGTGAGCATTCAACTGACCATTATTCAGCACAAAGGCCGGTTCACCATAACCAACCAGATAGGCACCTTTGTAAAGAGGCGCAATTAGAGAGGCGCGCCATGAAAACCGACAACAATTCCGGTGTGATTTTGGTCGCGGTGGTCTGCTTCACGGCCATTACCGCTATTCTGGCCTTGGGCATATTGAGCGAAAGCGGGTCCCAGTTAAAGATGGCCGACCGGCAGGTCCGTCAAGAACAGGCTTTTTACGTGGCGGAGGGCGGCGCCGAGCGGGCCGTGTCCTGCATCCGAAACAGCGCCGGAGCCCCTCCCGGCGTCATCACCGGCGCCATTGGCAACGGGACCTATGGCGTCACGATCAACTCGGTCGCCGGCGCCGGCCTGACTTCGTACACGATCGTTTCCACCGGCGAGGTCAACGGAGTTAAAAAAAGCGTGATGATGTCCGGTGTTCGTCAGCAAACATGGGCTCGGTTTGCCCTGTGGTATAATGACGGCCCGGGAGCAATCTGGATCAGGTCCGGTGAGGTCTTTAACGGTCCGGTCCACGCCAACACGTTCATTTACCTGCGGGACGATCCGATATTCAACGCGCTTATTTCAACTACGCAAAATGGATGGGGGCCAACCAGTGTGACGAACGCCGTGGCTTTTAATCAGGGTTTTCAATGGAATGCGCCTGTGCAAGACTTGACAACAAGCGTTAATTTCACCAACTTGTTGTCAAACGCTTCTTTAGTGATTACCGGTAGCTCCCAGATCGCCCTGAGCGGAACCAATGTTCTGATCACCAATGCCCGGAGAGGGTGGACAGCATATACATATCCCGTTCCGTCCAATGGCCTGATATATGTTCGGTCCACCGGCGCCGGGACCGGAACCAATGCGGGCACTGTGCAGGTCGGCGGCACGCTGGACGGGCGGCTTTCGATTGCCGCCGATTATGATATTGGCATCACCAACCATATCCGTTATGCCAACACCAATATCCCCTATGGCACCAACACCTACGGCACGAACACTTCCGACGATGCCTTGGGCTTGATCGCCAATCATGACGTTGTCGTGCGCACGAGCGCCCCGAATAATCTGAATATTTTTGCCCACATCATCGCGGTCGGATCGGCCACTGCCTCCCAAACGGACGGCAGTTTTTATGTTCAGAACCACGACAGTCGCGCCGTCTCCGGCTTTCTCAATCTATGGGGCGGCGTTGTTCAGTTCTACCGGGGTGCCGTCGGCACCTTTTCCGGCACAACGCCAGTCAGCGGGTTTTCGAAAAGATACACGTTCGACACGCGCTTCCTCACGGACCCGCCGCCCCGATATCCGACGGTCAACGATATATATCTATGGAGCGGATGGAGGGATAAATTGCCGTGAACATCACTCAGCAAACGGTGTGGCGGTTGACGTTTCTGTGTGGCGCGATCCTGCTCCTATCGATCGTTGGATATTCGACATACTCCATCGTGCGCGCCCTGCGGGGAACGGATCGGGATCAGACTGCGATTCCCACGCCTGCGCCTGAGGCGCCGCCCGCAGCGTCCGATGTTGTGGATTCAAAAGCCACTCCGGCGATTGGGGCGGCGACTCCCGTTCATACGCAGGCGCCGCAAGTCCAATCCCCGCAAAAAGAATCGGAATTCGTCGTGGATTATCAGACGCTTCGCGAACGCGAAATCGTGCGCAAGGAGACGATCGAAACCCTCCGCAAAATAGCCAAAGATAATCCGGAGTCGGGATATGCGATGACCGAGGAGCAACTTCGTAAATTCGAAAAATCGGGCGCGTCCTTCGAGTGAAATGGACAAGGGAAAGATGCCAATGCCGGACTACGGCGTGACAAGCGGAGCGTCCGCCCTCATTTCAGCCACCCGCCGACAATCACTGCGGGGGGAACCTCCGGATTCAGGGGGTCCCAGGCCGGGTAGCCTGCGATGGCGTGGATTTCGATGCTGTTGCGGATATCCGTGTATCCGCCGGAGATGACCCCGCCGTAGATGGTGGTATTGTTCCGAAGAATGACATTCCCCGCGGCGTACACGACGCCATTCAAGGTTGTATGATTTTGGATGGTGATCGTGCCGGTGCTCAATAAAGAAGGCATATTGGAACTGCCGGGGAATTCGGTCTGGGTGAAATGGTTGACAATCGTAATGTTTCCATTCACGACGATGGTGCCCGCGTAAGAGCTTAGGTTGCCGATGGTCAAGTCGCCGTTGACATACAGGACACCGTTTGAAATGCCGCCGACTGGCGCGGGCGACGCGATCGGATTGCCGGACAGGTTTTGATTGCCCTCCCGATAAGCGCCGCCGTTGGTCGCCATCTGCCGGTAACTGTCGAAATTAAACGGACCGGAAGGAGGCACGGGCGAAAGCGGCGCCCCGTTGCTGATGGTTCCGGTGACCCCCGAACTCCCGTTGACCGTGCCGCCGGCGGTGACATCGCCGTTGACTGTGCCGTTGGCCAGGCTGACATTGCCGTTGGCATGCACGTTGCCGTAAATATCGTACGCCCCCGTGGCCAGCGTGATCAGTCCGTCGGACAAGATGGCGGAGTTGGTGTCATAGAGCTCGTTCCAGTGCGTTTGGACCGTGCCGAGCAGCTCCATGATTGTGCGGTTGGAGGCTTCCATATAAATGCCGTCGCTGGTGATGAGCACATTGCCGTTCGTCTGGAGCTGGGTCGTTACATGGTAGGCGCCGTTGGAAAAAAAGGGCGCCGTGTAGGCGTTGCTCTGCCAAAACGCATAGTTGGTCCCGAGCTTGGCGATCATGTCGGCAATCCCGGCTTCCGCCACAGCCTGGGCCTGGGCATAGTGGGCCATGCGCTGGATGCGGTGCATGGACTGCCGCGACAGGACCACCATGGTGACGCCCGCCAGCATGAGAACCAGCGAAATGCCGAGAACGACGACCAGCGCCGAGCCCGAACGGCCATCGTGCGGGGCGTGCGGCTTCCCGATAGTATGACGTAGTGCGCGCATAGCGACTCCCTTCTTGATGTGGGGTAATTTCATGAATTAGGCCCCGCAGCGGGGCGGCTTTTACTTTGCTGTAGCCGTCGGACGTTTAGGCCGACGTTTTCGGATAACCGCGCGAGCCTATCGTCTCGCGGCTACAAACTTTGAAGTTCCTATACATGAACATAGCGGTTCTACCGAACCGCAGCTACACCAATCGGTGTAGAGGCCGTTCGTTAGAACGGCGGACTTCGATCACTTATTCGTGTTCAACGGCCGGACCTCCATGATTCCCACCGCCGTATTGACGCCGAAAGGGCCTTTTTTGAATATTTCCATTTCGATTTCCAGGCCTTTGACGAATGATTGGCCATCCACCGTGGCGCTGACGATGCCATAGTCCGGACCTTTGGCGAAATCGACCTGCAGGTCCACGAGGCCGGCCGGCACATCCCAGGCAATCGTGACGTCCCTTAGAATCGCGCTGTTGGTATGGAGCCCGCCGCATCCGAACAAGGCTTCATATTGCACGTAGCGTCCTTGCGGCGAAAGAAAGGCGAGACTATTGGCGCCATCGCAAAGCTGGAAATACCCCGGCGCCAGCCAGGCGCCGGCATCGCTCAAATCCGGCTGATTGCCGCTGCGGACGCGAATATCGATATCGGCGCCCTCCGCCAGATGTTCCACATGGGTCCATTTGAGTTCCTTGTAGCCGGGCGCTGTAATATGCGTGTCGAAAATGCCGGAGCGGTACAGGCCCTGGGATGGATAACGCACTTCCAGCGCGCTGACCCCCATGAGTGTGTTGGTCATAACGCCGCCCACGGCGGATAAGTAAGCGTTGCTTTGACGCCATCCCCGCGCGTTATTGAACTTTTCGGAATCCGTATGAAGGTCAAACTGAACCAGATAATTGCATTCCCGGTTGATGACGTAGTTCGGAACCCAGTCGCTGAGGGCGGACGTGCCGGACAGGATTTTTTTGTTGGGCGCGCCGCCGAAAGTCAGGTTGGAGGTCGTGCCCGCCACGGGGTTGGTCCCGGACAACTGCTTGGAAATTTTTGCGTTCTCGATGAATAGATTGCCATTGGTCCCGGCCTCGAACAGCACCCGAACCCACTCGCCGTTCATGGTGATGCCCGCGGCCGGATTGGTCCCTCCATAAATGATGTTGACCACCGCCGGCGATGTGTTGGAAACATCCACCGAATTGACGATGGCTTCCGTGCACCCGGCCGCGGTCCAGTTGGTGCCCTTGTCCATCGAGATGACAATGTCGGGAATGTAAGGATCAGCGGCAATGAAACTGTTGTCGGCTTTGCGGGTCACGTTGCTGTTGAGCACGCCCGGCGGGCTGTCGAAATTGGCGTCGCACCAGAGATCGTTTGGCGTCACGAAGGTGATGCTGTTGCTGACGGCGGCGCCATTGTAGGTCAGCTGGCAGTTCCCGCTCCAGGAGGCGCCGTTGCTGGACATATCCTGGGCCGAGACCGAACCGCCGGACAGGGAATAGGTGTAATAGGGGCTCCCCCAATACGCCGGATGAGAGTTGAGCGGCAGGTAAATCTCGCCTTCGCGCGGGCTGGCGCTTGGGCTGAGGGTGAACTTGTCGAAGCCGACCTTATAACCGGTGCTGTTGGTATTCTTGCCCTCGATGGTGAACTTCAGGTTGTGAACGCCGTTGCTGAGCACCGCGCTGCCCCAGTTGAACGTTTGGGCCTTGCAATAGGTTGGGGCATACCCGTCAAACATGATTTCGGGCGGCCGAATCCGCAGGTTCACAAGATTCTGGAAAACCACTTCTTCGGAAACGCTTTCTCCCGTCAGGCAGGTGTTGGTTCCAAGTACCACGTCTTGCAGTTGGGAATAAAGCTCGTTTGGCGTAGCGTTGGTCTTGCGCGGACTGAATACCGTGCGCCGCAGTTGGTCCGGGTCGCCTGGAAGGACGTGATAGATGACCGTTTTGGTCCACTTGATCTTGCCGGAACCATCCCGCTGGAGCAGGCCGTTGGTCACGGTCGCTATCGGGAAACTGATGGCGGTGTATTCGGAGGCGTTGGCGGGGTAAAAGGCCATCAATCCGATACCCACGCTGGAAAGGCGCAAATCCTGGCGCATGCGCTCCATGGCCCCTTCGAGGTCAATGTTGATTTCGTTCTTCACGGTCTCCGCCTGCCATGATCTTAACCCGTAGATAAAGGTGGAAAGTGAGCCGGTAATCACCAGTACGACAATCGTGGCGGCCACCAGCGCCTCGATCAAAGTGAAGCCGTGTGAAGACGGACGACAGACATGCATTGTGATTTTCCTTACATATTGCCGGTTAGCAGAGTGCTCAGCTCCACCGGCTTGGCGTTCATACTGCGCCGCGCGCCGGGATAGAGCACCTGGACCGTGATCTGGAGCAAATTGGGCGTCCCGTTGGTGTAGGCGGACACAAGTGTCGTTCGCCGATATATGCCTGTGGAGGTTATATTGCCTTTGCCGTCCACCGGGACCTGATTTTCATTCATGAGTAGAATGCTGGCGTATTCGAATTCCGTGGCGCGCTGAATCCGGTTCCGCGCAATGGTCATGGCCTTGTAATAATCGCAGGCCAATTGCTGTGACCGCATGGAAGCTACGGCCGAATTCAGAAAAAAGACGCAGAATATGACGAAAATAACACTGCAAACCATCACTTCAACCAGCGTGAATCCGGCTGTCGGCTGGCCTCGCCTGGGCGTAGCGTTCCGGCGTAGCCTGGTCGGCGGGACACAGTGGCGGAGCCTGGCAAACACGTCTGTTTGCCGGAATTTATTAATCATAGCTTCCTCACTTTGTGAGCGTAAACCCCTGAACCATTATCTCAAGCACAAACCATGCCATGCTTATGTTATGGCAAAAAGAATAATGATACAAGGTCGAGATTGAGTGAATCGTTATAGGGGGGTGTAGATGCGGTTCGACAGAACCGCGGATTGCCGTTCTTTCGAACGGCCGCTACAACTGAAGCCCGCTACCCAACTCGGTTACGTCATATTCCCCCGGGTAACGAAGGGGCTGCCCGCCATAACTGATCGGGACGACGATGGATTAGTTGGGGCATTAGTTCCAACATTGCCAAATATGAGAACCGCGCGGGCGACTCTTCATGTCCCGGCGCCGGCCGGTTACCGGACCCGACCGGAAGTTGCCGTCTCTGGTCTGGCGTCCGGCATCCCGCCTTCGCCCAAATGGCTACGGCGGGCAGGCCGTTGTCTGTCTTCTTTTTGCATTTCGTGCAGGGCCTGGCGGGCGGCGGATTGTTGGGCGTCGCGCTTGCAGGACTATCCAAATTCATGGTTTCCATCAGCTGACGGATTGAAGGCTAACAGACACAGGCAAAAGGTTTTCTGCTTGATTTTAAGGGCCGGCGTGTTATGGTAACAGCATGCATGGATTAATTGAACCGTTGTTTGTCTGTCCGCTAAGCGTTGTCCAAGCGCAAAGGGAAAATGTGTGTGAATATTGAACGTCAGCAAAAACTCCAATCTGAATTGGATCGGTTCTTGCCGATACTGATCGATCAGTTTAAAGCCTTGAAAATTATTGTATTTGGTTCGCTTGCCGGTAATGAAGTCGCGGAATGGTCTGACATTGACCTCGTGGTCGTGCGCGTTACGCGTTTGCGGTTTCTCGACCGGAGCGCCGAGCTGATCCAGGCCTTGCAACCTCGAGTGGGCGTTGACTTCCTTGTATATACGCCGGACGAATGGGACTGTTTGCAGAGGGAAAATCTTTTCGTTCGGAAGGAAATTTTCGAAAAAGGCAAGGAACTTTATGCCGCCTGACACACAGAAGTGGCTTGATTTTGCCCGCGAGGATATGCAAATGGCGGAACTGGCCATGCGCAGTTCCCTGTTCAGTCAAGTTTGTTTTCATGCTCATCAGGCGGCCGATGTCCGTCGGGAAAGGCGGGGCCGCGTTGTCCCGCAAAAGCGGCGTGGAGCCGACGATCCGATGAGCTTTCACTGCGCCGGACAATAGGCGGGCCGACGCGTTTTGCGACTGCCCGGCGCGCTGGGCGGCTTGTCTGCCATTCCTCCCAGGTCCAGTCGGTTTTGAGTTTATTTTTCGAGTTCATCAACTACTTCCTGGCGCAATTGGCGGGTTTCTTTCAACACATCGAAAGAGGGACAAGCCGCCAGTCTTTCCACTTCATTCCAATCAATTGCGGTGGTTTCTTTCAGGCATACAGCCATGAATTTTTTGGCGATGGCGCGGGCTTGCCTGTCGGGGCGCGGATAAAAAGCCATAAGAATTCGTTCCACCAGCATAAGCTCTGTGGGGGCAACGCTAATCACGCCGCAAGGTGTTTCGATTGTGCGGCACGGGGTGGTCGCTTCGTTTTCCAACAACCCCAGTAAATCAATATACAATCCAGCCACTTTCCAACTGCGGGGGCCGCCTGTCCCGCCCAATCGGCTGATCAAGTTTTGTGCCGTTCGCAATGGAATGGGGTTGAGATTGCGCCGGCACATATCAATGTCACCGGACATATAAGCGCCTTCCGTGTAAAACTCTACCGCTGAACCGCCCACGACTACCAGATCCCAGCCTGCTTCGCGAAAAACACGTGTGATTAACCCCGTAAGTTTCAAGGCTTTGGACAGCAAATCCGATGTTGCCAGAATATCGCTGATTTCAAGAGTAACATCTTTTTTCATAAAGATATTATGCGCTTTCATGGGCATGATTGGAAGCAGATTCATCTTGCGTTTGGACGGCCCTCTTCGGGTGCGCGTTTGGCTCGCCGCAATGCGTGTTAACGGCGACCTGTGTTGTCCGTCGGCAGGTTTTTCAGGGCCTGGCGGGCGGCGGATTGCTGGGCGTCGCGCTTGCAGGAGCCCTGGCCGACGCCGCCGACCTTGCCGGCGATGGCGACTTCCACGGTGAAGACGCGCGCGTGGGCTGGTCCTTCCTGTTTGACTAAGCGATAGTTAGGATTGGTTTTCCAGCGCTGTTGGGCCAGCACTTGCAGGTGTCCCTTGGGATTGTCGCCCCAGTTGTCGTCGGGGTGAATTGCGATCTGCGCCACGAACAAGGTCTGAAATATTTTGCGCACGGCTTTCAGGTCGCCATCCAGGTAGGCGGCGCCTATGATGGCTTCCATGGCGTCGGTAATGTTGGAATCGCGCTGGTGGCCACCGGACGCTTTTTCGCCTTTGCCCAGCTTGATGTCGGCGCCAAGATCGATGGAGGCGCCGATATGCGCCAGGGCCTTGCCGCTCGTCAGGCGGCTGCGCAGGCAGGTCAGCGGCCCTTCCTCGATGTCCGGATACAGACGGAAAAGGTAATCGCTGGCCACCAGGCCCAGGGCGGAATCGCCCAGGAACTCCAGGCGCTGGTTGTCGTTGCGGATATCGGCGCTTTCATAGCGGAAAGACCGGTGCATGAGCGCGGTGGCCAGCAGGTCCTTGTTGCGGAACGTATAGCCTATGCGTTTCTCCAGCGGCCGGTAAGGATTTTTTCGTATCTTCCACATATTGCTTCATTCGCCGATTGATCCGTCGTAAGAGAAACGTGTGACTTACGCCCGATTATTTATCGTCCCGCGCCTGTTTTTTCAGCTGGTCGGCCAACATGTCCTGAAACGCGGATGCGGTTTTCAGATTGCCGGAGCCTTCAATGGCTTTGACGGCAATATTCTGGACTTTTTCGTAGGCCAGTTCGTGCTGTTTGGCCAGTTTAGCGATCTGGTCGGTCTGTTGCTGGACTGTGGCCTGTAATGACTCGATCCTCGCGTTCAGCACATTGCGTTCGCCTTCATATTCCTTTTTCACCAGGGACAGATTGGCCGTGGCCGCTGTGTTCAGTTTCTCGGTCGCTTCCTTGACGGCCTTGCCGACGGCGGCATCCAATTCGGCCGGGAATTTTACGGTTCGGGCTCGCAACTCGTTGAGTTCGGCTTCCGCCGCTTTGAGCACGCGGGCGCGCTCCGCCCATTCCTTTTCCAGGGCTTCTTTTTTGGCATGCAGGTCTTTTTCCAGACTCTGTTTCTCGTCATTAAACTTGTCTATGGACTGCTGTCGATTGCGCTGGAAGGTGTATTCAAATTCCGTTTTTTCGCGTTCCCGCTTCTGGAGCGCGGCAGTTTCCTGCTCCTTCATTCGGAGTTCCACTTCCTTCCGTTCCTTGTTCCACTGATCGCGTGTTTCGTTAATTTCCGTTTCCAACGCTTCTTTCCTGGCGGTCATTTCAACCTCGAAATCCGAGCGTCGTTGGCTTTGAGCCTCAAGCAGGGCCGCTAACGAAGCGGCGGCCTTGTCAATTTCATACACCTCGCGGAGTTCCTGTTCCTTGACGGCGATGGCCTTCTGAACGTCCGTAAACCGGCCGACCTGCTGATCCAGCTTGTCTGCCAGCTCGCCCAGCATGCGTCCAATTTCAGTTTTGAGAGCGTAAATTTCCTTCGAAACCCCGGCAGAGGACAATGCCTCGGCCACCTGGACGGCGGCCTTGGCTTTTCTGTCTTCCACGATTTTTTCAGGGTTGAGTTGCGCCTCGCCCAGGTCCGGTTGTTGCTGGAGGGCCTCGGTGTAGGCGGAGAGCATTTCCTCTTTGGGTTTGCGGACGGGACGTTTAACGGGCTCAGTTTTTTTTATGGCCATGGCCGTGCTCCTGTATATGTTGAATGGTCATTTCAGGTGTTGTTGAACCGATAACAGCACATGTTTCATCTTTCATAAACCACTTCTCCGTTGGCGATTTCTTCAAGGAAGGTGACTTTGGGAGGATTGGGGCGCAACGGAATGACATCTACGGCGATGCGTTGGGCCAGGGGCTCAATCTTGCGCCGGTGCTTCATGGCCAACGGCAGATATTTTCCCGAACTGGTTTGAAAAATTGCCACATCCAGATCGTTCGGCGCATTGGAGCTTAAAAAAGACCCAAAAACAACGATGCGCTGAATTTCCGGTTCGTCCTTGAGAAAGTCGACCAATTCCCGGATGATTTTATTCTTTTGTTGAGGTGTCAGGGTCATGGAGCGGCATTTTCGTAATTCTTGGCAACCAACAATTCCGGGAAAAGTATTACGGGCACGGTTAAAAAAATCAAGGCAAAACGTAACAACTCAGGTAGTCAGGAGTCAGAATTCAGGATACAGAATAAAATACGTAAGAATCGGAAGAACGCGACAGACATTCCGCCAAGGCCTTGTGTTTAGCGCCGATTCTCTTCGTAT
>Ga0172380_10002027_pt1 | contig 33010 bp, 39 predicted proteins | sample Leawe162metaG_FD_119747 | JGI IMG/M metagenome (GOLD analysis project Ga0172380, IMG submission 119747) | Leachate microbial communities from a municipal landfill in Southern Ontario, Canada - Leachate well 162 metaG | ecosystem: Engineered > Solid waste > Landfill > Unclassified | place... | reverse complement strand
TAATTTACATCAAAGATAGAAATTAGTAGATATTGTGAGTGTAAGATGTGGGGTTGCAAATCCCTGACTAGTCAGCTGGTCAATTCTTTTTCACATTGAAAAATGGAAGGCTACCAAATTTTTCGCATTTGCAGACAAGTCTTTCATTTCCTTTAATTCTTCCCAGGAAAAATATTCGACCTTATCGTGCTTTTGCTCCATAGGTTTTGGGGTGCCTGATTTTATCTCTGCTTTGTACCAAATATAGCCCATTTCGTGACCATCTTCTATAAAATCTTTTCTCCCAATTTCATTTATGATTTTTACTTCTACCCCAAGTTCTTCGATAACTTCTCTAATGGCTGCAGACTTCCCATCTTCATCTGCTTCAACCTTTCCGCCTGGAGTTTCCCACTGTTGTCTTTGTGGAGTATTTCTATGCAGCAGTAGAATCTTCCCATCCTCATTTTCTATAACACAACCTGAAAGCAAAAGTTTCATAGTTAAATTATAGATCATTAATCCTTTGAAGAAAAGTGGGCTCTAGTACGTGTACACCCCCGAGGTGTACATGCAATTCATCTAGGAATTAGGGCGTGGCTTTGGTACAATTTCAAATCAAGGGCTCGTAGCGTAATGGCTAACGCACTTCCATGGCATGGAAGGGATTAGGGGTTCGAGTCCCCTCGAGTCCACAATAAACAATCCATGGTGCCACAGGGGCACTAGGATTTTATACCCTCGCTGGGGGATTATCCCGCTAAGCGGGATCGAGTCCACAAATTATTTATTTCCATAACTTTTGGCGGAGGGATAAAATTTTGGGATTTGCAATTTCCCCCATTACTCTATGCGCAGCATTAGTTAGTCTATAAAATAACTCGCCTACTAAATTTTCAATTTGCTCGGGAGTATATTTATGTGACTTTCCCAACTCTCTTTCATAGAAAATCAAATTATCTCTTACTGATTCGTGAAGAATCAAAGCTTTTCTTTCTCCAAATACAACATAATCTCCATTTAATAAATCGGGTAAAATGACAATCGCAGGAAGATTTTGGTCTCGCAAATTTTTTGAAACATAGATGTCTTGTGCTGTATTGACGTCATCTTTTTGTCGTTTTCGAAATTCACCACTAACACCATCCACAAGATATGCGAACTCCACCATTTGAATAGTTTCATCAATATGTCTAAGAGCATTCGGCTCAGCTTTATAATCCAGAGGATCAATTCCAACTGGCTTACGGAAATTTTCCAGATTCATAGTGGAGACATTTTAACATTCTTAGCCTAATCTTACTTGCGCTAGTTGACAAAGTAATTCATATATATTAAAAATATACGGATGGATGCTAGACGAATATTAATCGCGGTTATCGCAATAGCAGTACTTGCAGCATTCGCATTCATTTTTCTCCGACCCGAAGACACCCAGATAGATATAGAAGCTGAAGACGATGGCGAAATACTTCTCGAGGATAATTCGAACAATGATGAAGTGGTGGAAGACGACACAATGATGCAGGAAGTAACCACTATAGACATGACTGGCAATGACTTTTCTTTCGATCCTTCAGAAATAAATGTAAAAGTCGGTGAAAAAGTAAGAGTTGTTCTAAATGCAGTAGATATGCCTCATGACTTTGTGGTAGACGAACTCGATGTTAAAACTAAAACAGCTCAACCTGGAGAAACCGTAGAAGTAGAATTTACAGCTACTGAAGCTGGTGAATATGAGTACTACTGTTCTGTAGGAGAACATAGAGCAAATGGAATGGTAGGAACACTAACAGTTAGTGAATAATTCAAATATAGGGTTTAGTGTGAAGCGTTTAGGGTTTAGTTGCATGCTAAATTAACAAAAATATACTTTGTAATCCTTCAAATTATCTTCTTATTAATTGTTGTCTTCGTATTCTTCCTTTAGAAGAATTTCAGAATCTAAGTTAACCTCTTCTAAATGCGTCTGCTCCTCATGGCCATGGACATCGGGGAGAAGATTATGTAGTGATGTAATTGCAACGTATGTAATAACAAGCCCTCCTATAAGAGCTGTAGTTTCTGCAAATGCAAATCCGCGCCTATTCTCGTGATGTATTTCAGGAATAAGATTAGATAGCGAAATATATAGAAAAAATCCAGCAGAGATCGCTATAAAAATAATAGTAAGCTCTGAAAAAGCAGTACCTAGAAAGTACGTTAAGAGCGCACCTATCAATGACACTAATGCGCTAAGCAAGTTAATAATTATAATGTTTCTCTTTCTCAAGCCTTTTTTCAAAAGCACTCCAAAATCTCCTATTTCTTGAGGTATTTCATGAGCACTAACCACAAGCGCCGTTATAATACCCAACGGTATATTTACTAAAAATGCAGCAGCAATCGCAATACCATCTACAAAATTATGTAGTGTGTCGCCAATTATAATCATAGGTACAACCGGCTCTTTAACGCTTTCCGTATCATGGTTATGCTGCCAATGCAAAACTCTCTCAAGAAGATAAAAAACAATAATTCCAACCAAGACTATAATAAAAAACGCAGTTATCCCCATGCTCTCTTCCGCTTCATGTATTCCCTCAGGCAAAAGCTCAAAAAATACAGCACCTAAGAGCGCACCTGCCGCAAATGAGGACAGGATATGTGCAAATTTATTAATATTCTTGTTAAATAACAAAAGTATTCCGCCCACTAGTGAAAAAACACTTCCAATTGCTCCAAAAATAATGATGTAAGTAAGTAAATTCATGATTTTTTATTTTTTACAATTTTTGCAGATCCCAAAGAACTCAAGAGAATGATTTAGAACCGTAAATCCCTTTTTTTCAGAGATCTGTTTTTCAATTTTCCCTACAGAGCAATCTAAAATGTCCTCTACGCTATTACACTTAATGCATACTGCATGATGATGCTCTGGCTTATCAGCTATCTCGTAACGAACAACACCATCATTAAATTGATACTGGTTTACAATCCCCTTTTCTTTTAGTGAATTTATAGTTCTAAAAATGGTCGCTTGATCAGAGGTCACTTTCTTTTCTTTGAGATGATCTATAATAGTTGGGGTCGCCACAGGTTCTTTGTGAGACAGTAAACATCCGAGCACTTCTACGCGTGCTCTTGTCAATTTTAAGTTGTTTCTTTCTAATATGTTTTGCGGGTTCATGATTTTATTTTACATATAGTGCAAGTTAGTTGCAATACTCGTATTATATGCAAGTCACTTGCATTTGTCAATGTGCATGCTGTCTTTGCTATAATTAACTTATGAAACTTAAAATTCTTTTAATAACACTTTTTGCATTCCTTTTTGTTAATATTCACGCCATTCATGCTCAAAATAATACCGATAATCAATTTAACCCAAATACTCCAAAGGAAAATTTATATAAAGCAGAGGTGCTTGAGGTTGTAGATGAAGGTGAAACAGGAGTCGAGGGATTTAAAAATAGATATCAGGATCTGAGACTTGAAATACTCGACGGACCTAATAAAGGCAAAATCATCGTTCTCACACATGGAAGTCTCGTAACACTAGACGACGGCCTAATAGTGAAAAAAGATGACAAAGTGGTGCTTCTCGAATTCTCGCGTCCTGACGGATCTACTGAGTACATCATAACTGATAAATACAGGCTAGACACCCTACTCTATATATCAATCATGTTCATCCTGACTGTGCTTTTTATAGCCAGATGGAAAGGGATAGGATCACTTATAGGACTTGGAATCAGTTTTGTCGTTATAATTTACTTTATAATTCCACAAATTTTAAAAGGGTCTGACCCACTTTTAGTAAGTATCATAGGTGCATCGGGAATTATGATCTCTACACTTTATCTAGCTCACGGCTTTACTAAAAAAACGTCTATCGCGCTTGTGTCTACTATGCTCACTTTTATATTCATCGGTATTCTTTCGGTAATTTTTGTGAGTCTTGGACGACTAACTGGCCTAGGCAGTGATGACGCATACTCCCTCCAGTACGGATTTGGCAATGATATAAATTTTCAAGGACTATTTTTAGGAGGAATACTAATAGGTGCGCTAGGAGTACTGGATGATGTAACAACGAGCCTAACAACAGCTATTTTTGAGGTAGCCAAAAATCACAAAAATATTTCATTTAAGGCTTTATTTAAAAGTGGGATGGAAATAGGGCGCGAACATATAGCTTCCCTGGTAAACACTCTGGTTCTGGCTTATGCTGGAGCATCACTGCCTATATTTCTTTTTATTGTCATCAATCCCGCCAAAAATCCAATGTGGGCGATACTAAATAGTGAACTTATAGCTGAAGAGATAATCAGGGTATTTGCAGGGAGCTTTGGGCTAATTCTAGCAGTTCCGCTAACGGCGTTACTTGCTTCTTATTTTGCTTTTAGGTCGTTAAAAAACTAACAGACCCCTAAAAGGAGGTCTGTTAGTGACAGTGTGCAAAAAACGTATTACATGTCCTCTAGAGAATCGTACACGTCTTTGCTAACGAATCTAGTTAAATTTCGTCCGTCTGGAGTTTTTGCTTTTACAGCGTATTTAGTTTGACCTTTTACCTGGTAGGTTGTTCTTTCAGTAACTTCAGCGTCGATTTTTGTTCTCGTTTTTACATCGTAGAATTGCATTTTCATAATTGATAGTCACCTCCTTTCAATATTAGCTTCAATTGAACTTACCATACTAATATGAACGTAAATCGATTTTTTGTCAAGTACTAAATGCCCAAATTTGAACCTATAATAACTCTTTATTGTGTTTTTTCCCTTAAATCGTTAAAATATAGCTTGAACTACACCACTTTGAGATAGTAGTTTCAGTCAATCCCGCTTAGCGGGATTGAAAATAAGGAGGATGAGGATAAAAGCTGAAGTTCCGATTTAATCGGAACGAAAACGCTATCCTACATTCGACGTCGCGGGGAGTAGCTCAGTTGGCTAGAGCGCGCGCTTTGGGAGCGTGAGGCCGGAGGTTCAAGTCCTCTCTCCCCGACACAAATACTTTTAAGAAATCGTTTCAGTATGCACTAGAGGAGATTCATCCACAATATTTTTACTCTTTCGACTTTTAATTTTACTTACAATAAAAAAGAAGAAAAACAACAATAAGTATGTGTAGAAAAGCAGTCCAATCCAAATACCTGCAAAACGAGTAATCATACCTTCTGGAAGTAATACTATATCTCCTTTATGAATAATGGGAGAAGAAGTATTGCCTACAATTTTTAAATACTGCTGGGCATCTCCTAGTTCGTTTACACAAAGCTTTTCGTTACTAACGAGACATCCATCTCCCAAGAATACTTTTACTATTGAATATGGATATCCAACACCAATGGCGTATGGCTCATTTCTACTTAGATTGCTGCCATCAAATCCCTTAAAAGGAGTACGAGGTAATGGAATTAACTGAAGAATCAAAAATATAATGATCGGCAATAAAAAAACAGACTTTGATCCTAGTTTTAATTTAAATCCTAATATAAATGAGCCTGCGATAATAAGAATTGGAAACAGCACTACATACAAAGACCAAGAAGCTGTAGTTAAATGCTGAAGAGACATAAATGACAAATAATATACAAAAAGAGGACTAAAAAATAATTGCTGAATAAATTCCACTTAAATTATTATAGCAAAAGAGAACTAATTAAGAATTAAGAGATTGTATTTTTGCTCATTTTACTCTACCCTTAAATACTCATGGAAAAGAGATTTTACTGGTTATACGTTACTGTATTTATAAATATTATCGGAGTCGGAATGATATTTCCGATTCTTCCTTTATTTGCCAAAACATTTAACGCTTCTTCATTTCAGGTAGGACTGCTTGCCGCGATACTTGCACTAGTTCAATTTTTTACTGCACCTTTTATAGGAAAGCTTTCTGATAAATATGGCAGAAAACCAATTTTACTTATTTCTATCGCAATTAACACTGTCGCATTTTTAATAACAGGCCTTGCGCCGAATTTGGGAATAATATTTCTAGGAATGGCTTTGCAAGGACTGGGATCGGCAGGAGTTCTCCCAGTTGCGATCGCATATATTGCGGATATCACAAAAGGACACGAAAGGTCTGCTTACATTTCCAGAATAACAGGCACATTTGCACTAGGATTTATGATCGGTCCCGTAGTCGGAGGGACTCTAGGAAACACTTCTCTTACTACACCGTACTTTGCAGCGGCTGTAGTAGGAGTTATAAATCTGCTAGTTATTTATTTCTTTTTGCATGAAAGTATTAAGAAGAAAGATCAGCAGGTCGCACTTCGCGATGGTCTAATAAATATAAAGCCTGTTTTTAAAGCATTAAAAGGGGAATTTGGTGTAATGTTCTATCTCATGTTCGCGTGGGCATTTTATATCTCTCATATGGGACTTACTGTTCCCTTTTTCCTTCAGGACATTTTTAACTTTAAAGCTTTTGAAACTGGACTTTTCTTTTCGATAACTGGAACAACTGCAGCTATTACGCAATGGTTTATCCTGCCTCGTGTCGAGAAAAAAATCGGAGATTTGAGAACAATATTTTTAGGTATGGTAATTCTGTTCACTTTTCAATTTCTGACTCCTTTTTCACCTACAGCGCTAATCTTTATAATTCTTATGATCTTTTCTATCTTGGGAAGTGCTACTATGCGCCCGTCTATAAATGCTTACCTTTCTAAAAAAACAACTACTGGCCAGGGAGCTACCATGGGACTTGCTTTTTCTTTTGAAAGCCTAGGGAGAGTTGTCGGACCACTCGTACTAGGAGGACTTATCGCAACAACAAATCTAGTGTATCCATTTTTTGTAGTAGTGCTAGTTCTGGGAATCGGTATAATTTTATTTGTAACCGTAGAACGAAATCGGCAACGTGCTAGTCGTGTATAACAAGAATGATTTTATTGAGAAAAATATGTATTTTTGATATACTTTCACCTGATCGAAGCTCTTCAAACTACAAAGTAGTTTCTGTCAAAAAGCTTTAGCTTTTTGAAATAAGGAGGAGCAGTTTCGAAGCTGGAGCAAAATAAGTTTTACTTTTTTGCGGAAGCGGGAAACTAGCGACGACATGCGGGTATGGTTTAATGGTAGAACGAGAGATTTCCAATCTTTCAGTGGGAGTTCGATTCTCCCTACCCGCTCTGATTCGGCAAGCACACCCTTGCGTGTACCTGACGAGACAAAATACAATGTGGCGAGAAGAGAAGTTTACCTACCCGCTCACAAAATTTATTCTAACTCCCAAAATTGCCCCAAAGATATTATTCAGTTCCTAATATTTAAATGAACTTAAAAGACCTAAAAAAAACTTTTCTGTCAAACATTTTATTTGTTCTGCCCTTATTAATTCTAATAATAACAATTTGGCTTGCAGTTAAATATAATGAATTAAGGTTTAATAAATTCGAAGAAGTACATGAGTTAAGCAACTGGGATTTAGATAGGTCTTACCTAGGCGATATAGATAATGATGGAAGAAAAGATGAAATAACTCCTTATGGTTGCGCAATCCTATCTTCTATTAATGAAGGAAATATCCCTAAAGAAAAGCAATGTAGATTAGGTCCTCCTCACATCTCGCTTCAAGGTACTGAATCACAAATAGGTCAAAAATACATTAATACATCAGAAAATGTTCTGTCAAAAGATAGAGAAGATGTAATACGCCTGTCCTACTCCTATTTAGCACGCGAGAAAAATAAACCCTGGAGAATCTATGCATGGCAAGATGGACTTACTATATATGAGATTCAAAAAAATGTACTTGTAAAAATAGATGCTTCCACTTTTGATGACTACCTGAACTTTGCTTATTACAGATTGACAAATTTATTTATAGTCGGACTTATACTTTGGCCAATTCCAGTAATGATATTAGTAATAATTTATATAACTGTGAACACAATAAGAATGATCATTAAAAACCATAAAAATAGAGGTAAAGCTTCATAAACTTTCATATTTGTTCATTATTAGGTAAAATATAGTATTGCACCTGTAGTTCTCCGAAGCTCTGATGAGTTCGGAGTCCGATAGTAAAAATTTGCTCATCGGACAATGATGCATAAAGTGCACCTGTAGCTCAATGGATAGAGCACCTCCCTTCTAAGGAGGGGGTTGTGGGTTCGACCCCCGCCAGGTGCGCAGCGTACAAAACGTAAAAATCTTTGATTTTATTCGTTTTTACGCTGCTGAAACGTAAAACATAAAGGTTTGTACGTTTCGCCCAAATGTACTACGTCTACATTTTAAAAAGCCAAAAAGATAATAGTCTTTATATTGGCTACTCGACAGATTTAAAACGAAGAATCAGAGAGCATTTGAATGGATTATCTAAATCAACAAAACACAAAAGACCCTATGAACTTATTTTCTATGAAGCATTTTCAAATAAAGCTGATGCCAAGCACAGAGAAATTTATCTTAAAAGCGGATGGGGATTTCGTAGCATAAAGAAAATGTTGACAGTCACTTTAAAATAAATTTATGTTTCCGATATCTGATAGTGTAAGAACTAACAAGACACCATTTATAACAATTATTATCATTGCGATAAATGTCTATATTTTTGTAAGATTTTTGCTGCTAGGGGACGTAGATAATTTTGTTTCTGAGTATGCCTTAACACCTGAAAAAATAAATCTACTCGGTTACAGAACACTATACCCTTTTATTACTTCTCAGTTCCTACATGGTTCCTTTTTTCATATTATTTCAAACATGTGGTTTTTGTGGATATTTGGAGATAATGTAGAAGAAAAAGTAGGAAGAATTAAATACTTGTTTTTATACCTAACCGCAGGGATAGTTGGTGCTTTTTTACAGTATATTCTGAGCCCTGAATCCTCTATTTCCATGCTTGGTGCATCGGGCGCAGTATCGGGTATTCTGGGAGCATATTTCGTGCTATTCAGGCACCACAGCATAAAGTCTATTGTCTTTCTGTTCTTTGTGATTACAACGATAAATATACCTGCCGGAATTTACATTTTCTATTGGTTCATACTTCAACTATTCCAAGGTGTCTTAAGTATCCCTGGATTGTCGACAGAAACTGGTGGAGTTGCCTTCTGGGCACATGTGGGTGGATTTGGAGCAGGGTATATACTCGCAAAATTATTTAATAGACCCAAAAAGGATTATATAGAAGGCGAGATCATAGAATAATTTACCCCCTGAAAATTATATATAAAACATAAACAAAATAACAAAGAAGCATAATAGCGCCCTCTACTCGCCCTATCGTATGCCTTTTCCATATAAATATTGAGATAAATAATAGAAGACTTGTAAAAAGCAATACTACTATATCAACTACTTGCATGCCTCTTATAGGAATCTCCTTAATAACAGAAGTCATACCCAACACAAAAAATATATTGAATATGTTGGATCCCACGATATTTCCTACTGCAATATCTACGTTCTTTTTTCTAACTGCCGCTACACTAGTGACAAGCTCTGGAAGACTTGTACCTAAAGAGACGAGAGTGAGTCCTATCAAGGTGTCACTAACATTAAATTTAGTAGCCAGTATTATTGCATTATCTATTGCAACCTGGCTACCGAAAGCTAGTGCTAGCAGACCACCTACAATCATAAGAGTGGATTTACCCACAGACACTTTTTGAATATCCGTTTCGTTTTCGCCAGTTACTTTTGAGATTCCAAATGTGTAATAGAGAAAAATAACAAAAAAGCTCAAAAGCATAACACCACCTACTCTATCAATCGACCCTATAATTTCCTGAGTAAATACAGCAGGAAGATCAACTATTCCTGTATTTATAGTGACTGCTAACCCAAAAACAGTAATAAGAACGGCTCCTAAAAACGAAAAAGGGATTTCTTTAAAAGAGGTGTTTTTTGCAACTTTCAGAGGATAAATCAGAGCACAAATACCCAAAACCAAGAGTATATTTAAAATATTTGAGCCTACTACATTACTAAGCGCTATGTCTGTACTGCCTTTTAAAGCACTTGTTATAGAAACTAATAACTCGGGAGCAGAAGTACCAAAAGCTACAATTGTTAGACCAATAACTATTGGACTAATTTTAAATCGTTTTGCTACAGAGGAAGCACCATCCACCATAAAGTCGGCTCCCTTTATAAGTATAAAAAGACCGACAACAAAAAGTATAAATTCAATCACAAGTCTTATGATAATAAATTTTATGGCTATTTACCAGTCGAGTTAGAATAATGAAAAGTGTAATCTATTTTTTTATTATGAATTCGGAATTAATAATTTCCAATTTTCTGATACGTGTGGCTCGGAGCAAAGGCTGCGATTAAAACAACAGGGGCGGCGCATTCCTTTGTTAAGTTTATCAAGCATAACGTCTATGTGTTTTTTTCGCGTTTCGGAAGTTTTTACTGCTCTAACCCATCTCACCCAGTCCCACCGCGCAAGAGGAGTAATATCTTCAAAAAGTTTTTTTGCCTTTGGATTTTTTTCTAAAGCTTCCTTCATATCCTGAGGCACCTCTGGATCTATCCAGTCGTCGGTTGGTTCAATTTCGACTGTTACCATGTCTCCAACCGATGCTTTTGCCTCTCTAAGTAGATTTTCATCAGGTCGGAACCAATGACTAGGCTTTCGATCAAACAAATATCTGCCATCAGGTTCAAGTAGAGTTTTGAATGCTATACCATTAACTGTTCCTTTAACCATCGTTATACCTCTACTGGGGAGCTTTGCTGAAGCGTCTTCTGGAAGATGCAAAATAGTCCAATCTTTAATCTCAAAAAGCTTTGTTTGAAATTTAATCATATCTGTGAATTATTATAACAAAGAAGAAATGGTGAATCAGTTATTATTTAGCTTCAGGGTTTACACGAAAATAGCCACTACTAAATATTTCCTTTGAATCCATTCCTTTATCAATTAAGTGCTGGATTAGTGCACCGGCGACTGCTGAAAGTAAAATTCTTGCTGTAATAGAGAGATCGCTAAGCTGTTCTATTTGAGAAGCTTCCATATCTGAAAGATTATATCTTGTACCAATTAACTCTTTAAATTGCTCAGATGCTACCCAATATATTTTCCCGCTCTCATTTTCTGTTGAATAAGTAATTTCTGTCATTTTTAAGTATATAAACGAAGAATGGCATAGTCCTTCGATACGCTTCGCTGCTCAGGACACTCGCCTCAGAGGGCTGGAAGCCATGAGCGAACGCAGTGAGTCGAATGGGTCATCTACCGAACGATGTTTGGACTTATTACAGCAAACTACCATCACAAGATTTATTTTTCTATAAAGAATCCCTCGCTATTTTTTTGACAGAAATTCCCTTAACTTTTTAACGTACTGTTTCTTCTCTTCTTTTTCAATGAATCTTTTGTTGTTATGATTCTGATAAAGATTGTCATCTTTATATCGGGGGAAAACATGGACATGGAAGTGCCAGACATCTTGTCCACCATCTGGTTCATTATGTTGTCTCATAGATGTTCCGTCGCTGGGATATGACTCTCTAATAGCTATCGCAATCTTCTTTGCTGTTTTATAGACATCTGCAAGTATCTCCTCTGGAATATCGTAAATGTTTTCATAGTGCTCTTTAGTTATTACAAGAACGTTGGCAGGATTGTTAATCCACCATTTAGGTGAGACGAATGCAATTGTGTTTGTATCTTGGTAGACAATGTCATTTTGTGAATTATATTCTGTCTCTTTACCGTCAGATAAGATACAAAATGGACAATCGTAATTTTGTGGTGCGTGACTATGCATAAATTGATTATATCAAAGGTTCGAATACGGTCTTGGGTAAAGATAGTTTGATATATTTACCCGAAGCTAAATTTCTTGGGGTGGCTGACGGGTGACGCTCCCGCTACCTCCTGTTCCACAAACAGGCGTTCTACTGTTGAACTACAACCACCATAATTTATAGTGCTGATCCCGCCAAGCGGGACAACCTCCTACTTCACAAACAGACATTCTGCTGTTGAACTAGAACACTATAAGGGCAATTATACTAAAAAATGGAGGTTTTACAAAGAAACTACTGACTGAAGTTTTCAAATTTGAACTTTACTATATTACATGCTTCTTTCTCCATCTGAGCGGGTTGGAATGTTCCAAGCTGTAACTGCTCACCTTGATCCTGACTTTTTTGAGGACTAAAGAAGTCCCCAATTCGCTCTAACGGATTTCTATCCTCTTGTGCTATCTGAACTCCCTCGTCCTCTATCTCATCTCCACCACCAAATAACCCTGCAAAGAAGTTGATTATTTGATCAAAAAATCCTACATTTTCGTCGCGCTCCGCAAGAACCACACGATTTAACTCTTGCTGCATAAAAGCGGTTTTGACTGCGCAGTCTGGAGTCGCAACCAATCTATATTCCTCACCTATTTTAAGAGTCGGATTTGCAGTCCATTCCGATCTATACCTTACAAGAGTAGCTGAATTTTCTACAATTGTAACTGGCTGATCAGCCTTTTCAGGAAGCTCTCTTACACGACCTGTAGAAGCATTTCCCTCGTAGATCCTAAATTTCATACCTTTTACGATTGCTTTTGAAGTGTCCTGCCCTTCTACCTTTGCAAATGCTTCTACTGTAATAGGCTGACCTATGGCAATTTGCCCGACATTCATCTGTTCACACTTACACATCGCATTATTAAAGTCTGGCGTAGGTGTAGGCACTGGCGTGTTAGATGGTGCAGGTGTATTGCTTGGTACAGGCGTCGAACTAGGCACCGGAGTACTTGACGGAATTGGAGTACTGGTTGCAGGAGGCTGACATGTACTTCCTCCTCCACCTGGATTCGGCACGCAATCTGTACAACCGTCTAATGCTGTCTCACAATAAGCATCTCTCGTACATGAAACATTGCAAGCGGCAGGAGGAGTTGTAGGTGTAGGCGTAGAACTAGCTCTAGGGACAGGCGTGCCTGTTGGCGGAGGAGGTGTTGTAGGCTTTGGTGTACTCGTTGGCTGCCCCGGCGGCACAGTAGATGTTGGCACGGGAGTATTTGAAGGTTTAGGAGTACTAGTTGCAGATGGCACTGGCGTATTTGAAGGTTTAGGAGTAGGAGTTGGACTCGGCTCAGTAGGAGGATTAGTACCTGCACCGTTATCGCAAACTATCGTACAGTATTCTGAACCACAAACAACTCCACCGCCAGTCTCTCCCACACTGTCTAAATATTCTCTAGCTACCCTATCACACCACTCCTCCGTATTGCACCCCGATGCCCTAATTGCAGCTGCAGTATTTGGAGCCTCCTCAGGGTTATTGATTATCAGAGCATTGGCACTTTCTGGAATAACTAACAAAAATCCTATTAACAATAAAAATGTAACGAATATTTTTTTCATAATTTATAACAATAAAGCCTGAAACTCTAAGTTAGACGACAATTCAGCAAATCTTCCGTTAGTTTCATAATCAGTTACTAAATTATCCTTTAACATAGGATTTAAGCTTAATGCTTCAGATAATAACGCCACAGTTTCAGTATTTCCACCATTCAGAGTGTGTGTTACAGCTAATTCATACAAATAATTTGACCTTACTTCTGCTTTTGCTGATGCCCCTAAAATAGTATTGTCATTTGCAACTTTTTCGATAGCTTGCTTTTCATAGTCTACTGAGTCAGTATATTGTCCTACCATTCTTAAAACCATTGCGCCTAAATGATAATTTAATGAAATTCTAGGGTTTGACTCTATTGCTTTTGTTAAATATTCTGCACCTTCTGCAGCTCGTCCGTTAATCGAAAGCACATATCCATAAGCACCAAGTGCTGGCGAAAAAGTAGGATTAAGATCTACTGCTTGCTTTGCAAGCGCGATTGACTCGTCCATGTAAATTAGTTGCAATCGGCGAGTAATCGATGCAGCAGTTAGTGCTTCAGAACGAATCTGCACTGGAGTATCAGAAATTTTTGAAGCTTCTAAAAAATATCTATAAGCTTTTTCTAAATCACTTTCTCCATATGCTATATTTCCCATAGCAATTAACACGAGCGGGTCTTTATTGTCAAGACTATAAGATTTTTCTATTGCAGTTCTTCCTCCTACATAGTCACCCTGAAAATATAGAACATGACCCCTATGGAACCATCCTTCTGGGTTATTACTATCCATACTTAATGCTTTATCATAGTATTCCAATGCTTTAGGATAATTTCCTGCAACTTCTTCTATATATCCTACGGAAAGTAGTACTTGAACATTATTTGGATTATCCTTTAAGGCATCTTCTATGTATTTTTTTGCCTCATCGTACTTTTGCTTTTCATCACCGGATAAATTTCCCTGATTCGCAATAACTTTAATTAATGCAGCTTGAACATCCTCATTATCAGGATACTCACCATAAGCACTTTCAAGATCTTGTCTCGCTTTACTTATATCACCAGCAATGTAAGAGTTATTAGCATTTTCTATAACAAGTCTAACTTTTTTATCACTGTTTGAAGAAATTATAGCTCCAATTATAAAAGCTAAGCTCACCAAAACAAAAATAATCCCAAATATAATCAGCATTTTTCGCTTTTTTGAAGACAGAGTCTTAAAGCTAAAATTTGTTGGACTGTTAGCTTGATCTAATTTTGTTTCAGGTGCAAATATGGTCTGTGTATTTGGATCCATAGTATTAAAGTAGCATTAGCGCGAGACCACCTATTATCACAAGCGCTACTCCACCTAAAATTAGAGCAGTATTCTCAAATGCCCCAGGAGACTCTATAGGAGGTTTTGTAGGCAGTGCTGTTGCAGCAGGAGGCGTAGTAGGTGCAACTGTAGGATCCAAAAGCCCATCTGCAGAACAAAGCAACGAATGAGTTCCTGTTCCTCCAGAACCTGTCGCATTACTTGCAAAAACATCACATTTATAAGTTCTTTCCTGGGTTACGGGAAATACTACTCTGAGTGTTGCAGTATCGACTGTAGCAGTCTGCACCTGAGTACCGGTATCTACTTCTGTAATTGTATAATTATATGAAGTCGCTCCAGTCACCGCTGTCCAAGAGCAACTCGCCTGGACAAATGAGCAGCTATCCCCTGTACATTCAGGATATTCAACTAAAACACCGGTAACTGTCGCTGGAACAGACTGAGCTGAAACACCAGAAGGGATAAAAAGAAATGCTATGCTTGCGAATAATAAGATCAACCCTTTTTTCATTGTAAAAATATACTCTATATATAATAAGCAAATGAAAGCTAAAAGGTCAAGCGGTTTGTGGATTGCAACAACTCACAACGATTCACATAGTGTGAGCGACCAGGGACTCGAACCCTGAACCGATTCCTTAAGAGGGAATTGCTCTACCAATTGAGCTAGTCGCCCGCGCGCCTGAAGGGAGTCGAACCCCCAACCGCATGATCCGAAGTCATGTGCTCTATCCATTAAGCTACAGGCGCTCTTCTCCAATAGCAGGAGTACGGGTATTTTAACAGAATATATACTAAAGCTACAAATAAATTTGGTTTGTTGTTATAATATTTTCATGAGAACTTATAAATACTCGCTTGTAATTCCCGTTCTAAACGAAGAAGAAAGCCTTCCAGAACTAGTCAGCTCCATAAATAGTGCATTAAAAAATGAATCATTTGAAATAGTTTTTATAGACGACGGATCTACAGATAAATCAAGAGAAATCCTAAAAAACCTGTCTGAAAAAGATAAGAATATAAGATTTATTTCGTTGCGCCGAAATCTAGGAAAATCCCCTGCTCTAACGCTTGGGTTTCAAAAAGCAGCTGGCGAATACATAGTTATGATGGATGCAGACCTACAAGATGATCCCGCAGAAATAAAAAAATTAAAGGAAAAACTAGATGAGGGATTTGATTTGGTGTCAGGATGGAGAAAAAATAGAGAGGATTCCCCACTAAAAATTGTAAATTCCAAGTTTTTTAACTCATTAATGTCAAGATTGTTTAGTGTTAAAGTAAATGATCTTAACTGCGGACTAAAAATTATGAAAAATGACGTTGCAAAAGAACTATTTCTTTACGGCGGAATGCACAGATTCATTACCATTATTTCAAAAGAATTAGGATTTAAAGTAGCAGAGGCGCCGATAAAACACCATGCAAGACGCTTTGGCGTCTCAAAATATAAGTCAACTAAAATACTAACCGATATACCCGACCTGATTACGATTTATTTCCTAACTAAATATACAAAACGCCCACTTCATTTCTTTATGAAACTCGGAGTGCCGCCCGCCTTTCTAGGCGGTCTTGCATTACTTTATCTAACTATATTAAGACTGCTGGGAGAATCGATAGGCGATAGACCGCTTCTTATATTTGCAGTACTACTAATTGTAACTGGATTTCAGATAATGCTTACTGGACTTATTGCAGATTTGATTGTCAATTTCAACAGAAAAGAGATGTCAGATTTCCCAATAAGCTTTGATTCTAAAGCAAATGATAAGAGTTAAAAAAATTGTAAAAATTTTTCTAGGCATACCTCTCACGATTATCGCATTTATTTTTGTTGGGAAAATACTCTTTGATTCACTTCCTAAAATAATTGACCATCTTAAAAGTGCTGACCCCCTTTTACTTTTAATAGGTGCCATACTTATGCTGGGATTTTTTCTCGTGCGCGCCGTAGCCTGGACGAAAATCGTAGAATTTTACACAGAAAAAGAAAAATCTGTTAGTGAAAGCGTATACCTATACTCACTCGCGGAAACCAAAAGATATATTCCAGGAAATATTTTTTCCTTTGTTTCGCGAATTCAGAAATTTAGCACAGAGAAATTTCCCAAAACTACAATTATAAAGGCGCTCGGGCTTGAAGCAATAATTATGGTCATATCCGCAGGGATTATTTCTATTCCGGCGATTTTGTCTATTTTTAGTTCAGTAAAATATTCACTCTTGGCATTTTTTCCACTTATTCTAATTCCTCTATTTATTTTTTTAGTCTACAAAAACGTTTTAAAAATAAGATCATTAGCACTTTCAATTTTCCCAAAAAAAAATATTTTTGATTATATAAACCTTCTCAGCATATCTACTTTTGCTTGGGTTCTATTCGGATTCGCAAATTATTTTTTCATGGCAGCAATTTTTCCGAATGATCCGAATACAATTCTTAAAATCAGCTCAATCTTTATACTATCTTGGCTAATTGGTTACCTCTCATTTGTCGCTCCTATGGGACTTGGCGTTCGTGAAGCAGTTCTTATCTATCTACTAGCACCTTTTTCTCCACTTTATGCAAATGCCGCGATCGCGATATTTACTAGAATTTTATTTGTAATATCCGAAATATTATTTCTCGGAGTTTCACTCTTATTTCACAAAAAAATTAAATTAACTAGAAAAAGTGAGAACTTGATACCTATTATAATAGTTGCAATTTCCTCATTTACTTACATCACCTATACGATCTTTTTTAGCATTTCCAAACACATAAATTTTTACACAGGAAAATTTGACCTCGGGAACATGGAAAACACCGTTTGGAATACGGTACATGGCAGATTTTTTGTTTTTTCAAATCCGGACGGTATGGGAGAGCTATCACGTCTATCTGCGCACGCAGATTTTATACTAGTTCTTTTTGCCCCATTCTACGCAATATACCCTAGTGCAAATGTTCTTTTAATAGCGCAGTCTCTTATCATAGGGCTCGGCGGATTCTTCATTTATTTAATCGCAAAAAAGGCAGATTTATCAGAAAAAATTGCCGCACTTCTCTCTATCGGTTATTTTCTAAACTGTTTTATAATAGAACAAAACCTTTTCGATTTTCACGCCATAAGCCTAGCAACTACATTTCTTTTAGGTGCATTTTATTTTCTTTTACTCAAAAAGTATCGTCTTATGACTCTAATGCTGCTTTTTGCTGTACTATGCAAAGAAAACGTATATCTCGTAGCAGGTATTTTCGGAGCATTTTTGTACTTTAAAGGCAAAAAGAAATTTGGTGCAATTGTAATGGTGGGGTCATTTTTGATGTTCTATCTTCTCATGTCGTATTTTATACCTACGGCTCGAAGCGGAGACCATTTGGCGCTCGAATATCTCACTTATCTAGGCACGAGTCCGCTTGAAATTATATTCAGCCCGATTCTCAAGCCGGAAATATTTTTCTCTCAAGTTTTTAGGATTGAAACTCTTGACTACATTAGACTTAATTTGATTCACACTGGATTTCTCTCACTTATTTCACCTCTATATTTGATCTTTGCTCTTCCTGATTTTTTTATAAATATACTCTCAGATAATCCAAATTTGCGCTCTGACCAATTCCATTACGGCGCGCTCATTGCCCCTTTTGTCTATATCTCAACTATTCTCGGGATCAAAAAATTATTAAAACTAAAAGTAAAACTGATTTCTAAAAACTCAATATTTTACTATTTGTTATTCTTTATCCTTTTCTCCGCTTACCTATATTCCCCTCTCCCTGGTGCTCGAAAAGGAGATACTTCAGCTTTTAGACCTGACCCAAATCGCACTATGGTGCTCACCGAAATCGCAAAGATACCAGAGGAAAAATCTGTCAGCGCAACGAACAATATTGCAGCACATCTCGTTCAAAGAGAAAAGATCTATGTAATTCCAAATGTCACAAACAGCGTTGATTATCTAGTCTTTTATAAAAATAATCTTGATCTCGCGCAAGAAATTCTTATGGTAAATGATAAATATGTTGAGATATTTAACTCAAATAATCTAGTAATACTTAAGAGATTTATAACTCGCGATAGAGCGTATAAACCCTAGGGTGATAGAAAAAAGTAGCAGGCAAATCGTCCATTAAGTACTTCTGGAAATCTGCATATATTTCTTGCCTTTCTTCGCTATTTGTTACAGACCTTCCATCCTCAAGCAACTTATCAATTCTCAAATTTTTATAACCCACGATATTATTTCTCTGATCAGAATGCCACAAAATATATTGATCAGGATCTTTTGGAATTTTCATTTCATAGATTAGAACTTGGAAATTTTGCGAAAGGTCTTCAACTATCTCAATTTTTGCTTTAACACCAAGATCCGCCCACGACTTTTGCACAACTTTTGCAGTTTCCTCTAGATCCTTAGTTACTTTTATACTAAGTTCTTTTTCTGGAGCTCCTCCTGCAGTCTCAAGTACTTCTTTTGCTAGTTCCAAATCAGCTATTCCATAATTCGGCGGCTTCGAGAAATAAATAGAGCTTTCTTTTATAGGCGAATAAAGTCTTTTGCCAAGCGTAGTCTCTTCAGGAAGAGCATAATGAAGCGCCTGTCTAACTCTTTTGTCAGACAATACACTGTCATTCGTATTGAAAAATATAGTTACAATTATATCTTCATTTATTTTCTCTGTAATTTTAGACTTCGGCCAGTTGGTCAAATCGTGCTTTCCATCAAGCTTCTTATCAAATATGTTCTCAGCAAGATCTACCTCACCAAGAGTGTATGCCACTTTTAACGCTTCTTCTGTAGGGTAAAATGTATATATTTTTTTATCTTTTGAATCTTTTGTATTCTGCAAAGTCATACTTCTCATAAAACCTGCATTTAATTCAAAATCTTTTATTTTATACTCTCCTAGGCCTGATAGATCTTTTAGAAGTATTGGTTCGGAGACTGCCGTAAGAAATGGTGAGTAAGGATCCTTGAGTATATATTTAATAGTATTTGCATCTACTATTTCTTTAGTTACATTCTCAAATAAAAAGGGGATAGTTTTTGACGAAAATTTTGTCCCATCATGAAATCTCAAGTCCTCTCTAAGATGAAATACATATTCACGATTATCCTTTATTTCCCAGCTAGATGCAGCACCTGGAGAAATCGTCCCGTCTGGCTCTATAGTAACTAGACCCATACTAACCTGACTAATTACTTCATCAGGTATATCCTCAACGGCATAACTCCCCCAGTATCCTGTCCTTAGCTCGTCTTTAGCTAGGAGCGGTGCAATATAAAAAACACCGAGTCCAACAAGACCCAGTGAAATAAAAATACTTAGTGCGATTGCACCTAGAATTGTTTTTTTCCAACGTCTAAAATACGCCTTAAAAAGCCAGGCATAGTAGCGTTTTTTCTGAAGCGCCATAATTTATCTTGAAATAAGTGCGAGTATGGAATTTGCGGCAAAAAGCACGCCTAGGATAATTGTTGCATAAAAAAGAACTTTCTCAAGTCCTCTTTTACTTCTAAAGCTTTCTCCGCCTCCACCGAATGCAAGTCCCGCATCGGATCCACGGGACTGAAGCACAACAGATACTATGAGAAGTATCGAAATAATAATTTGAAAAATTGTAAATATATTCATAGATCAAAAAGCCAGCTAATTATTCTGTTTATGAGGTATATTGTACCAGAAATTATAATATATGACAAAAACAAAGAAACATGAAAAGGTTGGATTATAACACCCAAAAACTGAATACCCTGAAAATCAAATTCGCTTATGGACAGCTGAGGATAAATGAGAGTAACTAAGAAAACAATAAATGCGATTGTTATTATCTGAAAAAGCCCAAAAGTTATGACATTTAATGGCAGCGTAATTAGATTTAATACTGGTCTTAGGATTCTAAATCCAATCGTAAGCAGAATCGATGCAGTAAAAATCGACCAAAATCCTCCTGAAATATTTATACCAGGGAAAAAATAAATTGCTATGTATATTGCGAGTATGCAGATAACTACTTCCTGAAAAAATCCTTTCATGTAAATAGCGTATCACATGTGCAATTTTTTGGTCAATTCTACTCATCTATATCACTCTTCATATTTTGCGACAGATAATAAGAAAAAATTGTATCTTGGTCAGATAGCTCTTTTGTAAGCCTCGCAAGTTCTGAAAAATTATTTGCCGCATATACGTCTACTATGCCTAACGTTAACTCTATACGTTCTCGCATAAGCTCAGTTACCCTTTGCCTGTTCAGATGAGGCTCAATTTCTGAAAAACTTTCCCCCATTTCATCTGACATCGTTACTAATCTACTTCTGACATCATTTTGCATTTTCCAATCGTTGTTTTTTTTGGCCAAAGTGTAATCTTCGTACAAATCTATATATTCTTGCCATTTTATATTTATTCTGTTTTGCGACTCTCGTCCATATAAATCGCCTATTAGGTCAACGAAATTATTTTTATTTCCAGAAAGAAGTATTTCCGTTGCAGTCGTATCCCTACCGTCATAAATACCCCGAAGATGAAGTATCGAAATAGCACTATACTCCTTTAATAAATTATTCATAATCAAATCGTTACCATAACTTGGGGTATTTACATCTGATGTTAAAATAACTTCTCCCGCAATAGAATCTGGTGAATTGTTGCGTGAGACGAAAAGGAGTCCTGCGATGCTAGCTAAAAGTAGAATAAACACCATAACAATTAGCGCTATATTTCGCATTATTTAATCTATCAGTAAAAAGTATGAAAAATAAATGAGTGCAGTAAGAATAGTGAAAGAATTACTCTGTAGTTTCTCCGTCAAATTCAGGACCGTCTGATTCAGCTTCTTTTTTTGATTTTCTAACTATTCCATCCTTGTGGTGAGCGGGCGAGTAAATTGTATATAGTTTTAACTTTTCACTATCCGAAGTATTTATAACATTGTGCTTTGCGCCACTTGGAACTATCACAGCATCACCATCACGCACATTATACTCATTTTCATCTATAATTACTTTTCCTATTCCGCTTTCAAATCGAAAAAATTGATCCCCTTCAGAATGAGTCTCGAGCCCTATCTCCTCAAGTGGTTCAAGACTCATGAGAACCAGCTGTGAATGGTTTGCCGTATAAAGAACTTGCCGAAAATTTTCATTTTCATTAGTCAGTTTTTCTATATTGTTAAAAAATCCTTTCATACTACTACTCTAGCGGATATACTTCTAGCACGTCAACGCTGTCTACTTTCCATGCGTTATCTTTATTTACCATATTAATCGATCTGATTTGTCTATCGCCTCCACTATAATTTAGTCCCACTATCAGACTTGCATTCTGACTATCTACCTGCAAATCCTCTACGCTCGCACCTTGATCAGGAATCGATGTGAGCTCTAAAAATTCAAGAAGCCCTAGTTCTATATTGTCAACGCTTACCATATTTTGCGCCTCAGCAGACAAAGCATCGTATGCGCGCATAGCACTCTGGTCTTCATGAGTGTCTGTTTCGGGTGTACCGGCAGCTATAAAATCCAATACAAAACTGTAGCCTACGGTTTCGGGATCATTTCCAGCTAATGTTATTTGAGGTGTTTGATCGTTAGAACTATTTTCAGTGTCTAGATCTTGAGGCGATTCTACCTTGCGAGTTGCAAATATAAAGATTCCAACTATTACTAAAACAAAGGCAATTGCTAAAATAATTAAATTCCTTTTCATACTCCTAAATTCATTATACTCTTGCGCTACAACTAGTCAAATTACCCAAAATAGCACAATTTTGCCAATAAATGACTATCAAATTTAATCATACATCCCAACCTAAAAGCTAAGATATTTATTTTCAAATTTACTTAGCTGTTTTTCATTTTAGAAAAACAGTCTCGGCAGTACACAGGTCTTCCTTCACTCGGCTGGAAAGGTACAGTTGTATCATTTCCACAATTGCTGCATTTTACGCTATAAAGCTGGCGTCCGCGGTCGTCAGTTCCTGCTGGTGTTGCTGCTGCACTACCTGCTGCGGGAGTTGACTCAGGTTCTGCGGGCATCTCTGGTTCTGGTTGTACTGGTGCTTCCTCAGTTGCTTCCATTTCTGGCGCCTCTGATTCAGTTGTTTCTCCTGTATCAGGAGTCATTGGAGTTTCCTCATCATTTACGAGTTCTGTATCATTTAGATTTTTATCGTCATCTTGCATTTATTATTCACCTCCTTTTGTTTTACTTATCTAGTTTATAACATTTTAAATTGTGCTGTGTGTCCAAAATATTTCTATTCAGGAAATATTTCTTCCTCTTGTATTTGTCGTACCATTACTCTTCCCATCATAGCTAGACCTTCTGCAGACGGATGGATATTATCATCGGGATTTATATATGTTGTGTCACCATCGCCCAACTCATCGAGCGACTCTTCATATGAATTTATAAGTGGTATATTATGCTCTCTCGCATATTTTATATGGTTTGTTAGGTACTCTATTCTTTCTTCTGCTTGCGCCCATCGTTCATCAGCACTCGCGGGGTTTATTCCCATAGCATATGTCGTCTTATCGGGCGCGACCGCCACCATGAACATAATAACAGTATTAGGGAATTTGTTAATTAATATCTCCATCACATTATCGAGCACTTCCTCCTGCTTTTTTAACCCTTCTTCTTTTCCGAATTGTGATAACGGATTGTATCCAAATGATTCGATTATTATTAAATGCGGCTCTCCTTCCAGAATTGGCTTAAAAGTAAGCCCAGGTTCTGTCTCCACACTCTCTTTCAAGCGATCAGGAAGTAGCAATATGCTTTGATTTGCTTGAGCATAGTTTGAAACTTCAAAAAAAGTATCAGATTTATTTTTATTTATCAGTTCACTAAATACTCCTCCACGCGACCCAAATGCATGCGTCATCGAATCCCCTATTAGATAAATATTATATACAGGGAGTTTCGGAAGAATGGGTTTTTCATAAGTCGAAAAGTTCGTAAATTTAGGAGTTGGTGTAGGAGTATTACTTGGAGTTATTTCTTCACTCAAAACCTCTTCATTCTGCGTATCCATGAATGTACTTGATATAAAAATCACCATAAATGAGAAACCCAAAAGCATAAAATAAGTTATGAGTCTTCTTTTATGAAATATTAGAAATTCTCTATAGCTTACAAGTTTCATGGTTTTTTATTCTATCAGAATAAATAAAATGAATAATTTTATAGCTTCGCCTCTACCCTTTTTATAGTATTTATAGTTCTTGTAGTTATTTCTTTTCCATATTTCTTTTGAAGTATAGTCATAAATTCCGGTGTATTTGCGGTCGTCGTATCTATTGCAGCATTTACTGCACCTAACTTCTTATCAAATCCAAACATAGTAATACTAGGATCTTCATCTTCAATTACTGTTATGTCCGATTTATCCTGGGCGTTTTTAATAAAAGTAACAGTCAGATATGTACTCTTCGAGTGAATTAGATTCCCAAATGGAATTCTTTCTATAAATTCTTTTAGCTGTTCTTTTGATTTTACGATTGTCATAGTTCTGCTTCCGATTTTTTCATGTAAAGCTTTTTCGATTTTCTCCTCAAGTAAATTTAAATCCTTTTCTGAAGTTTCAAAAAGTATATTTCCACTGCTTATAAATGATCTTACGTTTTTAAATCCAAGAGAATTAAATATAGATCTTAAGCTTTCATTTGACTTACGCTCGTCACCTGGCCCTATTCCTCTGAGAAATGCTGCATAACTTGTCATGTATGTATGATACCAAAATTTACAATTGTTAAATTAATTGACATAAATTGTATAATAATGTTTACTAAAAATATGACAGAGATAATAGAAATAAATCCTAAAGTTCTCGGAGGAATGCCCGTTATAAAAGGTACAAGAATTCCCGTGGCAAGAATTGTAGCTCTACATATTCAAGGATATAAGCTTAAGGATTTAAAAAGTGAATATCCATATCTCAAACTCACAAAACAAGATTTAAAAAATATCTATACATATTATTCAGGTCACATTGGATAGAAAGTCCCCCAATCTAAAGAAAAAGACTAAAAAATTTAGAATAGTTGTCGACTCAGCATTTGCTCAACTTAGCTTCTTCCCAAAACTTTCAAAAAAAGCAAAACTTTTCCATTGTGTCTATGATTTTAGTCTATCTCGTCAAGCAGAAGATAAAGACATTTATCAAAGAGCAAACGAAAATAATTGCTTTGTATTAACTGTCAATTTTAAAGACTTTAAAAAACTTGTTAAACCTCACGGTCCAGGAGTTTTAGGTGTCGAATCTCAGCTAACCACAGCACAAATGGATGAAAAAGTTAGTCAATTTATTACGAGAAAAGATCCAGAAAATTACATAGGAAAAGCTATAAAAATACCCTAAATTCCCCCAGAAATGAATCAGCAGATATAATAAATTCTAAATAATAAATTTATTAAATAACATATATTTATTAAGGATTAATATTGCTTGCACTTTTAATCCTAGAGTAATGTATAATATACCAAATGGGAAATTTTAATAGAGATAACTACAGCAGAGGCAATACTGACCGAAATGATCGCGAAACTTTTAGAGCGACTTGTGCTGACTGTGGAAAATCATGCGAACTTCCTTTTAAACCTTCTAACGGCAGACCCGTTTATTGCCGAGACTGTTTTAAAAAGCACTCACCTGAAGAAAGCCGCGGCCGAGACTCAGGAAGAGGCCGAGACGCAGGACGCGGGCGAGATAGATTCTCAAGAGACAGCAGAGGCGACCGCGAGATGTTTGAAGCAGTATGTGCTAATTGCGGTGCGAACTGTAAAGTTCCATTCCGACCTACTGAGGGCAAAGACACATTATGTAGTAAATGTTTTGAGGAAAAAGGCGGAGACAGCAGACGCATCACAAATGGTTCTGGAAAAGAACTTAGTGAGATTAATGCAAAACTAGATAAAATTCTAGAGATACTTAACTTCGCATCAGAAGAATTAGAAAAAGATGAAGAAGTTGAAACTGTTGAAGAACTAGAACCACAAGAAGCGCTTACGGAAATTGTGGAAGAAGAAGTAAAGGCTGAGGAAGCTGTAGAAAAACCAAAGAAAAAAGCTACAAAAGCAAAAGCTAAGAAAAAGACCGCAAAAGAAGCTTAATACTTTTTATACTTCCAGAGGAAAATTTTTCGATCTCCACGCTAGTAACCCGCTTTTCATACTAAACGCATTTTTGATCCCACTATGAGAATTTTCTTCACTGTTCCCACATGTTGAACTGTATTCGCCTCATTGTCTCCAAATAGCTCGGAGCTGGAACTGTGCATTCCTAAGCTATACTTGCTCCAATATTGCAAGAAAGTCCTTCAACTTCAGTATCTTTTCCGGTTCATTTAATTTCATAATTTCATGTTGATCATGCATATGTTCATGCCAATTACTACTAAGTATTTCTTTCTTGACTCTACATTTATTACCAATCATTTCTAAATATGCAGAGACACTCCCAGCTTCAAGTGTGCTTTTGTCAAGCGTAAAATAGTACTTGTGACGCAAGATCCTCTCAAGGCATTTACGTACCCTTCTAAGCGAATCATCAATGTTATGAGAATTATCAACAGAATCTTTAATGTATTCTATATCCTTGAAATATTGCTCTTCAATAAGTTCCGCTACATTACATACATCTAATACCGAGCCATTTGCGGCAGAGTATTTGATTGTAAGTATTTTAGTACCTGAAGATGGTAGTACTTCTTGTAGTCTCGCTAAAAAACCGTCATCATGCGTAAGCACGATAACCTGCTCGGGGTGATCTCCATTTTCATTTTGTATGTTAATAATTGCTTTTGCTAAGTAAACTTTTCTATTAGAGTCAAAACTTGAAAATGGATCGTCCAATACAACGATCTTATTTTTCAGACCCTTGTCTGTTTGTAGACTTGCTATAAAAATTGCCATAGCAAGTAATCGTCTATCACTATCACTGAGTGTGTTCCCAAAATGCGGTTTATCTAGAGGCTCCTCATCAATCTGAGAACGCTTATTTGATAATGGAACCACGTGTCCGTCCATAACAAGTTCGTACTCAACAAAGTGAGCTTCTAACCTAGTAAGATTTGATTTACTGTTCATTTTTTGAATAGTAAAATTAGCTTTAAGAGTATCAGTAAGGATTTTATTTATTTGCTCCTGATTTTTTTCAACAGCATTTTTTGTTTCCTCGTCTATCTCTTTCCGCAAGTTATTAATATCTGTCTTCTTTCTCCCAACGGCTATAACTGCCTCGTTGTATCTTTTTACAAGCCTTTTACCATCATTTGAATGTCGATATTGCGTTAATTCAAGTTGTTTTAGTTCGCTCTCCAAAATACTCTGCTTTTCAATAGAAAATTCCTCTTTTCTTAAAAATTCAAAGGTTGGATGGAGCTTTTGTACTTCTGATACAAAAAGCTTTAACGGATTGTCTACCGACTCATAATCAATTTTATGATTGAGATCCTTTAGCTTAATTTTGACATCATTGTTAAGAGCTACTTTGCTTTCTAATAAGCTATCTACATTCAGGATGTCAGTACAATTGACTCCAAGTTGAGAAAACTTTGCCATTTCAGTCTCCAAATCAAGACGCAAAAAATCCTCACCAATTTTCTCGATTTCTTGTTGTGTCTCCTTATATGTGCTACCGAAGACTTTTCTAAAGTCCTCGATCAAGGCTGAAACTGATAAAATATCTTGCCCACAAAACACACATGAACTTGCTTTATCTTTCAACAATGATACGCCGTCGGCTAAAAAATTTTTAGAAGCATTAATATCTTTCCAGTGTGTTTCTATATGGTTTTCAATATTTTTCTCAGCTGAAGTATCAAGAGTTTTATTCATGGTTATGGAAAATTTTTCAAACTTGCTGGCCAAGGGAGAATCTACAATAAGTTGTTTCAAAGCAGCAATATTTTTTGATCTCCTTATTTCCAATTCTTTCTTCTTGATCTTTTCTTCGACGTTTTTAACCACTTCGACTTTCAGAAAACACTCGAATGTACCTAGCTCATTTTTTGTGTACTCAAATTTTATTTTATCACGTTGTTTTTCAAGCTCATCCTGTTCACCGCGCAATTTTTTGAGCTTGCTGACTTTTAAAGTAATATTTTCTCCGACGAAAATCCCGTGTAGGGAGGATTTGTGACGATAATCAATTTCATCACCGACAAAAATAGAGCTATGAATGAAATAATTATCAAATATTTCAATTTCGGGATTGCTCCACTTACCATTAGAAAGAGTCAGGTGTTGGTTATTACCATCTAAAATATCGATAACAATATTGCCTAAATGATCAAATCCTTTTTTTCCTTGCAAGTACTTCTGATTAGAGGTTTTAAGAGATCTAAAAATTGTGGTCAGAGTACTTTTGCCGTAAGTGTTGTAGCCAAATATGATTGTGTGTTTTAGGAACTTTAAATCATCATTCCCAATACTGGCAAAATTTTTGAATCTTCCCAATCCCTCAATTTTTAAAATCTTACTAATCATGCAAGCCTACTTCTTTAATCATTGAGGCTAATTATACTGCTGAATTTTAGAATTCGCAAATGAGGCTATTTTTTGGATCTATCACATTTTTTACTTTTTTATCTATTTCCTTTTGCTCTATTGTGGGTTTTGCAAAGCATTTGACAGTTTTCTGCCGAAGTAGCTCCACCCTTGCTCCAGGCTGCTACGTGATCTGCATCCATTTCTGATAAATCCCAAATCTTACTGTTTACAGCATCATGCCCAATCGCACATAAAGGGCAATTAGATTCTCCTTTTACTTTTGCTTGTTCTGTCTGCTCTTTAAAAACGGATCTTTTTGTAGCCTCATCAAATATTCGGATATCAAGTAATTTTGCATCTTGTAAGTTCCCAAGCACATATTCAAAAATACCCCTTCTGTTTTTTACATAAGGATCACTATAAAGCTTGCGGACTTCATCAGAAACTTCAACGGGGTCATATTTTTTATCATGATACTCTTCATATAACCTCCCCCACTCAAGTCCTTTCATTTCATTTTCCACATCTATAAAAATGCCTGAGACCCAGTCAATAACTCTATCAAAATGCACCTTTAACTCATCGATATTATCATCATAACGGTGTTTACTCATATAGTCACCAGTATTTCCTTTACTTACCCACTCCAATGCCCGCGCTAAAAAGTCCTGTCTATTAGCACTGCCTGAGACATATGCACTCCACTTCTGGATATTCGCATTTTGACTATTGCTGAATTCCTCCTTAGCTAGAGTTACAAAGGGTCCCGAATATACAGCATTAAGCAACTCTTGATCATTTAGTGGAACTCCAGCTATGTTGATTGTTCTGAACCACTCTTTTATTTCACTTTCAGTACCTTCACATTCATAAATTAAAAGTTTAGTTTCTAAAATCTTTTCCTGTTTGTCCTTTGCCATTCCGCTGAAGTATTGTTCTAGACCATTTTCGTCTTTAATAGCAAATTTGTCCGAAACAAACCGTCCCAAGCTAGTAATACGCTGTTGCCCATCCAGAACCTCTAAATTTTCTTCGCTAACTTTATTAAAATAGATTAGTCCTATCGGGTAGCCCTTAAGTATGGAATCAATAACAGCTACTTCTCTCTTCCCCCCGTCGGATGCATAGATATAATTTCGCTGATATTCTGGCTGAATAGTAAGCTTGCCGGATAAGCCGAACAACCCTTTGCCTTCAAGTTCGTTATAAACAAACCCATCACAAATATTATTAACAGTAATGTTGGTTTTTAGATTTGTTTTCATATTACTTCTTATTATGCATGATAAGAACTCTTTGATAAACTTTCTCCAATAATCCGTTTCGCACAACGACACCACTTGCATTTAAATCATAGGTTCCCTTTTTCCCAAATTTATCTAAGTATGCCTGCTTACATTCTGCTGATGTGTAGACTTTAGTTTTTAGTTTGTATAAATCTACATTCTCACACATTCCAACAATTCTAAATTGCTTTGGACTGTATTTATCAAGAATACTAACTGGTACACCCATTATGCCACTGTAATCGCTTGGTACATTTTTTACTAACGGTACTTCGATTGCATTATAGTTTTCATATTTTTCAAAAGGTTTTTTTGTTACGAACTTTATAACTTCACTCATAGTCATTAGTGGCAATGCTTGATGACGTCGCCCATGGTCAAGATTAGTGAACCATCGGACACCCTGAACTCTTGTAACATACACTTTTTTGCCACTTTGATTTGTTTTTATTTCACGAACTTGCTCCAAGTTGGCTATCTTTTCAGGAATTTCAAAAAACATCGCGCCAGCATTGACTTTGTAATTATTACCTAACCAAACCTTATTTTCTTTAAGTAATGGAAACACTTCTTTGTAGGTAATTGCGTTCAGGTTGCCAATAATCAAAAACTTCATGTCATAACTAATGAGTTGTTTTATGTACTCGCGAAATAGACTAAAAGGCGGATTTGTCACCACGATGTCAGATTGTTTGAGCAATTCAATGGATTCTTCACTACGAAAATCGCCATCACCATCAAGTGGCCTCCACTCATTATTCTTGTTAGCCTTCAACTGCTCGGCAACATCTTTTAGATTGAACTCGCCATCACCATCTATATCTCGGACTTCGTTGATAATAAATTTGTTTGCCGTTATCTTCGGACGACCTTTTGATTTTTCCAGAGTCTTATCGTCACCAAATAATCCTATCTGTGTATTGGCTACGGGAGATGGTTTATAACTAGTCGTGATGAGCTGTTTCAATCCAAGCTTCTTAAAATTTAACACGAAATATCTAAAAAAATTGCTCTCGAATGGATCATCGCAATTGCAATAAACCACCTTCCCTTTAAACGTATTCGAATCATATTCCAAATATGCCTCAATTTCTTTTTGTATATCACTATACTGAGTATAGAACTCATCATTCTTTACTCTTTTTGCGTTTGAAAGATTTGCATTTGCCATAATTTACTATAACAGTTATCTTAGCGCTCATTCTACCACAAATGTAAGAGGATTGATATTTATTTGAGGCTAGAGGGTTAGCTTCTTGGTTTGTAATTTTTAATATCGTTTTCAATATCAGAGTCTCTTTCTTTTGCGAGATTGAAAAGACTTATTACCTCCTCTGCATTTAAATTTTCACCATTTGCTAAAGCTTCCACCATCACGTAATATCCTAAATTATTCACCAAAGTATCAGCCCAATTGTCTGCGATTTTATCTAGATCATCTGCCATAAAATCCACCTCCTTTCTATTTAAATTTATTCGAACCGGGGAATAACTATATATTACCAAATCAGAATAAGATCTTCAATCCAAACATTTCATTCTCATATTCTCAAGAATGTGAGAATGATTAAATAAGTTGCTATTTATTTGGGGCTGAACGTTATAACTTATCACTGTGGGTGATTATCATGTCTATATTTCTCTCTAGCTCAGTGGAATATACTTCTGCTTCAAATGGATCCTGGCCTAACACTAAATCTGCCGCAAATTTACATATAGAACCATGAGTACCATCAGGATTTAATCCGAATTTCTCATTCTCTTGTTCTTGCTTGCTCGACTCTGGAGGAAGAGTGTTAGATTGAAAAAATTTATTCTTTAATGGATTGTATAATTAGTACATGAGAGTTAACGTAATCGTCCATCCAAATTCCAGAAAGCCCAGAGTCGAAAAGGATATTTTAGGACAAATAAATGCATACGTGTCCTCCCCACCTCTAGAAGGAAAAGCAAATAAGGAAACAATTGAGGCACTTGCGGATTATTTTAAGGTTAAAAAAAGTAATATTAGGCTTATTTCAGGCTCAAAATTCCGCCTCAAACTTTTTGAAATTGAGTAAGTGTAAAGTGGAATAAGTTTTTCAATTTAAAGTTATATTTTTTGTGTTTTGCTATTCAATTTTTTAAATGTAAAAAAGGACGCTATGAGTGATAGGAGGTAAATAACAGATCCGTAAAAACATGCTGTTGAAAAAGTAACCTTTTCATATTTTTATAATACCACTTCTACTTTCCTCGAGACAAAAGGTTTACTAGACAATTCTCTGTACTCTCTACTACGCCTTTTACTACTTTAATTCCTTCTGATTTTGAAATCTCTACATAACTTTTTGCTTCTTCTCCTTGCAAGCCATTTAAATATATTACAAGCCTTATCTGTCGTGGAGTTAGAAATCCTTCAAATTTATCGTACTGAAATTGCACGGCATCTCGCTTTTTTTTCTCTTCACCTGGACGTTTTTTAAAACTGTCATATTTCTCAAAAGACCTTTTAAAAAGAGCCAAGCATTCCTCTATAAATCCTTCCGGATCTCTTTCCCCAACTCTCCCAGCACTATAATCTGCAGATTCCAAATTCTCCTTTAGTTTTAAATATAATCTAACAAATCCCATTACTGCAACCGGATTAGGCACTTTGCCATTTACTGCTCTATCTACCTTTTCAATATTAGTCAGAAGCAATGCAAGCTCAATTTGCCATGATATTTCTTTATCTGAGTTTTCAGCACTCGGTATTATAAAATCTTCTAAGCCTTGTGAAATAGTCATATTCCCTCCAGGCTCAATATCCACAATTTCTGCGCCACGAAACCCTCCTGCATATTCTACAAATGTATCGTCACTCCCTGGCTCAAATCTAGTATTTTCTGGACTCATAAGTAGCTATTTTACCACAAAAATTACTATTGGATACTTTTTAGACGTTTTAAAATTTATCGTGAAGACGAATTCTATATCAATTTTGCTCTATTTAAAAAGTCATAATGCCACGTTTAATTCACTTACATCTAGCATCGATGACAACGGTGACAAAAATCTTGCTAAATTTCTTTGAGCTTGTTTTCCCGCTTCAATAACTCCTATGTCGCCCTCGCTCTCTATTAACTCTGACATCAAATTCTGGTCATCTTTCAACCGCAACTTTATGCATAACATTCTTATTTCGCGTGGAGTAAGAATACCTGGCTGCCTCCTATACTCAAAGACTTTTCTTCTTTTTTTAGAACGCATAGCCCCTGGCTTTTTTTCATATTTCGCATAATAATCTGTTGATCTTTCGAATAAATCTAATGTGTCAGATATAAAAGTGTCTAGAGTTCTTGTCTCCTGCCTTCCGGCATACTTATCGCGATTTGTCATTTCCCTTTTTACACTTTTATATAACTGTTCAAATCGCTTTCTTGCACTCTCGTCTCCAGTATCTAGACTAAATCTCAAATCGAGTATTCTATTTTCTAGATCTACAACCTCAGCTGACCATAAATCTTTTTCTTTCTCATCTTTAGTGCGTTCTATTTGTAAAGTTTCCGGCACCGAAAGGGTCGCATCTTGCTCTGGAGTAAGTTCATGAATCTCGCTTCCAGCAAAATTTGCCATAACATCTAAAAAGGGTCCAACATCCTTAGAGT
>Ga0172380_10002026_pt1 | contig 33011 bp, 30 predicted proteins | sample Leawe162metaG_FD_119747 | JGI IMG/M metagenome (GOLD analysis project Ga0172380, IMG submission 119747) | Leachate microbial communities from a municipal landfill in Southern Ontario, Canada - Leachate well 162 metaG | ecosystem: Engineered > Solid waste > Landfill > Unclassified | place... | reverse complement strand
GGTGGGTGGAGGATATCCCATGGGCGTGCTGGGCGGCAGGAAGGACGTGATGAGCGGCATCTGCATGGAGCGGATGCACGATAAGGTGTGCGTGGCCGGCTCGACCTCGGGCCATCCGGTGAGCGTCGCCGCCGGGCTGGCACTGCTGACGGAGCTGGAGAAGGGCGAGTACTACCGTCATGTACAGGAGCTGGCATCGCTGGCGTCCGTCCGTCTGCAGAAGGCCTTCGACGAGGCAGGGATCTCATGCACTGTGACCGGTGAGTTCATGGGCATCTGCCGCGGCTTCTGGCCTCATTTCAGCGATAAGGCGCCGCGCAACTCGCGTGACTTCTACAGCGAGGACCTGCTCAAGCTGCTGAACTTCTGCATCGGCATGATAGCACACGGCATCTTCATGAGCCCGACCGGCGCTCCCTCCATCACCCTCGCTCATACAGAGCAAGATATCGATAAGATGCTGAAGGCCGCCTCCAGTGTTTTGCAGATGATGAAATCGGGCTGATCCCGTATGCATGGCGGCAACAGGGTTGCGGTTTTTAGCTACAATATTGGTGTGGGCAGCTACTGCGGCAGGTGGTTCTTGACCGAATCGACCATGGCCTGGAAGTTCTCGAACTTGGTGTCGAAGGGGATGGTGCATCCCGTGCTCAGAATGAATCCCGTCCTGCCTTTTCCGATCTGGTCGATCAGCTTCTCGCAGTAGGCCGTCATCTCCGCCGGCGTGCCGATGCTGCTGAGAGAGGCGGGGACGTCACCCATGATGCACATGTGGTCCTTGAGTATCTCCTTGGCCTTGAAGATGTCCGTGGTGCTGTCCAGCTCGCAGACGCACATCTTCCTGGGCAGGTCCAGAAAGTAAGGGAGGTTGAGAGTCCAGTCCTGGTCTAAATGCATGACCGTGATAAACCCTTCGGCGGCGAAGGCGTCCACCATCTTCTTGATGTAGCGGAACTCGAAGCGCTCGAACATCTTGAGCGGGTAATAGAAACATCCGCCCCGCTCCAGTATCAGCTCCACGCCCGGTATGCCGGTGGCATGCGCCGCCTCGATGGCAAACTTGATCAGGTCGTCCACCATGGCGTCCATGACGGCCTGCACCTTATCGGGCATGCGGTAGAGGTCCTGCGTAAAGGAGACCAGCGACCTCCTGGTGGAGAGGAACATCAGCGGCGACATGACCATTCCGCCGCAGAGCGAGGGTATGTTGTGCGCCTTCCATAACTCCCCCTCGGATTTATAGCGCTCCATCTGCCTTTTGGTCCAGGCCAGCAGCAGCTCGGGGTCCAGCGGGAAAAAGCGGCTGAGGTTCTTTTCGGCGAAGCCCGTCCAGCCCAACTTTATCATCTGGTCATAGTCTTCGATGGTCAGCAGTTCCTTCTCTATGAACTGGGGCGAGGAGTTATCGGCAAAGCCCGGCTCTTTGCCGGGGTACCTGGTGTCGCCGATCACCACCTGCATTACGGCTGCGATGCTGTCGGGTACAGGCAGGCTGTATCCCGGGATTATCATGGCGTCCCATCCGCCCACGTCGTCGAATGTGTCGACGATGGCCTGGAAGCCCCTGCGCGGATGCGCGATGCCCTCGGCCACCGTCATGCCCTTGTGGCGCGATGGGAACATGACGTCCATCAGCGGCGCCACCGGTATGCGGTCGCACGGCTCGAGCTTGATGGCCGCCCATGTGCGCTCGGTGGGGGTCATCGTCTCTATAATCATCTACTTCACCGCCCCGGCCAGCTTCCTGCAGAGCTCGACCCCTTCGGGCGCGTCATCCGTGAAGGCGTCCGCGCCCACGTATTTGCGCACCATCTCGGTGACGATGCCGCCGCCGATGATGACCTTTACCTTATTGCGAAGCCCGGCCGCCTCCAGCGCCTGGACGGTCTGCTTCATAGACTCGAAGGAGGGCGTGAGCATGCCGGAGATGCCCAGTATGGGAGCCTCCGTCTCCTTCAGCTTGTTTATAAAGGCCTCGGGGGCCACGTCCGTGCCCAGATCGTAGATCTCGAACCCGGCCGCCTTGAGCAGCGTGGCCGCGATGTCCTTGCCGATGTTGTGAATGTCGCCTTTGGCGGTGCCCAGCACCATCCTGGCCACCGTTTTCCCTGCCTGGCCGGCCTTCAACTTCGGTTCGATGGCCGCCATGGCCTCCTTAAATATCTCCCCGGACATGATCAGCTCGCCCAGGAAATACTCTTTGTCCTTGTAGCGCTGGCCGATAATCTCCATGCCCCGGCGGCACTCGTCCACGATCGACATCGGATCCGCCCCCGAGGCCAGCCTGTCCTGCACGATCTGCTTGACCTCGTCTTCCTTGAGGTCCGCTATGGCGTTGGCGAGCTCAGACATCACACCTCCTGTTGCAGACTATTTTTATAGCTGCGGCTCTACGCAAATTCTTTTTTGGAGATTGCCGTGAATATTATAGCGAAAAGGCACAGCAGGGGAGCCACGAAGAATCCCCCGATGGCTCCCGCCAGGGCCAGGCCCCATGCTTTGCGCAGCAGTGCGCAGACCCCTCCCGCGATGGCCAGCAGGCCCAGCAGGATCAGCGGGAGCACGGGATAGGTCAATACGGCATAGACCAGCGGCGGCACCGTGGTCAGGAAATTGGCCACTATCGCGCTCATGTAGAGGCCGCAGCCTGTTATCACGGACAGGCCTCCGGCGATTATCTCCAGTATACCTGCAGCTACAGGTTTCCACGTCTTTTTCATACCATCTCTCCTTAATATCCGGTGCGGTTGCGCGCTATGGCGCCTGCGGGTTGAGCACGCTTACATCGCTGGTGGGCGGCGCGCCCAGGTGGGCATAGTCGCCGGGCACCTTCCAGGTGCGCTTGATGATCTTGCCCGCAGTCGCGCCCGTTACCTCGTTGTTATCGACTGCCAGCACGCCGTTGACGATCACATAGGGTACGCCGGTGGAGGGCTGGCCGATATCCTTGTAGGTGGAATTGTCCTTGATCTTGTTGGGATCAAACAGGGTCAGGTCCGCGTCGCAGCCTACCTGCACCCTGCCCTTCTTATCCAGGCCCAGGAAACAGGCGGCGTCGCTGGATACCCTGGCTATCGCGGTGCGCCAGTCGCAGGCGCCCTCGTCACGCACGCGCTGTCCCAGGAACTTGGCGAAGGAACCGACGTTGATGGGATCGCCCACAAATTCTTTGGTTTCCTCGTTGTACCAGCCGTAGCCGTCGTTCTCTATCATTAAATAGCGGTTGTTCATCCAGATCTCGAATTTACCCGGGGGATTGTAAAACGGCACCATTACCTTGGGATCGATGATCTCCCCCTTCTGGGCCTTCTTGAGTACGTATTTAAACTGGTCGATGCTCTCGTACTTCTGCTCGGATTCCATGTATGTTTTGCCGTCTATCACCACGGGATAGGCCACGGCGAAATCCGTCATGGGCGACTCTACCACACCCAGCAGCAATTCGATGGGATATTCGAACAGCGGCGAGGTGGTGATGACTGCCGTTGTGTCGAAGGGATAGGCGTCCATGCCTATTTTCAGCCCCTCGGCGCGCGCCGCATAGAAGGCATCCAGGATCGGCCCCGAGCTCCTGGGGACGAATGCGGGGCACTGGCTAACGTGAGAGAGGATAAAGGGTATACCGGCGTCCCTGGAGATGCTGATACCCTGGTTGACCGAGTCCACCGCGCCTTTGGCGGTGAATCCTTCCTTCAGGTGTGCCGCGGAACCTCCGCCATACTCAGCCGCCACTTTGGCCAGCGCCAGCATCTCCGCGTAGGTTGCGCCCGGGCCATAGTACGGTCCGAAGGTTACGCCCAGTGCGCCGTCCTGCATATCCTTGCGCAGCATCTCCTTCATCTTCTCCAGTTGCTCGGGCGTGGCCGGTGTCCTGCGGTTGGGCACGCCCACCAGCGACCTATAGGTGTTATGACCGGTATAGGAGGCGACGTTGTTGAGCAACCCATGGTCTTCCCATACCTGTGTTATCTCGGAAAAAGTACTGGCATTCTTGGTCTCCTCGGAGAAAGGCACCGGGTTTTTGGTGGATTTTCCCAGTGTCGTTATGCCGCAGTTGCCCGAGATCTCCGTGGTGATGCCGTCCCGCAGATAAAGCTCGGCCGCGACCCCGTTGCCAGTGCCGTGGCCGTGTATATTGATGAAGCCGGGAGACACGATCAGGCCGGTGGCGTCGATAACCCTGGCGCCCGCCAGTTTGCGGTCGGGCGCTGTGATGGCGGCGATCGCTCCGTCCTTAATGCCTACGTTTGCAATGCCCTGAAATCCGCTGATGGGGTCGATCACCCAGCCGTTGTTGACGGCAATGTCGTAGACCGGTTGAGGCGGTATAGGATCGTCCGCACTGACACTGCTCCAGGGTACTAAAGAGGTCAGCATAACCAGTGCGACCGCAACGAAAATCAGCTTCTTCATTGTAATACCTCCTGAAATATGGATTCCGGACCGATTGCGCGAAATACAATTGCCGGCCAGCACTGCGGGATTGTATCCTGCCTGTTGACCGGTGTCAAGCGAAAAACAAACGTATCCGAACTCGTAGTCAACCTTGGCCGATGGTGATATAGAAGGCTTTTTGTTACTGCAGCAGCAAGGTCTGCTATACTGGTTACGATCTGTTTTCGCCGACCGGCGCTCACCGGGCATGTAATACCGTGGAGATCAAATATGAGATGGCATAATCTTTCAATCGAAGAGGTTTTGAGCAGGCTCGAATCAACCCGCCAGGGTCTTTCCCAGGAGCAGGCGGCAGTACGGCTCAGCCAGTACGGCCCCAACGAGCTCAAGGAGAAGGGCAGGATCCCGGCCGCCATAGTCTTCCTGCGGCAGTTCGCCAGCCCCCTCATCTATATATTGCTGATCGCCGCATTGGTGGAGCTGGTGGTCATGCAAAAGCCCACCGACGCCGCCGTGATACTGGTGGTGCTGACAGTCAACGCGGTCATAGGGTTCATTCAAGAGATGCGCGCCGAGCGCGCCATGGAAGCCCTCAAGAAACTTGCCGTACCCCATGCAAAGGTGCTGCGCTCCGGTTCTATCACGGATACCGCCGCCGTCCATCTGGTCCCGGGCGATATGATACTGCTTGAGGCGGGTGATAAGGTGCCGTCCGATGCCAGGCTGATTGAATCAGCCAGTCTTTCTATCGATGAATCCATCCTGACAGGTGAATCGGTGCCGGTGGAGAAATTCACTGCTGCCATCGAGGGTGAAGCCGCTGTGGCCGATATGGGCAACATGGTTCACATGGGTTGCGCCGTGGTCAACGGGCGCGGCTACGCCGTGGTGACCGCCACCGGCATGAACACCGAGATAGGCAGGATCACCGCCCGCATACAGGACGTCAAACCGCCGCCCACTCCGCTGCAGCGCAATGTTTCACGGCTGGGCCGCTATATCGGCGTTCTTGTGCTCACCATCATAACAGCCCTGATCATTATCGGCGTATCCAAAGGATATACATTCGACGAGCTGTTCGCCCTGGCGGTGGCCGCCGCGGTCTCGGCCATCCCCGAAGGCCTGCCTGTAATGGTCACGGTGGTGCTGGCGCTGGGCATCCGGCGCATGGTTCAGAGGAACGCACTGATCAGGAAACTGCCCGCCGTTGAGACCATGGGCGCGGTCAACGTTATCTGCTCCGACAAGACCGGTACCCTGACCGAGAGCGAGATGACCGTGCGCAGCATATATCTTGCGGGACGCTCCATCCAGGTCACCGGCGCGGGCTATCGTCCCGAGGGCGAGTTCATCGAGAACGGCCGCAAGCTGGGACCCGGGAAGGACGATGACCTGCTGCTGGCGCTGAGGATCAGCGCCCTGTGCAATGATTCCACGCTTAAACACGACGATGGTAAATATTTACTGATGGGCGACCCAACAGAGGGCGCTCTGCTGGTGGCCGCCCTTAAAAGCGGATTGAGCCAGGATGCGCTGCAGAAGGAGCAGCCGCGGCTGGCCGAGCTTCCTTTCTCCAGCGAAAAACGCTATATGGCCACTCTGCATCCATGCGTGGACGGCAAGGCCATAACGTTCGTGAAAGGGGCCGAGGACAGGATACTGGCGCTCAGCCGGCGCATGCTTGTCAACGGCGAGGTGGTCGATCTAACGCAGGAGAGGCGAACTGAGATCGAACGTGCAAATCTTGAAATGGCCTCCAGGGCGCTGAGGGTGCTGGCCCTGGCCTACGCCGACTGCTCTCCCGCACCGGAGAAGATGTCACACGAATTTCTCGACGGAGCTCTCGTACTGGTTGCACTGGTCGGTATGATCGACCCTCCCAGGGCGGAGGCGAAGAAGGCCGTGGCCGATTGCAGGGCGGCCGGCATCAAGGTCGTGATGATCACCGGCGACCAGAAGGCGACAGCCGTGGCGATCGCCTCGGAGCTCGGCCTGCCTGGGGGTGAGGCTTTGTCCGGCCTCGAGCTGGATGCGCTGAACGACGATGAGCTGCGGGAACGCATCGAGCGTATCAGCGTCTTCGGCCGGGTGGAGCCGATGCACAAGCTCAGGATAGTCGATACGCTGAAGTCGAAAGGGTACACGGTGGCCATGACCGGGGACGGCGTCAATGACGGTCCGGCGCTGAGGTCCGCCGATATCGGCATCGCCATGGGCATCAAGGGCACCGACGTCGCGCGCGAGGCCGCCGACATGGTACTGACCGACGATAATTTCGCCTCCATCGTGGCTGCCGTGGAGGAAGGCAGGGTCATATTCAGCAATATCCGGCGCTCCGTTTTCTACCTGCTGAGCACCAGCATCGGCGAGTTGTTCACCTATATGGCTGCCATCATTGCAGGTCTTCCGCTGCCCCTGGTTGCGGTTCAGATACTCTGGGTCAACCTGGTTACCGACGGCGTCTGCACCATTCCCCTGGGCATGGAGCCCAAACACAGCAACGTGCTGGCGGAGCCGCCGCGCAGGGCGAAATCGGGCATCCTCTATAACGGCATGCTGTGGAGAATCGTCTTCATGGCCCTGGTCATGTCGATAATCACCTTCTCGGTTTTCGGCTGGTCCCTGGCCGGCGCCGGGCTGGAAAAGGCGCGCACTATCGCCTTTACCCTGCTGGTTGCTTTCCAGTGGTTCAATGCGCTGAACGCCCGCTCCGACCGTCAGTCTATCTTCAGGCTGGGATTCTTCAGCAACCCTCCTCTGATAGGCGGCATTGCCCTGGCCGTGCTGCTGCAGATAATGGTGATCTACCTGCCGCCGCTGCAGGACGTTTTCTACACGGTGCCGCTGGGCCTCGCCGACTGGGGATTCATCGTCCTGATAGCGCTGGCATTGCTGGTTGTGGAAGAGCTGCGCAAACTGATCGCGCCGTCGCTCTTCAGCCGGGGTAAGTAGCGCAGAACTTGAGCTATCAGGAATTTGCAGCGGGAGATTTTATATCGTGAAGCAGCAGCGCCAGTATAAAGGCAATCCCGAAGAGTATGGTGATGGCCGTCATATTGAAGAGGAACACGATAGGAAGGCCGCTTATCTGTCCACCCAGCATAAGGATGCCGTTGGAAGTGGCCTCAGGCACGGGATGGGTCTTTTCCACTGCGTAAGTTAGTCCGATGGGCATGGCCGAGATGAGGAAGAAGCCGAATACGAAGCCGCAGGCGCCTAAAAGCCAGATCGATGTGAAATACTGCAGGCAAAGGGAAAGCGGCACAGCCATGCCGGCCGCCAGGATCAAAAATATCTTCCTTTTGTGAAACTTATCGGACAGTGCGGACAGTATCACCGCCCCGCACATGCCGCCGATCACCATCATGCCCCCTACGATACCCGTGGCCAGCGCCGTGTCGATGTCCAGCGGCCTTTCCTTGAAGATCCAGTCTATCTTGGTCATGATGGCGTTGAACGCGCCCACGCCTATCAAAAAGATCGCCAGCAGGAAGAGGAAGTCGCGGTTCTTAAACAGTGCTTTCAACCCGACGGTCATGGTGACCTTTTTCTCGGCCGCGATGGGATTGGGCGGCACCAAGGGTTTATCTTTCACCAATAGGAGATGCAGGACCATGCCGGCCAGGGAAGGGATGCCGTAGACCCAGAGGATGACATCGATGCCCTGCTTGACCGCGCCGATGCTGCGATAATGCGCCAGGATGAAATCGGTGGCGAACATGACGACGGCAAATCCGATGAACATGGACATGGTTAAAAGTCCCGACGCCAGCGCCTCTTCATTCTGGGGGAACCAGTTTGATGCCACCTTGGTAATGGCGTTGAGCAAGAACGGTTGAGCGATGGCACATCCGATCATGCAGGCCAGCATCCAGCCGTAATCCGGCGCGAAAATTCGCATGAATCCGCACACCCCTACCAGGACGACGCCGATCCCCACCCCCTTCTTCAGTCCGAGGTTATCGATGCACCAGGCGGCGGGCAGGCAGAAGGGGATCCAGGAGAGCATGGCCAGTATGGCCAGCAGATCTATCAGGTCGATATTTCCGCCGCTGTAGACGGCGGCCGCATCCCTGGCGATGGGAGCGAATGTCATCCACATGATCTGGGACATGGCGATGTTGAGCATGAAAACTCCCAGCACCACCCAGCGGTATGGGGATACGGACGAATCGATTTTCTGCATTAAACCTCCCTTTTAAGCAAGCGTGTAGATGAACCGGCCGCGGCAGTATGTCCCGCTACCACAAGCCGGCCGCCAGAGCCACTCTGGAGCGGTCGCTCAGCTTTATGGCTTCTTTAGTGCAGCTGGAACGGCAGATACCGCAGCCGTAGCACCTGCTCGCGTCGATGGTGACCTTGTTGTGCGCGATGCTGTAGCCCATGGCCCCGAACTGGCAGGCGCGCATGCACTGCCGGCAGCCGTTGCACAGGTCCGGTTCCACCAGGGCGACATATTCCGCGCGGAATATCACGGGGAAGTTCAGTGTTACGGTGGCCTTCATCGCCATGCAGTCGGCGCGGTCGCAGTTGCAGAAGCCGCCGATAAAGGGCGTCATGAAGGTCCAGACAGTATGGCAGCAGCCTTTCTTCTCCAGGTCGCGGATACTTTTAGCGGCCTCCTCTCTGGACAGCTCCTCAAGGCCGGAGGTGGATGGCCCTGTCAGGTACTCCGCGCCCAGTGAGCGTATCATCTGTCCCATCTGTGATTCAGCGTGAGGCACCATGCTGAATCCGTAGCAGTAGCGCTGCTCACTGCCTACGGTGACCTGACGGCAGATACAGGGCAGCCGGGTGACGGAGTTGACAAAGCCCAGCACATGGTCGATGTCCTCGATGGGCACCACCTGCCCGTAGTGCGTCCTCTTCTGACGGCCGATGGCGAAGGGCATTACTATGGCCCTGATAAAAGACGGGAGGCGGTTGAGCTGCAGCACCATTTTCTCATCTTCCAGTATTTTCTCAGGGTGCAGGAAGAACTCCTTCACGAATTCGCGGCGGCGTATATCGGACAGCAGGTCCTCGGAGTAGTTGGAAGCCTGTTTGTACCAGATTTTCCCTTCTCCGTGCTTGTGGCAGAACTCGCACATTTCCCAGCCTCCTCGTGTCGTTGTGTCGGTACCCTATCATATCAGATTTAACAGCTCTGCACCTGTTGTTCCTGTGTTATACTGAATTACTATGTTTATGATGCTGAAAAAACAGGTTATTGTCTGTGCGATCATCACAATTATCGCTGTCGCTTTCGTTTCCTGTGCGGGCGCGGCTATCCCGCCCGCTCCGGCGGCGCCGTCCGCGCCGGTTGAGATAACCATACTGCACATCAACGATACACATGCGCACCTTGAGGACGTCGCGCGCCGCGCCACGCTGGTTAAAAAGGTGCGCGACGAAGTAGGATCTGACAGGGTACTGATGTTTGATAGCGGCGATGTATTTATGGGCACGCCTTATTTCAGCCTGATGAAGGGCCAGGCCGACCTGGAGTTCATGAACTCGCTGGGCTACGACGCCATGACGCTGGGCAACCATGAGTTCGATAACTATGAGAAAACGCCGCAGTATCTAAATGACTTCGTGGCGAAGGCAGGCTTCCCCATCGTCTGCAGCAACTTTGATTTTTCGGGAGTACCGGAGCTGAGCGGGAAAATTGGCCCGTATTTGATTGTGGAGAAGAACGGGCAGAAATTCGGCGTTTTCGGCCTGCTGACTGAGGACACTTCGGAGATATCCGACCCCGGCAAAAACATTCCCATCGCCCTCCATGTCGCCGCGGCCCGCCGGAGCGTGTCCCTGCTGCAGAGCAAGGGCATAAACAAGATCATCGCCCTCACGCACATCGGCTGGGACTATGATACGGAGCTGGCCATGCAGGTCAGCGGCATCGACCTTATACTGGGCGGGCACAGCCATACCCTGCCCGATGTCTATCCCACGGTGGTGGGAGATAAAGAGCCGACCCTGGTGGTACAGGCCGAGGCATATGGTAAGTACCTGGGCCGGCTGGACATAACCTTCGATAAAAACGGTGTGATAGTCAAGCAGTCCGGCTCGCTGTATACCGTCAAAGAAGCAGCCGAAGAGCCGGAGTACGCCGCCATGCTGGCGAAATATAATGCCCCCATCGACCAGTTGCAGAAGACCATAATGGGTAAGACGCTGGTGGACCTGGATGCGGAGCGCACCCATGTCAGGACTGAGGAGACCAATTTCGGCAACCTTGTGGCCGACGCCATGCTGGCCAAGGCTGCGCCGGTGAAGGCAAACATAGCCATAGTCAACGGAGGCGCCATCCGCATCACCATACCTGCGGGGGATATCAGCATGGGGCAGCTTCAGACGGCCATACCCTTCAACAACGATATGGTGGTCTTCGACCTTAGCGGGGAAGACCTGGTGGCTGCGCTGGAAAACGGGGTCAGCAAGGTCGAAGATGTCGAGGGCAGGTTCCCCCAGGTGGCCGGCATGAGGTTCACCTGGGTCATCGGTAATGAGCCGGGCACGCGCGTCCGCAGTGTGGAAGTGAAAACAGACGAGGGCTATCAGCCGCTGGACAGGTCCACCTTCTACCGCATCGCGACCAGCAGGTATATGCAGGAGGGCGGCGACGGCTACACCGTTTTCCAGAAAGGGACGAATGTCGAGTACCCTGGCTTCGTGGACTACGATGTGGTCAGGGAATATATCGAGCGCAATTCACCGGTCAATCCGGCAGTTGAGGGACGTATCACCACTCAATAGCGGGCTATTACGTGCGTGGGAGGAGTTGAGATGAGCAAGGTTGACGAAGCAGTAAATACTTTTATCAGCGGCTTCAACTGTTCACAGGCTGTTCTGTCCGCCTTCAGTGCGGACTACGGGCTCGATACAGTGATGGCCTACCGGGTGGGCGCCGCCTTCGGGGGTGGCATTGGACACCTGGGGGAGACCTGCGGCGCGGTGACTGGAGCGGTGCTCGTGATTGGGCTGCATTATGGTATGACCGTGAACGACGGCTCACAGTCCAATAGAAAGGCCTATGATAAAGTTCTGGAGCTCGCGGCTGAGTTCAAGGCACGCAACGGGACGATCAAATGCCGCGAACTGCTGGGCTTCGACATAGATGACCGCGAGGCGTTTCATGCAGCCCTGAAAAAAGGCGGCCCGCAGTCGCCGCAGGTGGTCTGCCCCAAAGTTGTCAGGGATGCTGCCGAGATCGTCGCTTCCCTCACAGGATCTCAAACAACCGGTGTTAAGGTTGATACGTTCATTGTCACCCTGGGTGGACGCGAGATCAGGGTTGACCGGGACGGCTTCATACAGGAGCCGGAGAAATGGGACAGGGCTGTGGCCGAGGATATCGCCAGGACCGAGAGCGCATATCCCATGACCGAAGACCACTGGAAGGTGGTCGACTATATCCGCGAGTGTTATGCACAACTCGGCATCGCCCCGCCCATCAAGATGGTCATCAGGCGAACCGGATACGACCTGAAAACCATCAACAAGCTTTTCCCCAGTGGTCCCGCCAAAGGCGCCTGCAAGGTGGCCGGACTGCCCAAACCGACGGGCTGCGTATAACGATTAAGAGGGAGGTTACCGCTGTGATTAACCTGAAAGAAGCGTCGGATGCATTATTGCAGTATCTCAAGGTACAGTCGCATCCGCTGGCAATCAAATATTTACAGGCAGGCCAGGAGATACCGCAGGGTTTTATGAGGCCGGGCGATATGGGCATCAAGTCGCCTTTCTGTCAGATTAATACGATCGTTAGAAAATGGGGCTTCAGCATGGCTGTGAGGCCGGAGGATGTCAACTGCGCCGCGGCGCTGCTGGCATTTGGATGGGGCGATCTGGGCGACCTTAACCGTGAGGAAGAGTTGGTCGATTTAATGGTCTCCGGCGGCTATGTAGCCGACAGCCAGAAAGCACGGGACCTCATAAAGACACAGCCTTTTCTCAGTGGCGAAAGCAAATTCACAGCCCGGGGAATCCTGGTAACGACGGCGGCCGCCGGGCTGATCGAAGATCCCGACGTCATCCTGATATACGGTAATCCCGCGCAGATCACCAGGTTGATCCAATCGATGGTGTATATAGAAGGCAGGATGATCGAGTCGCAAGCGCATTTCGGCCTGTCATGTGTGAATGAAATAATTATACCGTCCATATCCAAACGGGCTATGTATATCGTCCCCGGACGTGGGGAGAGGCAGCTGGGGCTGGCTGGCGATGACGAGATGGTTTTTGCGTTGCCGGCGGCGAAACTGCAGGACCTGCTGATCGGGCTGAAGGAGACCGATGAAAAGGGCAGCAAATACCCGATCCAGCCATACCTCTTCTACCAGCCCAGGTTTCATAAGGCGGGGTCGAAATTGATGAAAAACATCAGGCTAACCTGAGCGCCAGACAGGGTATATCACGCTGCTCCTCATCTCGTGCTGGACAGGCTCTTCGCGGATTTCAGGAACTCAGTTCCGAGGTGCAGTTGGGACATTTAATGGCCTTAACGGAGATCGACGTCGCGCAGTAAGGACAATCCTTGGTTGCCGGTGCACCTTCTTTTTTCGGCTGCAGCCTGGCTAACGGGCGTACTATAAAGAAGAACACCACGGCGGCTATGATAAGAAAGTTGATGAGGGTGTTGATGAACAAGCCGTAGTTAATGGTAACCGCGCCTGCGGCCTGGGCGGCTGCCAGAGAGCTGTAGGGGCCCGGCATCGTGCCTTCTTTTATGACGATAGACAGGTTCGAGAAGTCGATGTTGCCCAGAAGCAGTCCGATTGGGGGCATCATTACGTCTTTAACGACCGAGCTTACGATGGCGCCGAAGGCGGCGCCGATCACGATGCCGACCGCCATGTCGACCACGTTGCCCCTCATGATGAATGCCTTGAAGTCCGTTAACATGCTTGAATTGAGGACCTTTTTTGCACCGTCTAATGTTTTCATCAGCTACCTCCCGTAATTAAAGTGTATTTATTGCCGGATATTGTGTTCCTACATATACGGTGTACAGCGTCAGGCCGCTGTCACGGGATATTGTAGCACTGATAATTGATACTCCGCCCGCATTTTGTGCTAAAATCCTAACAGGCGTATCTCGATGGACAGGACAAACGCTGTGGAATTGGTCACGGAAGCCCGCAGGGGCTCTCATGACTGTCTCTTTTATCAGTCTCAGAACGACCTCGTTGATCTTGCGGCGGATTATTTCATTTCCGGTATTAACAAAGGTCAAACCTGTATCTGGGTCACCGCTGACGGAAGCGTGGAAAAAGAGGCGCGCAAAGCCTTGGGTAAAAAGCTGCAGGGCCCGGGTGCAGGGCAGGCGCAATCGCAGATTGAGTTTATCAGCTGTTACGACTGGTATCTGCGCGGGGGCACGTTTAATCCTCGCCAGGTACTGGAGAGATGGATAGAGAAGGTTAAACAGGCCTCCGACGGCGGTTACAGCGGCCTCAGGGTCAGCGGCGATGTGGGCTGGATGGATGCTACCGATTGGAAAACGTTGATGGGTTACGAGTCCGACATCAACGGGGCAATAGTCGGTCACAGCATTTCTGTGCTCTGCAGCTATCCATTGCTCAAAATAAGCGCCTCACAGATGATCGATGTGATCGGCTGTCACCAGATGGCCATAGGAAAGAACAACGGCCGCTGGCAGACGTTAAAGTCGCTGGGTGCCGATGCGGCAGACGTAGACGCAACCGTTCATGCCGCTATAGCCGGTAAACTGGTGCGCGGCAATGAGCGTGGAGAATATCCTGTACTGTTCCCTGAAAACTGCGATGGATGCGGACTCTGCGTCGATGTCTGCGGCAGCGGCTCGCTGTATCTGAGCAACGGACGCATCGCCCTGGAGCCGGTGGGTGAATGCGATTGGTGCGCCATCTGCGAGGCGGTCTGCCTCTCCAACGCCATTTTCTGCCCCTTCGAGATCTCGGCGCTTAAGTCGTAGCGGGCTACTGACCGTATTGATAGTAGCCGCTGCAGCTGCCGCCGCTGCAGTGTCCCCAGTTGGGATACACTGTTTTCAAGTAGGAACTGGTCCTGGGCGTATAGGTCCCCGTGGAAGCCGCATTGACCGGGGTATATTGAGGGGTATCGGGCACCAGGTATGCGCCTGATGTCCCGGCGTTATCCACGACGATATCCACGTCGTCCCCTGATAGGGCGGGGTCTGGTTGAGCCGTTGCAGGCGGCTCCGCGGCAGGATCCTGGACGGCGGGCTGTGCCGCCACTTTCATCTCTTCAGCCGGCAGGTCGCTCGATACGGCAACGCCGGGCGTATTCATAATCACGTCCGTGTTCGTATGGTTTGTAATCAGGTTGAAGGCGACTATAGAGAGCACGGCGACGCACAGCAGCAGGAAGACCACGGCGGATGATGTGGACTTATTCTGGCTGAACGCGTACTCGGGGCCGTAAGATTCCCTGGGCCAGTTGAGCTTTTTCCCGCAGCATGGGCAATTGGCGAACGAGTTGTCCACCCATGCCTGGCAATACGGGCAATTGTAATATTGCACCGCATAGCAATTGCAGCATGACTTGACCCCTGTGACATTCAATGTGCCGCAGTTGTAGCAGGCGTTCAGATTGTTCCTGTTCACCTTCATTACGTATCCATTATAGCAACGTAATTCAAATATAATCAAAATGCAAACAGGGGAAAAGCAGAGAAGAAGTGATCGTAATTGAGGGCGGGACGCCGCTTACAGACCGATGCCCGCGGCCACTTTTTCCAGGTAGTGTCCGGCATCGCGGGGGAAAAACTTGGACGCGAGCACACGCCTGTAGTAAAGGCCCGCATCGTGATCGAGCGAAAATCCAATCGCGCCGTGCACCCTGATGCCGTCCAGTGCCGCGTGCTGATAAACTTCGTTGGCTTTGACTTTGGCCATGGCGATTTGCTCGGAGCAGTCCACCCCGGCGCTCATCATCCAGGCGGCCTGGTACACCAGGTGTTGCAGCCCTTCCACCTGTATCAGCATGTCCACCAGCCTGTGCTGTATTACCTGGAAGGTGCCAATGGGCTTGCCGAACTGCTTCCTCTCTCCGGCATAGGCGACGCTCATCTCGAGCAGCGCCTGGCAGGCGCCGCAGACTTCCGCACATTTCAACAGGGCGGCCTTATCCAGTAGTCGTTCCAGGATATCTTCCCCCGCGCCCGCCGCTCCCAGCACGTCACCGCCGTCCAGCTTTACGTCCTTGAATCTGACCTGATACAACGTCTCGCCCGTGATGGTGGGGATGGCCTCAACCTCGATGCCGGGCTTCTTCATATCCGCGATGAACAGCGTCAGCCCTTTATCCGCCAGCCTGCCACGCCTGATGCGCGCAGCGACCAGCATATAGTCGGCAGCGCCGGCGCATGGCACCAGCGTTTTTTCGCCATTGAGCAGGTGAGATTCGTCCTCCACCCGTGCCGATGTACTGATTCGCGCGTAATCGCTGTCCGACGGGTCCTCGTCCAGGGCCAGCGTCCAGACCGTTTCTCCTCGGGCAATCCCCGGCAGATACCTGGCCTGCTGGTCTTTGCCGCCATAGTCCATGATGGGCAGCGCGGCCAGTGCCACGGTGGAGTAGAACGGCCCGGGCAGTATATTGCGGCCCATCTCCTCCATCAGGATCGCCAGGTCCATGAAGTCGGCGCCGCTGCCATCATATTCGGCGGGCAGCAGCAGTCCCTGCCAGCCCAGCTCCGCCATGCGTTTCCAGGTGCCCGGGTCATAGCCGCGTAAGTCTTTCTCCAGCTCGCGTGTCCTCGATTTGGGACACTCCGTTGCCAGAAATTCTCTGGCCATGGTCCTCAGCATATCCTGCTGTTCTGTGTACTTGAAGTTCAACTCAGATATCCCTCGCCTTAATACGATCTGGGCAGGCCCAGCTTAAATTTGCCGATGATGTTCTTCTCGATCTCATCCGTGCCGGCTGCGATGGCCGTGCCGGGTGACATCAGGTATTGCCGCTGTATCAGCCCGTTCAGCCGGGCCAGTTTGGAATGCCGTTCCACCTGAGAGCAGGCGCCCAGTATGTCGCTGCCCGCCAGCGCCAGCTCCTCCAGCAGGTGGTCGGCCACCGATTTGTTGCGGGAGGCCTCGTATGTCGGGAGCGCGCCCTCGCCTAGCTTGCAGGCTATCTCATAGGCGAACATTTTGAGGGTTTCCAGTTCGACGGCGAGATTGGCCAGCCTGTGCCTGACCGCCGTATCTGCGGCTATGGGCCTGCCGTTGCGTCTGGTCTGCGTGGCGAATCCGGCCAGTCCGTCCAGTATACGTCTGGCGGCGCCGTAGGACTGGCCGCAGAAGCTGTGCCGCTCGTAGGCCAGCGACTTCATCAGCTGGTACCAGCCGCGGTTCTCCTCGCCCACCAGGTTCACGGCCGGCACGTGCACGTTGTCGAAGAAGACCTCGTTGAAGATATGCTCGCCGCTGTAGTTCAGCAGCGGATTGACGCTGATGCCACGGCTTTTCATATCCACGATCAGAAGGCTGATGCCGTCCTGCGGCTTTCCCCCGTTCAAGCCCGTTTTAACCGCCAGCCAGCACCACCTGGCGCGGTGGGCGCAGCTGGTCCAGACCTTCTGGCCGTTCACAATATACTCGTCGCCCTGCCGCACGGCCGATGTGCGAATGCTGGCGAAATCCGATCCTGAATTGGGCTCGCTGTAGCCCGTGCACCAGACGCCGTCCGGGCTGCCGGAGGATATCTGGGGAAGGTATTTGCGTCGCTGCTCCTCGTTGCCGTACAGCATCAGGGAGGGACCCACCCATCCCGTACCGCTCACCCCCATGGAGAGTCCGGGGACACCGCGGTAAGCGGCTTCCATGTTGAAAACCATCTGTTCAAGGTGGGAGGCGTCGCGTCCTCCGTACTGCTGCGGCCAGCCCATGGCCAGCCATCCCCGGTCAGCCAGCTTTTTGGAGATGGACAGGCTGAAGGCCCAGTCCTCGTCGCGGCTTTCCTCATCCAGAAAATTGGCTATGAAAGTATCAGGTATCTCCCGCCGGGCAAACTCGCGTACCTCAAGCCTCAGCGCTTCCTCTCTTTGTCCCAGGCCGAAATCCATCTCTAACTCTTAACGAAACGGTCGAAATTGCTTATAGATTATGCACATAAAACGACACTGTCAAGGGATAATCATGCCTTAAAACGTACAATATAATTAATAATAAGCCGAAATATGGTCACAAGGCGCCATGCCGGGGATTGCCCCGGGCATGCTTTTGAAAAACGGTTCCGAAAAAAGCAAAATGGCCACCTCGGGAAAAATTTTTACGCCGCTTTAGCGATGTCCATAAAGGGCGTTGGGAGATGTGTTGCCGCCGGAATCGGGCATGTTATAATGTGAAGCATGGATATATTGGATAACAGGTTGATAACGGAGCTGGCGGTGGATGCCCGGCGCAGCAATATAGATCTGTCCCGCAAGCTGGGTGTGAGCGAGAAGACCGTCAGACGGAGAATAAACCGGCTGGTAGAACAGGGCGTGATCAGTTGGTCGGTGATACCTGATCCGGCCAAGCTGGGTTACACCGTGAGGGCATTTATACTGCTTGAGGTGGAGGCGCCCCATGTGGACGACATCACGCAGTCGCTGGCCAGCTGCAGCAACGTGGACTTCGTTGCGCTCTGCACCGGTCCCTTCGATATCCTCTTCGGCGCCTGGTTCATCTCCTCCGCCAGCATGGCCAAATTCCTCAAGGACTACTTGCCCAAGATCGCGGGTGTTCGCAAGAGCCAGACCCACGTGGCCCTGCAGGTTACAACGGGCAAGGTCGCCAATCTGGCTGCCCTGAAAGAAGGGCCTGCAGAGTAGGCCTGCCGAGGAAGCTGCCGTGCAGTTTCAGAACAGTGCAAAAGTATCTACAATTTTTTGTAAAAGGGGCTTACGGCTTTTGCATCGTAATATTTCTTGATCTCAGCGTCGATCTTGATAAGGGTAATTGAGATGCCGGCCATCTCCTGAGAAGTGCAAAACTCCCCCATTTCCAATGAGTATATATTTATTTTCTTCTCTGCCAGATACGAATAGATCTTTCTGGCAACTATGAACATCTCCATCCTGGTGGTGGAGCCATACCCGTTCACCACGACTATGACCCCGTCGCCCGCTTTGTAGGGAAGATCGGCAATCAAATAGTCCAGTATAGTTTTTGTGGTTTCGTCAGCGTTCATTACATCGACTTTTTTCACGCCTGCCTCTCCATGAAGGCCCATGCCGAACTCCATTTTCCCCTCTTCCAGTGTGAAAGTTGCCAGTCCTGTCTGGGGTAGCGAGCATGCGGATAATGAAACGCCCAGTGAGCGTGAATTAAAAATCGCTTTCCTTAGAAGTTTGACCAGGCTATTCATATCCAGCCCCGCAGCCGAGGCTGCGCCTGCGATTTTGATAATCAGGTGATCAGAGGTTGTTCCTCTCCTGTCTTCCATCCTGTCGAGCGGTGCGGATGAGATCTCGTCGTTTATTAGGACGGTTTCAATTTCGATGCCTTCTTCCCTGGCCATATCCTGGGCAATGCCGAAGTTCAGTACGTCTCCCGCATAATTGTTGTAAAGCAGGATGACGCCCCGGCCTCCATCGGCAGCTCTCACAGCATCCATTACGATATCGGGAGCTGGAGCTGCGAATATCTGCCCGTGTGCCTCCGCGTCGGCCATTCCTTCTCCTACATATTCGAGAAACAAAGGTTCATGGCCGGCCCCTCCACCGATGACTATTCCGACCTTGCCTTTTACCGGCGCATCGATTCTCGCAACAGCGTTTGAGTTGCCTATCCGTTTAACTTTGGAGGCATTGATAAGTACAAAACCTTCTATCAGCTCATTGACTATGTCATCAGGATTGTTGATAAGTTTTTTAACCATTGCCTTCCTCCATTAATATGTTTATTGGCCGTTTATATAGATGTTAAACTCGTTTAAGATGAGGTATAAAGATGTGGCGCCGGCATCCTGATAACCTTTTGCTCGCTCGCCCGCATACCTGGCCCTGCCCTTTGCGGCTATTAGTTCTTTAGTAGACTGCGCCCCCGAAAAGGCGGCTGCCGCCGTTAAGCTGAAAGCTTCGGCCAGCGTTAGCTTCTCTTTTGTGGATTGATGAAGCGAATTTATGGCAGGATATAGCGCATCGATCATTGTCTTATCCCCCTGTTTGGCCCCGCCGAGCTTCATTATTTTCTCCATTGCTGCTTTAAAAATGATAGAAAACTCATCGGTCCCTACAGGGATATTTTCTCCTTTTGAGATCTCTTTGAGTTTGTTGCCCATTTCGATAAAAAGATAGCCAAAGATCGGACCCGTGGTTCCGCCTACTGTTGCCATAAAACTGGACCCGGCGGCCTTAAGCAGATCGGCGCAGTCGGCGAAATCCCTGTCTTCAATTGTATTAACGATCTTTTCGAATCCGGATGAAATAGTTATACCGTGATCGCCGTCGCCGATTACCGAATCAAGCTCGCATAGATAATTCCGTTTGGCTGTCAGTGTTTTACTGATGGCAATAAAGATGTTCTTGAAGTCTTTTAACTCAAGTTTCTCTTTCAAAGGCTGCCTCCCGGACGTTGTTTTAGCGGTTGGTTTTAGCCTCCATGACCGCGATCTCCGCAAGTATCTCTTTATAGCGCTTCTCGGTAATGGGGTAGAAATAGATGACCACGGCCGCCAGGAGGAAAACGGCGGCCGGGATAGGCCCCAGGAAGAGCCGGATACCAAGCTGCGCGCTGGCTGCCTGCGGTATGGCGTTTGCCACATAGCCCATTGCCTCCAGCGTAATGCCCATCAAAAGACTTGCCGCCGCTTGACCCATTTTGAGTCCCCAGGTAAAGATGCCGAAAAAAGCGCCTTCCCTGCGCTCGCCCGTCCTCAGATAATCATATTCTATCGAGTCGGCCACGATTGCATAAGGCATGGCATAAAGCAGGCCCATTCCGATTCCCAGGAAAGCCATCATGATCAGGTTGAAAGCAATTCCCTGGGTATGCCCCAGGAAAAACAGCACCATCAGCCCCACTGCCATGATTACAAAGCCTGTGCCGTAGACCATTTTCTTGCCTGTCCGCTTGCTCATGATAACGCTGACCGGGATGAAGAGCATTGCGACACCGATAAATATCAGCATGGCATACGTGGTCATATCTTCGGCGCCCAGCACATATTTGAAATAATAGATCACTATACCGCTGGCGATGGTGATGCCTATTATATGGAGTATATAGACTATGAGAATGAAGTCGTAGGGCTTGTTCTTAAATACCTCACTGTATGTTTTTACGAAGCCCATGGATGTGGCCGGCTTGACTGCGGCGGATTCCCTGACTGAAAAGACCGTGACCAGGGTTGAAACAAGCAATGCTACACCGAATATGGTGCCCATAAGCACAAAGCCCATATTTTTATCCGCCGCTATTGCAACTATGGGTAATGCCAGGCCCGCGCCGAGCAGCGTGCCGACGGCGGCAAAGCCGAAGCGGTAACCGTTTAGCGAAGTCCTTTCATTGTAGTCGGTTGTGAGCTCGGGCCCCAGCGATGAGTATGGGATGTTGACTGTAGACCATGCGGTACAGAGGATGATGTAGACGACCATTGTATAGACGAAGAGCACCGCCTGGCTGATGCCGGAGCCTATAATCAGTGCGGGATTGGTAAACATGATTATCATAGTTATGAACAGGGGTATGGCGCCGCCTAGCATGAACGGCCTGCGCCTGCCCATTTTGGTCTTGGTCCTGTCCGAGATATATCCGATGATGGGGTCATAGAAGGCGTCCCAGAGACGTCCTATCATGAGGGCGATGCCTGCCAGCGCTGCAGACAAGCCCACTGTGTCCGTAAGATAATTCAGCAGTACAAAGGCAGTGGCCGCGAAAAACAGGCAACCGCCGAAATCGGCCACACCGTAACCCATCTTCACCCCTACGGACAATTTTTTATCTTCCATTACATACCTCACATCTTCTTTTATACGTAGCCTCTAATCTAAAACATTAGCTGCTTCAGTGTAAAGATGATAATAGTCCGGCAGGTTGTTTGATACTGGTGAATTCACTGGAATTAATGACCGAGAATCAGCATTAATGTTTATTGCACGTTCTTAATAATATGGGGACTGTCTGTGAATTGCTTGACAACGGATGTGTCGCGGAAGGGCAGGTCACAGCTATCAGGCTCTGGAAATCCTAGAGAAACGGGCTAACCATTTGTATTGTAAAATTATATTAATGTCTGATATAGTCGCATGTTAGCATATAATAGTTGATGGGAGAACTCACGATGAATGGATGTCATCACGCACTGACGTACGTGAAACTAAATGAGAGAGATGAAGTATGGAGGGCACTATGATGAAACTGGGAAATGGCATTGTACCTCTAACAAACCTGGCGCATTTAGGTGTAGTAGTTAAGGACGCGGATAAAACCGTTGAGTTCATTTCATCCATATGGGATATTGGAACTCCGGAGATTATCCAGTATTCACCTTTGAATGAGCCTGTGGGAGGAAAACCGTATGTAGGAAAGCTGTTTACCATGAAGGTCGCTTTTATTAAGTTCGGGACCTTAATGGTTGAACTGCTCCAGCCGACAAGCCCTGGTTCGATATATTCCGATTTCATTGCGTCCAAGGGAGAGGGGATACACCATATAGCGTGGGGCATATCCAATTACGATGAAGTAGTATCAAAACTTAAGAAACAGGGACATAAGATGCTGATTGAGGCCAGCTACAAAGGTGAGCGCTGGTGTTACTTCGATACAACTCCCGGTGGCATGGTACTCGAATTCCGCGAAGAATATAGAAAAAGCTAGAAGCATAAGGAATTCACTACACAAACCGGCAACAGCCCGGGCTTGAAAAGTGGATTTTGCCGCCTATGCTCTCGCATACGTCTTTATCATGCCGTCTTTGCTGTGTTTATGCTGTGCGGCATTTGAATACCCGCTTCTGTGATAATCCTTGTTACGTAATTGGCCGGAGTTACATCGAAAGCCGGATTACGGGCATGAGCCCCTACGTACGGTATAAGGACACTGGCGGAAACTCCATTCTTTGTCAATCCATAAGCAGTGAGCACTTCTTCCTCTGAGCGCTCTTCAATGGGAATAGCGTCTCCACTGGAACAATTTAAGTCAATGGTTGACGAAGGTGCAGCGACATAGAAAGGTATTCCATTCTCGTGCGCAAGCACCGCCTTTTCGTATGTGCCGATTTTGTTAGCCACGTCTCCATTTGCGGCAATACGGTCCGAGCCGGTGATCACAAGGTCTATGTCACCGTGGCGCATAAAGTGTCCGGCAGCGTTATCAGCAATTATGACATGTTCAATACCTTCACCTTGCAGCTCCCATGCAGTCAGGCGGGCGCCTTGGCACAGAGGCCGGGTCTCATCCACATAGACCAATACTTTTTTGCCTTGTCTGGCTGCTACATAGATCGGCGAAAGGGCACTGCCCCAGTCTACAAAAGCCAGCCATCCTGCATTGCAATGCGTCAGTATACGTGCGCCATCCTTGATCAACTCTGCCCCGTTGTTCCCGATTGACTGGCATGCGGCAGCATCATCGTCGGCTATCTCCTGTGCCATTTCCTGAGCAATATCGCGCGCCTCCTGCGTACCAGATGCCGTTCGCATTGCATTGAAGACTCTATCAACTGCATAGAAAAGGTTCTGCGCGGTAGGTCGAGTACGCTTTATGGTTTCCGCTCCCTGATTGACATAGTTCCAGAAATCAATGGCAGGTGCCTCTAATGCTATTTGCGCCATTCCATAGGCGGCTGCGGCACCGATTGCCCCTGCACCTCTGATCACCATTGTTTTAATTGCCACCGCTGTTGCTCGGTGGTCGGATAAATCCACAATCTCGAATTTGTGAGGCAGAAGTCTCTGTTCGATTGTCCTTACTACCCGGCCTTCCATCCATATAGTGCGGTAATGCTTGCCGTTCACCTTCATTTTTTCCTGTCACCCCCTGCAATTACTTCTTGGACAACGCCGATGAGGTCTTCGATACGATTAGTGCTCGCCCGTTCCATCACCCATCGAGCCCCGATCTTCAGCGCCAGGCGTTCAGCGACTGCACGATCTTCAGGATTCTTAATGCTTTCAATATCTTCAACGTGCGCAATTCCAGTAATGCGCCGCATCATCTTGCAGCCACCATAGCCTGCAGTATCACGTAGCAATTGTCTGATGTACCACTGGCGATAATCCGCAAAAGCCCTTTCTCCGCCCGGGTAGTCCCAGTAGCTTGGTGGACAGAGGTCTCCTCTATTGTTTTCTCGCCATAAATCATCAAACTTAAGAGCGAAATTGTTCCAGATTTCTTTAACCAGATTCAGAAGGTATAACTGATAATCGGCTCGTTCAACAGGTTCCGGTGTGTGGATGAAATGAGCACAATAGTTGAGCACCAGGTTCCCCAGTATTGCGCCGATATCAAAGCCCATTGGTCCATAAAAGGCGAATTCGGGATCGATGACCTCGGTCTGGCTTTCATTAATCATTATGCTGCCGGTATGCAAATCACCGTGGATGATGGCCTGTCCATGGGTCATAAATCCTTCTTTCATTTCTGCGATGGCTACCTTCAAATTAGAATTACTGCGGAGCGCTTTTATCTCAGTATCAATGACGGGATTCCATTTATTCTCATGGGATTCCTTGTAGGGGTTGGTAAATACGAAGTCCTCTGTGATTTTGCACAATTCCGGATTGATGAACTCTGCCTGCAGCTTCTTTTTCTCGCCTCCGTTCAGGAAAAGGTCCGATGTTTTGAATAATGTCTCCGCCAGGAACGTTGAGATGTGATCAGCAAATAGAGGGAAGCGTTTCCTCTTGACCAGTTCTTTCCGCAGGATAACGTGATGGCCTAAATATTCCATAACCACCAGGGACATATCCAGGTCCGTATGGTGAAGGTAGGGAACAAGGCCGGGGACCAGGCTGTTATGCAGTGCCAGTGCCTGGCTCTCCAGGCGCATTCTGTCCCTGGTCAGGGGCCAGGAGTCGCCGGCTATCCTCAGGTAGGGAACTGCCTGCTTGACAACCACGCCTTTTTTACTGTCATCCAGGATAAATACCAGATTAAGATTGCCATCTCCAACTTCGCGGGCGGTTAAAGAATCGGCGCCTTTGAAAAAGTTACTCAGTGACGGAAGCTGTAATACGTAGTTGACCACAGTTTTGTCATCAAGTATTTTATAACTCAAAATTTACCTCCTCCATCCGAGTTAGTGTGGAATCTCTTGGTTATTGGTTGAAATTATTAAAAGACGTTACCTTCCCGTTGATCTCAATTATTGTTTCAGGCGCGGCTCCTTCAACGACTACCTGAGGGTCATCTTTTATCTTCGCAATGAATTCAACGTCCAATTTGATTCGAGAGCCTTCACGCTGTAGCTTTTTCACATTGCATCCGTTTATTCCGAAGGCGTAATCCCGTTTTAAGTCCACAAATAGATCTCCGTAAAATTTCAATGCGTGAGCGGATGCGTAAACGGCTGTTCCAGCTCCCCAATCAGGTTCAAGATATCCCCAGATAACGCGGTCGAAGCCGTTGTGGGCGTAGTTTTCATATATTGATCCGTAGTCTGAATCCCGGTAGAAAACCATATTGCCCGGAGCAACCTCCTTCATCGCGGGATGCAACATCGTAATATAGCACGACCGGACCGCCGCGACGCCTCTTTGAAAATAATGCGGGTCCCCCGTGGCGCGATAGGCGTCCAGAAGCACCGGGGCTATTATCCCCTGCCGTGCGTCGTTCCATTCGGCATCTGTGTTCATCGATCCGAAGCCTCCGAAAGGATTAATCGAGACGACGCTGGCGTTCCAAATTTGTTGGAGCCACAGCAAATCGTCCAAACATTTTTTCATCATTTCAAGATATCGCGGCTCGCCGGTTAATTCGAACAACAGCCGGGCGCCTTCGGCCGCCCAGAGCATGCTCATTCCGTTTTGAGGGGGGATTCCGGTCCGTTTGTCCATAAACCGCTGTGGGTGGCGTGAACACGAGAAAACCGTCTCGTAATCGTACCAGAGATGTTTCGGAAGGACGTATTCCTCGATGAACCCCGCCATTTTCTTGGCCGACTCTAAAACCGCCTCGTCCTTGTCCACCGCCGCCAGGAGGGCCATAAACATCATAGGCCCGGCGGTGGATGCCGATTTCAAGAGGATCCTCGAGTGGCGATGCGTACGGCCTTTGATCCAGGTCGGGACCGCGCCTCCGGCAAGTTGGTGCTTGATGAAAAACCGGCCGAGTCCCCTGGCCTTTTCAAGCAGAGCCGGATCCGGTTCGATGTCTTTATACCATCGCAACATGAAATAGCCTGTGGTAGCCTGATCGGGCGTATGGTAATCTTCGACGGCCATAAACGTTAAACTGCCGCGTTTCCACCAAACCCTGTCCTCCGGAAAAAAACAGATGGCCGAGAACATACCGTCTTCGTCCGGCGCGTGCAGTGCTAAGTCCTTGATCCGGGTCGCCTGTTCCGCTAAATGCTCATCCTTCCATCTATCCGCCATAACGCGGGCGCCGTAAGCAGTGCGCATCGCGTTAAACCATGACTGGAACCACGTTTGTTGAATGAAGGGCACACCTTGCTTATGCACCAACCGTTGGAGTGATTCGCCTGTTTCGTACGGCGTACCGAATAAAGCAAAATACGTCAGTGTAAGATGGGTTGTAATACCGTTGAATGAAGATATCGATCGGGTCCGTGACGCTTTGATCGGATTGAGCGGTTTTTCCCGCGTCGCGCTGAACGTGACAACTCCACCGCATTTAACTCCCTGATAGTCGAACTCACGGTAAAGGTCGTCCCGTTTAAAAATGCGGTGCAGAGCCGCCCCGGCAAGTTCGCCAAGCGATAAGACTTGAGGGCTCATCGAACGGTAATTCTTAACTCCGTAGGAATCCCACAGGAAGCGTAAAACGTCCCTTGAATAGTTTTCTCCGGCGTCCCTAGAAAAAAGAATGAACCCGGAGAAGGACAGCCCTTCATTTGGAATGTCTATTGTTTCGTTTTTCAGGGCTTTGAAAAAAACATGTCCCTGGGGTCGATACTTCATTAAGCCAAGCGATAGCCTTGGAACACCTTTAATTCCTCTACGGTCGAAATTCATTGCCCAGGTCGCCGCTCTCAACTCCGGTATCGCGTCCAGGTCCGGTATCAGCGCTATTGCCGTGGTTTTATGTCGTACCACGATCGCCGGAGATCGAAATACCTGGTCGGCGATGATCATATCCTTTTCGGGAAGGAGATGCGGGGCGTAAATTTCATCCAGATCAATAGCGTTGTTATTAGCAGTATGGCCGGGCATGAAATCGAAATTTAACATGCAAGAATTGATCGATTTCGAGCCTTCGGATTTAATGGATACTTCAAACTTTATTATATGATCGAGTAGCGATAGAACGGTTGTTATCGTCAATCCGTCGGATTGTGCTGTCCATTCGCTGCCGCCGTCAGGACGGCTTACAGGCTCTTTCCAAAACAGAGCGATATCTTTTCTGGCAGAACGGATTGCGATGCTTATCTCCCCAAGCCCGCCCATGCCATTTGTCGAGGGACCCGTCTCTATGCCTATCGAACTTTCTCCAACCCGCAACCTCGCTTCTTCCTTCGACATTACCGCCTCCTAAATATATCTAGCTCCTAATCTAAAGCATAAGCTATATAAGTGTAAAGGTAACAATAGTCCGGCAGGTCGTTTGATACTCATGACGCTGCTTTAAATAATGACCAATAATCAGTATTAATGCTTATAAAAATTCCAAGTCTAAACAGGTTTTGACGTAGATGGATATAAAACCATAATATGTCTGCATCTATAGTTCAAGTAACTCGGCAGGTTGAAATACTAAAGGGGGTTTCTGTTGTGAAAGAGTTGAACTTTACCAGGGGATGGTATGTGCTACAGGATGTTCTTGATATGGGCGAAAAACTGGGCGCCCATCAGGTGAACTGGGATCCGGTTTCAGGAGTAACACAGGGCTTTTCAGCCTGGGAGCCGATAGACCGCCTCGAGCACCTCCAATTGCTTTTGGCCAACAATCCCAATTACGGCAGGGAATTGAGGCAATTCAATAATGCTCCATGGTGGTATAAGAGGGAATTCCTGCTGCCGGAAGATATGAAGGGCAAGCATGTCGTGCTTCGTTTTACCGGGGTCGACTACTACTGCAGGGTCTGGCTGAACGGCCGTTTGTTGGGTGAGCATGAGGGATATTCATCTCCTTTTGAATTCGAAGTCGGGGACTACTTGAATCGCGACGGCAATAATGTGCTGGTGGTCAGGGTATGGTCGCCCTGGGATACGGAAACTCTCGTTGTCCGCGACAGCGGAATGGATTTAGGGATTTACTTCAACGGGCTTACGGTTATCAGAAATATGATCAAGGGCACTTATGAACATACCCTGGCATGTATCCAGAGGGATATCAATCCTGTTGGTATCTGGAGAGAAGTAACGCTTACTTCTTACGACGGGATACGCTTGTGCGGCAAGCCTCTGATAAGGCCCGCGTTAAGAGATAAAAATGCCCGGGCCGATATCGATCTGCAAATCCCTGTTTCAGCACAGGAAAAGGATAGTTCCGCGGTATTACGTTGCAGGATCATCGATGAAGCAACGGGATTACAGGTAGAGTCTGTGGAGAAAACGATTTCCCCGCCTGCCGGCATATCGGAGCACAGCCTCAGCGTTCGCATGAAAAACCCGAAGCTCTGGAACACCTGGGACAGGGGCAATCCCGATCTTTACTGCACTGTAATCGAGATATGGTCCGGTAAGGCATGCCTCGAAAGCAGGAGATATAGATTCGGGATCAGGGATATCGATATCAAAAGAACGGACAAAGAGATTGCCTTCATCTTAAACGGAAACAAAATATATATTAGGGGAACGACATATTACCCCGATGTGTATATTTCGAGGATGAACAGGGACCGTTACCTGCGGGATCTGAAGGCCATACGAAATGCGGGCTGTAACGCGATCAGGATACACATCCATGTCGCCAGGCCCGAGCTTTATGAGCTTTGCGATGAACTGGGTATAGCGATAATGCAGGATTCAGACCTCAGATGGGCTATACCCACAACCGAGGAATTCAAGGATAGGGCCGTCAAAGTTGTCGGTGATATGATCGTAAATCTGCGTAACCATGCGTCCGTTATATGCTGGGGTGTGATAAATGAACCGAACGTGTGGATGATCGGGGTCCGAAAGGGCATGTTCACTAACCTTGAGAGACCTGTTTCGCTGATGGATGTAATCCCCGGGCCGCAGCTTGTGGAGGCGATAAGGAAACTCGATCCAACCAGGCCGTATATAAAAGGTTCATGGTATGACGATGATCCCGAAAGCGGCGACAGCCATAACTATTATGGCTCAATGGACGGCGCCGAAACGCATTATACCGATATTTTCGGCACCAGCGAGAAACTTAATACGGAGTTCGGGTTCGATGCGCCGGCATGTATCGACAACCTTTATAAAATGCCTAAACCGTTCGCAAAATTCATCAAGCTGGAAAATCCCCGGGAGTATATAAAAGAGCTTCAATATTATCAATACAGGCTGATCAAGTATTTCATCGAACACTATCGTATACAAAAATATAATCCCTGCGGCGGGTATTTCCAATTCTTGTTTATCGACATGCTTCCTCAAAGCTTTTTCGGTGTATATGACTGGTGGGGTCTGCCCAAGGAGGGTCTCAAAGCATTCGAGGAAAGCAGTCAACCGCTTGGAGTGTTTATGGAATATAAGAACGAGCCGGTGGCCATCTGGGTGGTGAACGACCTGCTCCAGGCTTTCCCCAAATGTGTTTTGAAATGGACAGTCTGTGATGAAAACGATAACAAAGTGACGGAGGGATCGAAGACTATCGATGTCGGCAGCGACAGCGCAATCAGAGTTTGCGATTTTTTCTTTAAGCTGGAAGCTAAGACGCATTATAACGTGATATTGCAGATGGAGGACGCCACGGGGAAAGCGCTGGCAAGGAACACCTACAAAGATGCGTTCGTGCATCCTCCTCATCCCCAGGGGCACCCCGATAGATTGGACGAGGAACTCGGGATGCGCCTGTTCGGTCTAAAGGATGATTAACCTACACGGTTGAGCGTTTGCCTATCCAGCCTAGCTTTTTAGAATGATGGTTATTTAACGGCGATAACCTCGATTTCGACCGGTATGTTGGCGGGCAGTTGTTTGGCCGCGATGCAGGTTCTGGCCGGCTGTTTATCGGGGAAATAGGTTCCATAGACTTCGTTCATCAAGTTGAAATCGGCCATGTCCCGCAGATATACGTTGGCCTTGACCACCCTGTCCAGGTCGCTGCCGGCGGTTTTGAGGATTCTGCGTATATTGTCGAGTGTAATCCCGGTGGCTTTCTTGACGTCTTCAAGCTCGAAAAGGTTCCGTTCGAGGTCGACCGGGCCCGTGCCGGATACGAAGATGAACCCGCCGGCCTCAACCGCGTGGGAATACGGGCCGGCTTTCGCCTGCCCCTCAACGTTGTGTACTTTCTTTTCCATATAGCACCTCTCCTCTATCCATACAATTTTTTACTATTGTAACGGATTCAGGGAAAAAGCGGGATGAATCGGATTCTTGGATTTCCAAGGCTGAGCAATCAGGCAATAGCCTCGATTTCACGCTCGGCGCGGTTGATGATCTCCCTGATGCGCGACAGCTTCTCCGCATCCATGTGCCGGGCTTTCCTCATAATGCTCCTGCCGAGATGACCCATATCACGCATAACATCGCGCATCTCCTCATGGCTGCCGCCCCTGCACCAGTCGTGCATATGAGCTTTGATCTTATCCATGGTCTCACCCCTCTCTTTAAGGAATTCTTTGCCGGAATCCGTGATCGTGTAAACCTTTTTCCCGTCCTGCTCGGACGACTTCACGTATCCCATATCCTCCAACAATTGCAATGTGGGATACACGCTGCCCGCGCTGGGAGAGTAGAAGCCGTAGAAGCGGTTCTCCAGGGCGCGGATTATCTCGTAGCCATGAGCAGGCTTATCCTTCAACAGGTCGAGAATCACGTACTTGAGGTCCCCCTTTTCGAAAAACCTGGAATGATGCCCGCGTTCAAAATACCTTCTGCCAAACATATCAATCCTCCTTGATCAATATATTACGATATATCGTAATATAGCATGATATATTCTGTCAAGCGATATACGGGGGTGTGCTTGGGTAATGCATGTCGGGAGGGCAATAAAAGAGCACACGCAGGGCCGAATTCCGGGACCGTGTGTGCTCTTTTGGTTAACTGAAGTTTTTGAAAAGTACCGCTTTCTATTTGGAAGCGCGCTTCTTTGCCGGCTTTTTCTTCTTCTGCATGCCCTGCTGAATGTTGTCATGGAGCCAGCCTATCTCAAGCCGGCGGTTACTGATTATGTGTGTTTGTAACTGGTTGTCCGGTGTCATCAGGGACTCGAGCTGTTCACAAGTTTTTTCCGCCGTGGCCAGCAGCTTGACCGCATCTTTGAATGAATCGTCCTTCACCCTGCTTTCAATGAATTTGATCTGATTGAACAGGTCCTTGCTGATATCTGCAAATTGATTGGATGCCATGGAGTTACTCCTTCCCTAATGCGGACGATATTTGCAAGCAGAGCTTTTCTGAACTTGTAGCCGTAATTAAATTATACGATACTTAACATAAAATTTCAAATTTAACACGGTATCGTTTGCCTCTCACCGGCGCCGGACCACGAATTGCATTGACGAACTCATGGACAATGTAATAGTCTTATTGGAAGGGGAGGTTGTGCAGTATGAAATCCAGCCATTCAGATATACCGATCGAACGTAACATCGCCATGGAGCTGGTGCGCGTGACGGAAGCCGCCGCCCTGGCTTCGGCGCGCTACCTGGGCAGGGGCGACAAAACGTTAGTGGATGCAGCCGCGGTAAATGCCATGCGTTATGTGCTGGGCTATGTGCACATGGACGGCATCGTAATCATAGGGGAGGGGGAGAAGGACCACGCCCCTATGCTGTACATAGGCGAGCATATCGGCGGCGGCTCAGGACTGAAGGTGGATATCGCCGTGGACCCTGTTGACGGTACCAATCTGGTTGCCAGGGGCCTGCCCGGCGCCATCGCCGTCGTGGCGCTTTCCGCCAGGGGAACCATACACTGGCCCAGGCAGTTTGTCTATATGGATAAAATCGTCACCGGCCCCGAGGCAAAGGATTGCATTGATATCAACGCGACGGTATCGGAAAACCTGAAGAAAATAGCCGTCGCCAAGAGAAGGAAGATATCCGAGCTGACCGTTGTAGTACTGGACAGGCCGCGCCATGAGCGGCTGATAGCAGACATCAGAAACGCGGGCGCCAGGGTGAAACTGATCACAGACGGCGATATCGCAGCCAGCATAGACGCGGCCCTGCCGGAGAGGGAGGTCGATGTGCTGATGGGTATCGGCGGCACACCTGAAGGGGTTCTCTCAGCCGCTGCCATTCACTGCATCGGGGGCGCCATTCAATGCAAGGCCTGGATGCGCGACAGTGGTGAGAGAGAGGCGGCCCTGGCTGCCGGGGTAGATTTCGACAGGGTCTATAAGACGCAGGACCTGATAGACAGCGATGATGTCTTTTTCGCCGCCACCGGCATCAGCAGCGGTGAACTGCTCAAAGGGGTGCGCTATTTCAGCGGAGGGGCGCAGACGCAGTCCATAGCGATGCGCTGCCGCTCCGGCACGGTGCGCTGGATCGACGCCCAGCACAACTTCGATCGACTGGACAAACTCAGTTTCTTTGAAGTACATTGAAAGATGTTCAGTCGGGGCTGATCAAAAGGAGGAAAGTTTAAATGCCACACGCACGGTTAAATACCGCTTATCTCAAAGTACAGGCGACTTTTCCGGACGAGGAACAGAGCAAGTCCATGGAGAAGGCGCTGGCTATCAAAAAGAAGATCGAAGACCTGCTGAAGAAGGAAAAGCTCGAAATATTTGAGGTTGTTCTCGAGACTATTCAGAAGAGCCGCTGATCAGCGCCGCAGGGTCCACCTGCTTAACGTAATCGATCGTCCACCGGGATAGAGGTTTAAACAGCGGCTCCATTTTGATGCCTGCACGTAACGCGATCTCGATCACCGGGAGGAAGAATTTAATCAAGGGATTTACCGCACCGGATAGTGGCCCCAGCAGCCAGGCCAGTATCCAGTTGACCGGACTGAACAATATCACCAGAGCGTCCAGAATTATCAGATCCAGATTCAGGTTTGTCTTCTTTTTATGATCTTCAGCCAGCCCAGTCGGACTTGCACAATCATTTTCCCAGTTGTAGTAGTACCTCAGAAACATCCTCGCCCATTTCTTTAATACAAGGGGATCCATCCTGATCGCATTCAAAATGCTATTGACGAGGGGAGTGCCGACATGTGTCAGAATTCCCGGGCCGAACTGGTAATTGATCCTTCGCTTCAAGTCTTTGCGGTCATGGCTTTCCTGTGCTCTACGCAGATTCCACCTGCCGTTACAGGTGATCGCCCATTGAATAATGCCGTGCGCTCGAATCCTGCGGTTGTATCTCTCCAGAAAGGCGGCTGACGTGTCGTTGGCCTTGATGGCCTCAACGGCTGTATCCGCGGCAAT
>Ga0172380_10002025_pt1 | contig 33024 bp, 22 predicted proteins | sample Leawe162metaG_FD_119747 | JGI IMG/M metagenome (GOLD analysis project Ga0172380, IMG submission 119747) | Leachate microbial communities from a municipal landfill in Southern Ontario, Canada - Leachate well 162 metaG | ecosystem: Engineered > Solid waste > Landfill > Unclassified | place... | reverse complement strand
GCATGGTGGGGATGGATGCCCACCGCGGCATAGACGCCGGCATGGCTGTGGGCAAACGCCACCGCCTTTCTTGAACTTTCCAGGTCGATGCCGATGGTGATCACGGCGCGGACCCCGGCGCTCAGTGCCCGGTCCATGACCAGGTCAGCATAGAGTCCGTCATCGATCATGTCAAGATGACAATGGCTATCCACCAGGGCGGCACCTCTGCCGAGCACGGGGGGCGGGACAGGTTTTTTCTTTTTTGCCACGGTAAGTTATCTTCTCACGTTGTATTTTTAAGTGAAGCGGCCAGGCGCCTTTTGCTCATCTCATCTAACAAATTATTGAAATTCCTGCAACAAAGGGGTAATTATGGAAGGTAAAAACCGCCATCAGCAACAGGAGGGGGGTATTTTTCATGCCGCAGACAGTTCTGGAAGCCATTTACCGGCGCCGCAGCATCCGGGAGTTTACGGATGAGGATGTTGCCTTAAGCGACCTGCGCGAGATTGTCCGGGCCGGTATCTGGGCCCCATCCGGCCTCAACAACCAGCCATGGCGTTTTGTCCTGGTCACGGATGATGAAACAAGAAAAAAACTGAGCGAAACCACCCATTACAGCCACATCGTGCTGGCCGCCCGGGCACTCATCGCCGTCTACCTTGATACGGAAGCCATGTATGATGAGGTAAAGGATCATCAGGCTGCCGGGGCCTGCATTGAAAATATGCTGCTGGCCACGGAGGCCCTGGGGCTTGGGGCGGTCTGGCTCGGGCAGATCCTGAAAAACAAAAAAGAGGTCAATCAGATTCTTGACCTTTCTTCGCAGTATGATCTGATGGCGGTGCTGGCCATCGGTTATCCGCTGCACCGCAAGCAGAAATCGTCCCGCAAGGGACTTGACGCCTTTATTTTAAAAACATTCCAGGAGGTCCCCGATGTTTTGCAAAAGTAACCAGATTTATTCCTTAAGTTGTGTTTCCCTTCTTTTCCTTTTCTTGCTGCTGACCGGCTGCACCAATATGGGCACCATGGGTGGTGGTGATTCCCAGGGGGCATATGCGTCCTCGGCAAGCCAGCCCTATTACCCGCCTGATTTCCGGGAGGTTCTCATTCCTGACGGCCTGGAAATGAATCGGGACGATTCCATGTTCGTCAAGACCAATTCCTTTAACGGCGGGGTATTGACCTTCGATGGCCGTATTGATGTGATTTCCCTTTCCGACTTTTTCGAGGGTTCCATGCCCAAGAACGGCTGGAAGCTCTCCGGGGTGGTCAAGGCAAAAAATTACCTGCTGATTTTCACCAAGCCCGACAAAACCTGCATGATCACCATCTCTGAAAACAAATTGAACTTCAAGACCGTGGTTAATATCTATATCGCCCAGGACACGGATTCCATGAGTGGTGGAGCCGGTAGTACCGGCGGTGGCGAGAATTTTTCCGTTTCTCCGCTGGAGTAAGCCCAGACCATGGCGCCTGTCCTGGAGAATAAAAACATCCTGTGCGGCATCACCGGCTCCATTGCCGCCTACAAGGTCTGTGACTGGGTCCGTTCCCTGCAGCGGGATGGGGCGGAGGTCAGGGTGGTGATGACCAAGTCCGCCAGAAAGTTCGTTACGCCGCTGACCTTTGCCGCCCTGACCGGCAACACCGTCCATGGGGCGATGTTTGCCGTCGGGGATGAGGAGCAGATTCCCCACATCAGCCTGGCCCGTTCCAGCGATCTCATCCTGATCGCCCCGGCCACCGCCCAGACCATCGCCAGGCTGGCCCATGGCCTGGCCGATGATCTGCTGGCCGCCATTGTGCTGGCCAGCGAGGCGAAAATTATCGTCTGCCCGGCCATGAACAGCAGGATGTTCCTGCATGCGGCAACCCAGGAAAATATCCGGAAATTGCAGGAGTACGGCTATCTGGTGCTTGAGCCGGAGAGCGGCATGATGGCCTGCGGCGAGGAAGGGCCGGGCCGTCTGCCCGAATGGCACCAGGTGCGGGATGCCGTTATCGCTGCCCTGACCCCCAAGGATCTTGCCGGCAAAACCGTGCTGGTCACCGCCGGCCCCACCGAGGAACCGTTTGATCCGGTCCGCTTCCTGGGCAACCGTTCTTCGGGCAAGATGGGTTACGCCATGGCCGCGGCGGCCCGGCAGCTCGGCGCCAGGGTCATCCTGGTCAGCGGTCCCACCGGGCTGGTGCCCCCGGCCGGGGTTGAGCTGATCAAGATTCGCACCGCGGCGGAGATGTACCGGGAGGTCATGAGCCGTTTTGATGTGGCGGACATCATTGTCAAGGCTGCGGCGGTATCCGATTTCAGGCCGGCTGAACTGTCCGCCGGCAAGATAAAGAAGACCGGGCAAGACATCTCGCTGCCGCTGACCGCCAATCAGGATATTCTGCAGAAACTCGGCGAGATCAAAGACCAGCGGCCCAAGCCCCCGCTGCTCATCGGTTTTGCCGCTGAAAGCGACAACCTGGTGGAGTACGGCCGGGAGAAGCTGCGGAAGAAGAATCTCGACTATATTGCTATTAACGATATAACGGCAGCTGACAGCGGTTTCGCGGTTGACACCAACCGGGTGATCCTGCTTGACCGCCAGGGGGGGCAGACGGAATTTCCCCTGCTGTCCAAGGAAGAGACGGCCAGGGAAATCTGGAACAGGGTGGTCAGCGCAGACAGGTCTAAATAAGCGCCGCCGATAATAATGCAGCAGCGGGACGTTGATAAAGGAGTGTCTCGTCAACAACAAAGTGGCGTATAAAGACGTGAAAACTCTCTCCGTGCATCCTCCTTGGCAGTAACTTCCAATTTCCTCCTGGCGCCTCTGTTGTTTCTGAATTCTTGCCATCTCCGTACTTCTCTTCTAACGACCTCGATATCGTCAAATCTTCTGGTGAGTTATTGGCCAATGAGCTCATTCAACTCTATTTCGGCCATGTTCAGCCATCTTCCATGCACTTCGTGCGTAAAGAGATTAGAAACGGCCCCATAAGACCTTTGTCTTTTCCGGTGGGGATGTTTCATGCAGAGCCCCTGTCTCAAGCCTATTCAGATTATCCATCACCAGTGTTATTTCCTCAGCGTTTTGTCTTGGTCAGCAAGTCCTTTCAGGAAAACAACCTGGTAGGAATACCTAGTAGGATTATTTCCCATATGTTAATATACAAGTAATTTATCTGGTTTGATTTGCAAATGCAGATAAAGCCGAAAGATCTCTCTTCTGTAACATGGCAAAATAATGGCAAATTTTCACATGAGGGGCGGGAAACCGCAGGGTTGAAGATTTGTGAAAGTTCTCATCAAAACGAAGAGGAAATGAAAATGAAAAAGAAGCTATCAGCAGGATTGGCAACTGGGTTATTGATGTTCAGCGTGGCCGGCATGGCGCAAGCGACCTTAACCACCATTGGTACCGCCACTTACGGCGGCTCGGATTACAATTTAATCTGGGACAATGACAATAACGGCAATTCGGTCATCTGGTTGGATTATACTCATGACAAAACAAATTGGCAGGAACAGAATACCTGGGCCGCAGGTCTTGATTCGTCTTTGGTCTACCATGTTGATGCAGCTTATAGCGTTGACTGGGGCGGCAGTTCCTGGCGGCTGCCAAGTGCCGGAGCAGACTCATCTGCCGATTACAATCAAATCACCTCCGAGATGGGGCATCTGTTTTATGAAGAATTAGGATTGCAAAGTTATCCGGACAGAGATTTTCAACTGGTAACAACCGCAGAATTAAACGCCTCCAATTTTGACAATTTAATTGCCTCCTGGTACTGGTACGGCACGGAGCATGTTATCAAAACGGATAACTACGCCTGGCTCTTCCACATGCTCTACGGCAACCAGGATTACGACTATCAGGACAAGGAGCGCTACGGGTTAGCTGTTCGCAGTGGACAAGTTTCCGCTGTTCCCGTACCCGGAGCCATCTGGTTGCTTGGCTCAGGGCTGACAGGCTTGGCAGCCTTAAGCCGGCGGAGAAGAGAGAGCCGCGTTTGATCAACATGAGGGCATCTTGAATACATGTCTTTTCGCCCGGTTCTGTGTCGCAGCAAAATAAAAAATGTTCGCATATTGGGCATATGTGAGCATTTTTATTTTCATCACGACGCGGCAGATCTGGAGAGGGTGCTGAGGAACACGGTCAGCGCATAAAGGTCAGAATAGCCGCGCCGATAATCAGCAGCAGCGGGCCGTTGGTGAAGTAGATGAAATAAATCATGGGGTAGCGCTGCCCCATGATCTGCCGTAGATGGTCCCTGTTGATGAGCCCCGGCACCCAGAAAGCCAACGAGATCACCGTCCCCACCACCACAAAGAATATTCCCACAATCTTGACGATCATTTCCCAGGCGCCTCCTGTTCAGGCTTTTCCGTTTTTAATTCCTTTCCGCCGTTCTGTTCTTCCGGCTGGGCTGCGTCCGGCATGGTGGGCAGCAGGTCCAGGGGCAGGGTAAGGGTATCAAAAATAAAATCCACCGCTGCCTTACCGATGGCTGTCGGGGACAGAACACTGAGTTGCGGGTCCCGCAGATTACCGGTCACCTTCACCGGATAGGTGACAATGTGGCGTTTTTTGCCGCCGATGATCCGCCCGACCAACGGCAGCATATTGATGATTTTATCAATCGTTTTAAACGGTACGATAAAAAAGGTCAAGTCCGTGTCCAGGGTCTGCAGATTGATGTTGCCCTGGGCCATGATATCCATGCCCTCGCCATCCATGACCGCCTTGTCGAGAATGAGCAGATTTTTGGCTACATGGCCGTGCACTTCCAGCAGCTTGTAGCGGAAGCCACTGGAAAACAGCCCCTGATACAGATCAGTGAAATTGATCAGCTTGAATATCTTGGAGAGGATATCCATCTTTTCCAGCACCCCGTTTTCGGCCCGCAGCAGGAACTTGCCGGCGGAGAGATTGCCGTTTTCATCCGTCAGGGTGGCGTTTACGGAAAAAGGACCGGAGATGAGGGTGTTTTTCACCCCGGCGCAGGGCAGAAATGTTTCAAAATCCGGCGGGGAGCCCGCCGGATTTTTCAAGGTGAATTCCTTGCGGCTCTGCTCGTCTTGCCACGCAAGGGTGCCGTCGATGCCCAGGCCGCAGAAATTCGAGTCCGTCAGCAACAGGGTGGTTGACTGCTTGTTGCTGAAATCAATGGCGCCCAGCAGCGGGGTGAGTTTGTAGTTCTGGGTTTTGCCTTCTTTGATGGTTTCGGCGAATAGGAATTCATCGGCCCTGACCTTGATGGCGCCGGAAATTGTGCCGGACAGGGAGGAGGCCAGGTTTTTTGGGTCGGTGCCGCTGAGCTTGCTCAGGAATATGGTCAGGTCATCGATGAAATGGGTGAGGGTATTCTGGGACAGGGTCCGGGCATGCAGGGACAGATCCGTGTTCAGCTTGCGCGGGGAAAACCGCAGCTCGCCGGAACCGCTGACCTGTTCCTTTTCAAAGGTAAAGGCAAGGTCATTTATAGTTAAACGCTGCTTGCTGCCGGAAAGTGACAGCCGGGAAATGCTGATCTGCCGTAAAAATTTTCCCCATAGCCATTGCAGGTCCCGCGCCTCGGCCCGGCCGTTGAAGCTCAGTTGCTGCTCTCCGGCAGGGGGGGTCAGGGTAAAAGATCCCTTCAGTTCACCGTTTAACACCATGCGCGTATTGAAAATCGCGGCCACGGTCTGCCAGTCAATGCTGCCCTGGAAGGAGACTTGCAGCGTTGCGGCCTGGGGGCTGCCGCTGATGGTGACAAGGGCATCCCGCTGGTTGCTGAAAAAATGCAGGCTGGTACGCTGGTGCACGCCGTCCTCTATTTTTACATCCATCGCCACCTGCACCGGCACACCGGCAAAAGAGCTGTTCTGCACCGTGCCCAAAACCGCCACGTTACTGTCAGCAAAATTAATTCTCAGCTTGTGGATGGCGCAGGGGATCTTGGGGAAAAAGAGGTCTGGTATCCAGTTTTTTGCGGCAAGCCACTTGCCCTGCTTCGTGGTGACCGGCCCGTCAAGCTCCAGCCAGCCCTGCCAGGAGGAGAAAAGCTGGTGGGAAAGTCCGGCGGAAAGTTTCAGCGGTGAGTCAAGAAATCTGGTGTCGGCATCGGTCAGGGCAACATGGTTTTCCGTCATTTCCAGGGTGCCGGCATCGATACTGAGCGTTTCCGGCAGTTGCGGGATGGTGCAGGTGATCCGGGCAAGTTTGGCGGAAAGCTGGTATTGCCAGAGGCCCGGGTGGAGGAATGGTCCGGCGGCGGTCCCCTGATTCACGGAGATAACCCCGGCAATGGAGGAAATGTTGGGAAAAAGGGTGGCGGTAATAACGGGATAGCGGTTGAGCTCCGCGAAAAAAGAGGCGGCATCAAGGGTTGCGGCAATACTCTTCACCGCAAAGGGGATATTGTTGTCGCCCCAGGAAAGGTTGCCCGAGCATTCAAGCAGCTTATGGGGGCCGATGTCGGCGGCCACCCCCTGCCACGTAACCTCATCCCCATGGATGTGCAGCTTGCCGCCCTTTAAGCCAATGGGCCAGCTGATCCGCTCATAGTTGACCTGTGCCTCCCGCAGGTCGGGGATGCTGACATCCACGGTGAAATCGCGCAGATCATCACCAATGGTGAGATGTCCCATTTTCCGCCCCTGGGAAGAAAACTTCAGAACCTCCCTTCTGAAATTCTCATGATGAATGAGATGATGCAGGGTTTGGGGCAGGGTGGCCAGGTCTGCGTCGATATCCAGATCAAGCTTGAAAAGATGGTTGTCTTCGGAAAGTCCCAGGGAAAAGGAACCCTTTGAGCCGTAATGCTGGCCGAGCCAGGTGGTCAGATTGTAGCCGTGGATATTGCCGTCCTTGATGATAATGGGCCCCGAGGCCCGGGCAAGATCAAGCTCCACCTCCGGGACATGGATGTCGGCATTGTCCACATCAACATTGATGGTCATGGCCGTCAGATTGGCGAAGCCGGCAAGCGGGGCGTTAAAGGAATAGGTGGCGGATCTGGCCCGGCCGCCGCGCACCACGTTGCACACGGTTGTGGTGATATGTTCATCGCCCAGCAGGGCGAGCAGTCTGGCGCGCACCCCGCTCAGGTCGATATCCCTGGCGGCAAGATCCAGCCGGTAGAGCGGCAGGGGTGAATCGGCAGTGAAGTAGCGGCTGACCGTGCCGGACAGAGAGACCTGCGGGTCGGCAAGGTTCAGCGCATAAATCTTTGCCGAGAGATCCTTGCCGTTTTTCTCCAGCAGCAGCTTGGCGGCCCTGAACTGAAAGGGCACCGGCTGCTCCAGCCGCTGCAGGGAAAAGGCCGGGATATCGCCGCTGAACAGAACCTGCATGGACTGCCGGCCCTGGCCGATAATGTCACAGCTGAAATCCACCTGGGAGTCCAGCGGTTTCATGACACTGGTGGTCAGCTCGCCGAGCCGGGCAAGTTCGAATTTTTCCGCTTTGACCGTGCCGGCATAGGAGGCGGAATCGGTAAAAAAATTGCCCTGCATTGACAGCGCCCCGGCAAAGGACGAGCTGCTCTGCAGGTTGATCGCCAGATGATCGGCATTTTTGCGTATTTTGAGGCTGATGTCGGTAAAAGAGAGTTTTTTGCAGGCAAACCGGTCACCGGCAAAGGCGGGAATCGCCAAGGTGCCGTCATCAACGGTGACATTGGCCCCGGGCAGCACCGGTTTCTGTCCCTCTTGGCTTGCGGGTTCTGAAAAAAAAGAGGGGTTTACCGTGACATGGGGCGAGCGCAGATAGAGCCGGCCGATGGCCACCCTGCCGGCCAGCAGGGCCTGCCAGTCCGGGTAGATTCTGGCTTTCGGCAGCTGCAGGGCAAAATCCCGGTGGGTGACGGTGGCGTCAAACAGGGTCAGGTGGGGCAGGGGAGCCCAGCGCCAGCGTATCTGGCCGATGGCGACCTCGGCATGGAGGGCCGCGCTTGCCTGTTGGATCAGTTCCGACTGCACCTGCCGGACAGCCAGCAGTTTAGGCGCCAGATAGATCAGCAGTCCGAGCAGTAGCAGGACGAGAAAGGTGATTTTGTATTTCTGGCTCATCCAGAACGTTTACTCAATACTTTGCAGCATCTGATCGATGATCGCCAGTCCACCCTGCCAGAAGTTCCTGTCGTTTAAGTCAACGCCAAAGGGCTGCAGAAGCTCATAGGGTGACAGGTTGCCGCCCTGGCTGAGAAGATGCAGATATTTGGGGATGAATTTCTCCCCTTCCGTCTGGTAGAGATTGTAGAGGGCCAGCACCAGCAGTTCGCCGAAGGCATAGGAATAGACATAGCCGGGTGAATGGAGAAAGTGGGGGATATAGGACCACCAGATGCCGTAATTGTCGGTCAGGGTGACCGAGTCGCCGAACATCTCCCTCTGGGTGGTGAGCCACAGCTCGCTCAGCCTGCGGTCGGACAGCTCGCCCGTTTCCCTTCTGGCGTTGTGCATCAGGTGCTCGAAGCGGTTCATCGATACCTGGCGGAAGACGGTGGCGAAAATGGATTCCAGCTTCTGGCAGGTGAAGGCCCGGCGCTCCCCGGCATCGGTGAGCAAGGCCAGCTGGTCATGAAAGATGAGCAGTTCGGCAAAGACCGAGGCGGTTTCGGCCAGCACCAGGGGGGTGCTGCTGTTGAAGTATCCCTGCTTGGCCGCCAGGTATTGGTGGACGCCGTGCCCCAGTTCATGGGCCACGGTGGAGACGTCGCGGATATTGCCCGTATAGTTGACCATCACATAGGGGTGGACCTCCGGCACGCAGGGGTGGGCAAAGGCGCCGCCCCGTTTGCCATCGAGCACCGGGGCATGGATCCAGCGGCGGTCAAAGAAGAAGGAGGCGATTTCCGCCATTTTCGGCGAAAAATTGCGGAAGCCGGTGATCACCATCTCCTTGCACTCCTCCCAGCCGATGGTGGCGGCCGGCAGGTGGGGCAGGGGGGCGTAGCGGTCGTAATCCCGCAGTTCGTCAAGCCCCAGCATTTGCCTTTTCACCGTATAGTAACGTCGGACCAGGTCATAGCGGGAGGTGGCCGCCTCAATCAGCACCTCCACCGTGGCGTCCTCCAGTTCATTGGCGAGATTCATGGAGTTGACCCAGGAGGGGTAGCTGCGCAGCCGGTCGCTGATCATCTTGTCGGCCAGCAGGGTGTTGAAGATGTGGGTGAGGATGTGCAGCTGGCTTTGCAGACCTTCGGTCAACTCGTCCGCGGCCTTGCGGCGCACCTCCCGGTCCCGGCAGTAGAGATCGGCCAGCACCTCCTCCTCGGTACGCTTTGCCTCGCCGAACTGGAGATGGCCGAGCACCTTTTCAAAGAGATTGGTCCAGCTGCTCCTGCCCACCGGCGCTGTCTCGATGAGCAGGGTCTCTTCCGCCTGGGAGAGCATATGGCTGGCATAGCGGCGGATATTCTGCAGGTAATGGCGGTGATGGCGGGTTTCCTCGGCAGCGAGCAGGGGACCGGCGATCTTTTCGTCCATCTTGCTCCATTCCAGGTCAAAGAACACCGTTTCCCTGGCAATGCGGCTCGATGTCTCCTTGATCTGCTGCAGGAAGGCGCCGGCCTCCGGGTTTTTTATCTGGGTGGTGAAATTGAGAAAGGCATAGGTGGCCACCCTGGCGACAAAGGATTCAATCCTCTCAAACCGCCGGACCAGACGGGCGAGCTGGTCCGGGGTGAGGGTGTCGAGCTTGCCGGCGAAAGATTGCCTGAGCAGGACCGCCTCCTCCTCACAAAAGGCGATATCATCTTTGATGGCCGGATCCTGCAGAGAGCTGTAAAGGTCGCCCAGGTTCCAGAGAACTGTTGTGCTGCCAAGCTTTTCATTTAATTCATCTGACATGAAAAATATCCTTATCTATCAAGAAAATATTTGTTGGAATTTGCTGATCGCTTATCTTGCCGCCTTGCCGGAACATACTGTAATCATTGTTGAAATAATTAATCCCCGCTGATAAAAAAACGACTGCAACCATTATCGCAGGCTCTGCCGGCGGCCATTCGTGACTATCATATCATTTTTAAAAAAAATTACATTAACGTAACTAGGCAGAGAGGCAAAGAATTTTTCAAATCAACAAAAAAATGATTTTTAAATGAGGTTGCGTCCGGCGGGAAAGAGAGATATAGAATGTAACTCGTAAATATTGCGCCAGCCCTTAAACTTTTGACTGTCTCGTAAAAAAACTCTCGACAGCCGTACAGTGCATGATAACTTCTTAATTTATCGTCACGGGAATTCGGGGTCAAGACTTTATACCCTCAAGGGGCATGAATACCCTCAGGGGGCATGAATACCCTCAGGGGGCATGAATACCCGCAAGGGCATAAATACCCGCAAGGGGCATGAATACGCAGTCAGCAACTTTTCTTTTTCGTAACACTCGATATGTCTGCAACAGTAGCCTACGATGAATCAAAAATAAAGACCTTAAGCTCGCTGGAGCATATCCGCCTGCGGCCCGGCATGTATATCGGCCGGCTGGGCAACGGCTCCCATCCTGACGACGGCATCTATATCCTGCTCAAAGAGGTGATTGATAATGCGGTGGATGAATTTATCATGGGAGCGGGCAAGAAGGTCATTGTCACCATCAACGACGGCGAAGAGGGCCGGGTCAAGGTGCGCGATTTCGGCCGCGGCATCCCCCTGGGCAAGCTGGTGGAATGCGTTTCGGTGATCAATACCGGGGCGAAATACAATACCGATGTCTTTCAGTTTTCCGTGGGCCTCAACGGAGTGGGCACCAAGGCGGTCAATGCCCTGTCCGAGCAGTTCACGGTTACCTCCTTCCGGGAGGGCCGTTTTGCCCGGGCCGTGTTTGCCGAAGGCATCCTGCAGGGGCAGGATGAGGGCGAAACCACGGAAAAAAACGGCACCCTGGTGGAGTTTCTGCCCAACCACGCGCATTTCGAGGAGTATGCCTTTAACCTGGAGTTTGTCCGCAAACGGCTGTGGCGCTATGCCTATCTCAACGCCGGTCTGAAACTTTGCCTGGAAAAGGAATGCTTCTTTTCCGCCCATGGGCTGCTTGATCTGCTGGCCAATGAGATCGAGGAGGGCCGGCTGTATGAACCCCTTTATTACAAGGATGAGACCCTGGAACTCGCCTTCTGCCATACCGAGGGCTATGGCGAGAATTACTTCTCCTTTGTCAACGGCACCTATACCAACGAAGGCGGCACCCATCTCTCGGCCTTCCGCGAAGGGATCCTGAAAGGCGTCAACGAGTTCACCGGCAAAAAATACCTGGGCGAGGATGTGCGGGAAGGCATTGTCGGCACGGTGGCGGTGAAGATCAAGGATCCGATCTTCGAGTCCCAGACCAAGAACAAGCTGGGCAACACGGAGATCAGGGGAGTCATTGTCAACCGGGTAAAGGATTTTGTCTGCGACTATCTCTATAAGGAGAAGGAAGTCGCCGAGGTCATTATCGACAAGATCCAGATGAACGAGAAGGTGCGCAAGGAACTGCAGCATGTGCGCAAGGAGGCCAAGGCCAAGGCCAAGAAGGTGGCCATCCGGGTGCCCCAGTTGAAAGACTGCAAGTACCATCCCAGCAAGGACAACCCCTCTGGGGCAGGCCGGGAAAACATGGTCTTCATCACCGAGGGCCAGTCCGCCTCCGGTTCCATTGTCAGCGCCAGGGACCCCATGACCCAGGCGGTCTTTTCCATGAAGGGCAAGCCGATGAATGTCTTCGGCCAGTCCCTGACCCTGCTGTACAAGAACGAGGAGATGTACAACATGATGCGGGCCTTGAATATCGAGGAATCGGTGGGGGGCCTGCGTTACGACAAGGTGATCCTGGCCACCGACGCTGATGTGGACGGCCTGCATATCAGAAATCTCCTGCTCACCTTTTTTCTCACCTATTTTGAAAATCTGGTGAAAAGGGGCCATGTCTACATTCTCGAGACTCCGATTTTCCGGGTGCGCAACAAGGAAGAAACCCGGTACTGCTATTCGGAAAAGGAGAAGATCTTGGCGGAAAAGGAGCTTAAAGGCAAAGGCAAGGCCGACAAACGGGTGGAGATCACCAGATTCAAGGGGCTGGGGGAGATCTCGCCCCGTGAGTTCAAACAGTTTATCGGCCCGGTTATGCGCCTGCAGCAGGTGAACATCGACCGGCTGAGCGATGTGCCGAAGCTGCTCTCCTTTTACATGGGGAAAAACACCCCGGTGCGCAAAGAGTACATCATGACTCATCTGATTTGATTGGTCTGACTAGTCTCACTGGTCTTACTGGTCTGACTGGCCTTACTAGTCTCACTAGTCGGACCAGTAGGACCAGTAGGACCAGTCAGACCAATAGGACCAGTAGGACTAGTAGGACTAACTATGGAAAATCCGACGGAATACGGGTATCTGCATCAGCTTTTTGATAATAACTTCATGGACTACACCTCCTATGTTATCAAGGAGCGGGCCATCCCGGATGTGACCGACGGCCTGAAGCCGGTGCAGCGGCGCATCATGCAGACCCTGTTCAACATGGATGACGGCCGCTTCAGCAAGGTAGCCAATGTGGTGGGCGAAACCATGAAGCTCCATCCCCACGGCGACCAGTCCATCTTCGGCGCCCTGGTCAACCTGGCCAACAAGGGCTACCTCATCGATCGCCAGGGCAACTTCGGCAATATCTTCACCGGCGATGGTCCGTCCGCGGCCCGGTATATCGAGTGCCGTCTCACCCCCCTGGCCCGGGACATCCTGTTCAACAAGGATCTGACGGAATTTACCGATTCCTATGACGGCCGCATGCAGGAACCGGTGGTGCTGCCCGCCAAGCTCCCATTGCTGCTGCTGCAGGGGGCGGACGGCATTGCCGTGGGCATGGCCACCAAGATCATGCCCCACAATTTCTGCGAGCTGCTGGAGGCCCAGAAAAAGATCCTGAAAGACGAGCCGTTTGAGATTTACCCGGATTTTCCCCAGGGCGGGCTCATGGATGTCTCCGGTTACAATGACGGCAACGGCAGGATCAGATGCCGGGCGCGCATTGTCGAAAAAAATGAGAAAACCATTCTCATCAAGGAGATCCCCTACACCACGACCACGCTGTCGCTGATGGAAAGCATTGAGAAGGCCGCCAAATCCGGCAAGATCAAGATTGTCTCCATCAACGACTATACCGCCGAAGAGGTGGAGATCGAGATCAAGCTCGCCCGCGGCATCTACGCCGAGGACACCATCAGGGCGCTCTATGCCTTCTCCGACTGCGAGGTGCCCATCAGCCCCAATCTGACCTGCATCCGCGACAACCGGCCGGTCAACATCCAGGTTTCCGAACTGCTGCGGGACAACACGGCAAAACTCAAGAGGGATCTGGAGACCGAGCTCAGAATCGAACTGGACCGCCTGCGGGAAAAACTGCATGCCCATCTGCTGGAGCAGATCTTTATTGAGGAGCGGTTGTACAAGAAGATCGAGGAGTGCGCCAGCTACCGGCTGGTGGTGAGTACGGTGAAGGAGTCCCTGGTTCCTTTCCGGGAGCGGCTGATACGGGACGTGACCAATGAAGACATTGAGCGCTTGCTGGAGATCCGCATCCGCCGCATCTCCCGCTACGACATTGACAAGAAGCGCAAGGACATCAAGGAGATCCAGGACAGGACCAAGGCAGTGGAAAAAGACCTGCAGGACATGGTGGGCTTCACCCTGCGCTACCTGGACCGGCTGCTGAAAACTTACGGCCATCTCTATCCGCGGCGCACGGAGATCACCGCCTTTTCCGAGGTGGAGGCCAGGGATGTGGCTCTCTCCAATCTCACCGTGGGCTACCACCGGGAGAGCGGTTTCCTCGGCCATCAGGTCAAATCCGACTGCGACCGTTTCTTTGCCTGCTCGGAGTATGACAAGCTGCTGCTTTTTTTCAACAACGGCACCTACAAGGTCATTCACGTGGCCGAAAAGGTCTTTGTCGGTTCTGATCTGTGCTGGGTGGGCACGGTTGATGAAAAACTGGTCTTTAATGTGGTCTATCTGGATGGTGAAGAGGAGCTGAGTTATATCAAACGGTTCCATTGCCCGAAGTTCATTCTGGAAAAGGAATACCATCTTTTCCCCCCGCACAGGAAGTCGCACATCCAGTTCCTGTCCCTGGGGGAGGGGGGCAGGATACGCATCCACCTCAAGCCGTCCAAAAGGGCCAAGAAGAACTATGAGGATATCAGTTTTGATGAATTTCTCATCAAGGGTTCGATCGCCAAGGGAAAACGGGTGTCCACCCGGCCGGTGCGGCGGATTGCCGAACTGACGGAGAAAAAAAGCGAGGAGGAGGGACAGGACCCCAAGATCCTGTCCCTGTTTGACGAGAAGAAGTGATGCGTGGCAACGTTTAAACGTTCCAGCGTTCTAGCGTTTAAGCGTTGGAACGTTTGCACGCTTGAACGCTACTTCTCTTCATAGACCTTGAGCATCACCACGTCGGTCTTGGGTACGTCGCTGTAAACCCCTGCCTTATCGGTGGGGGTGGCCACAATCTTATCAACCACATCCATGCCGTCAATGACCCTGGCGAAAACCGCATAGCCGAAGGCGGACGGTGATTTGCCCCGGTGATCAAGGCTCTGGTTGTCCACCACATTGATGAAAAACTGGCTGGTGGCGCTGTAAATGTCCTGGGTGCGGGCCATGGACAGCGTGCCCCTGGTATTTTTCAGGCCATTGTCCGCCTCATTGACAATCGGTTCATGGGTGTTTCTTTTTTTCATGCCCGGCTCAAAACCGCCGCCCTGCACCACAAAGCCGGGAATGACCCGGTGGAAGATCAGGCCGTTGAAGAACCCCTCCTTCACGTAACGGCGGAAGTTGCTGCAGGTAATGGGCGCCTTGTCGTCGAGAAGTTCGATCTTGATCGTGCCCATGGTTGTTTCCATGATAATGTTGCCTTTAGGGGACTGGGGCGCGCTGTCGGCAGCCAGGGCCGGCAAGGGCTGGCAAAGCAGCAGAAAAAAAACAAGCAGGCGGTAAATCATATTTTCCCTCCACAAGATTAAATTGGTATAGAAATTTTCCACTTTGATTTCCCATCTTTAACCCGTTCATTTTTTTTTGACAACTTTTCGTTGCCCAGGTTCGGTCCTTTTGCGGCAAGAATAAGTTTGATTTTTGCAATTCCACCTTATATAGTGGCCCAGACCAAGAGGCCCGGCGGATGTGGTATATCCTGGGTAACCGATTCAATTTGCAGGAAATAGTTTTATTGCCAATTCTATGAAAATGGATCAGAAAATTAATTTTTCCGGCAACGGATATCTGAAAGCTGATCTGTTCAGGCGATCTCACGCATTTGACCGACCTGTCATCTCAGCCCCGCCTGCCCCCTTTCTTGATAGGCCGAGGAATGCGAATATATAACAATAACGTTGTTTCATTATCTTATGTATTAATCATCACCCTTTTTCTCTCGTTTTTTGCCCCCCCGCTTCTCCGGGCCGGCGAGGCTGCCGGTCCCGGGGTCACCGTGCTGATCTATCACCGCTTCGGCGAAAGCAGATACCCCACCACCAACGTCAGCGCGGAGCGCTTCCGGGAACAGCTCGCCTATCTGATGGTGAACAACTACCAGGTCATCTCCTTGAGTGATCTGGTCAGCGCCATCGAACACAAGACGCCGCTGCCGGACAAGGCGGTGGTGATCACCATCGACGACGGCTATCGCAGTGTCTATGAGGTGGCCTGGCCCATCCTCAAGTCGTTTGGTTATCCATTCACCGTTTTCCTCTATGTGCAGGGGATTGACAGCAATTCCAAGGCCTATATGACCTGGGATCAGGTACGCGAGGTGCAGCAGCAGGGCGGCGATTTCCAGGACCACTCCTATTCCCACAACCGCATGGCCGACCGGCCCAAGGGGCTGGATGAGGCGGGATACCGGGCCTGGATCAGGGATGATCTGCGCAAGGGGGCGCAAATACTTAAGCAGCATATGGGGCATCAGGCAAAATTCCTGTCCATTCCCTATGGCGAGTACAACACCATTGTTCAGGAAGAGTCCCGCAAGCTGGGCTATGAGGCCCTCATGAGCCAGGACCCCGGCTCCATCAGCCTGGAGACGGATCTGAACTCCATTCCCCGGGAGCCGATTCTCGGCAATGAGTGGAGCACCATGAAACATTTTGCCGAGGTGCTGAACCGCATCGACATGCCGGTGACGGTGCTGGAGCCGCCGCCTGCGCCGCTCAAAAGCGCCCTGGTGAAGAGATTCGGCGCGACCCTGCTCTATCCGGATCGATATGAACCGAACTCCCTGGGGATTTATGTGACTGACCTGGGCTGGCACCGGGCCAAGGTTGACGGCGGTTTCGTCTCCATCGACAATGACCGGCCCCTGCAGCGCCATGTGAACCGGGTAACGGTGAGCGGCAGGGACAGGAAGAGCGGACGCCTCGCCATGCGCACCTGGATGCTTGTTCGGCCGGATTAGATTAGTCTGACTGGGCTTACTGGTCTGATTGGTCTTGCTGGCGGCGCTGTTTGACCGGTAATTTATTGATTTTGGGTAACTGTAAAGCCATCAATTCCTGGTTCGCGGGCAAGGCCCACTCCTACGGCAGGGCAATGGCGATTACAGATTTGCGCCGCTATTTTTCTTCAGACTGTTGCCGATAATCCATTGATTTTACGTAACTATCCAGTCGTCGGTAGGAGCGGGCCATGCCCGCGATCCATCACCCGAATCCATTGAGGAAACTGTCGCGGGCAAGGCCCGTTCCTACGGCTAAGGGGGATTCTATCCATTGGCCAGCCAGACCAGTCGGACCAGTCAGACCAGTCAGACCAGCCAGACCAACTCACTTCCCGAAACAGCAGACCGGATACTGGCATTTCTTGCAGTTGCGGCACAGCCCCCCATGTCCCATCCTGGCCAGGTCCTCCCTGGTGATCGTTTCCCCGCACAGCACCCTGGGCAGAATCAGGTCAAAAACGGTAATCTTGTGAAACATGCCGCAGGCCGGCAGGCCCAGCACCGGCACCTGGCCGATTCTGCCGGTGAGAAACATGGCGCCGGGCAGCACCGGGGTGCCGTAGCAGACATCCGTGGCCCCGGCTTTTATTATGCCGGTCCTGGTCACATCATCCGGGTCAACCGACATGCCGCCGCTGGTGATAATAAGGTCAGCCCCTTCCTGCAGGCAGGCGGTGATCTCGGCGGCAATCAGCTCCGCATCATCCGGGGCAAAGGCCACCTTGATCACCCTGGAGCCGAGTTTCGTGAGCTTCTCCCGCAGCACCGGGGCAAAGGAATCCTTGATCCGGCCATAAAAGACCTCGCTGCCGGTGATCACCAGCCCGGCCCTGGCCTCTCTCAGCTGCTTGACCTGCAGCAGGCTCCCGGCGTCCCGGGCAATGGCCACGGCCTGGTCTACGATCTGCCGTTCGGAGATCAGCGGAATCAGTCTGGTGGCTGCCACCTGTTCGCCTTTGCTGACCGGGGTGTTGTCATGCAGGGTGGCGCACATCACTTCGCCAAGCAGATTGAAACGATACAGAGCCTCGGTGTTTACCTTGAGCAGGCCGTCATGGGCGGCAACCAGGCTGATTTTTCCTTCGGTGGGCCGACCGGAGCAGAGCACGCCTTCCCCGGCCATGGCGTCGGCCATCAGCTGCGCCGCTTCGTTTTCATGGATCTCGTTCTCATCAAGGGTGAGGATGTAGATCCGATCCTTGCCGAGCCTTCGCAGATGCTCCACATCTTCGGGCTTGATGATGTGGCCCTTTTTAAAGGCCGGGCCCTTGAATGCCCCGCTGTCGGCGTCCGCTGTCCTGATTTCGGTGATATCATGGGGCAGCACCATGCCCACTGCCTGATCAACCGGGATTATTTTTGCTGGCATATTCTCTTATCCTGAAACTCCATTTTCTGATTTGGTCTATTTCGTCGAAGCAGGAGACAGGGGTCAGGAGTAAGAAGTCAGAATGAGTGATTGACGTTTTATTCCGTCTCCTGGCTCCTGTCTCCCAGCTTCTCTTATAATGGTTCATAATAGCGGCCGGAGGCGCAGCTCCTGCACAGCGTCCGGCCGTCCTTTTCCACCTCGCGGCCGTCCTGCACCCAGTCGCCGCACTCCCGGCATTGCACCCGTTTCAGGGGGCGGCCGGGCATGTCGCATTGCGGGATGGTGACGGACACCGGCCGGATGGTGAAAAGCTCTTTCTCCGGCATGACGCGATAGGCCTCAAGCTGCTGTTTGTATTTGTCATCCATCTGCGGGGAGTACTTCTTGGCCAGTTCGCGGGATTCCTCCCTGGCGGTGATGCGCACCGCCTTGCCCGTGCTCAGGTTGACAAAGGTGGCGGCCATGACGCCGTAATCGAGCCACTTCAGGGAGCGTTTGCCCAGGGAGCAGCCGGTCACCGACTGGATGGCATCGGTGGCGCAGCGGTCGATCTCAACCAGCACATAGAGGCTTTTGCGCTGTTTGCCCTTGGGGTCGGAAATGCCGATCTCCCGCAGGCCGATCATGGCCATTCGCACCCCGATCACCTGGCCGGCGCAGATATGGCCATGGATGCGGGTCGATTCCTCCAGCAGCTCCTCAAAGCTTGGCTGGGCAAAAGATTGGGCGATTGCTGTGTACATGGTTTTAGGCTTTTTTCAGATGGGGATGGTTCAGATCAAGGGCCTTGTTCCACTGGTCGATGCGCGTCTGCATCTTCTGGTAGAGCCCGGTGGTGTCGCCTTCGATGGTGACGGAGTTGATCTTGTCGCCCTGGGCAATGGCGTTCACCACGTCCATGTCGGCTTGACTGACCACGGCGCCGAAAACCGCGTGCTTGCCGTCAAGCCAGGTGCAGGGAACATGGGTGATGAAGAACTGGCTGCCGTTGGTCTTGGGACCGGCGTTGGCCATGGAGAGCTTGCCCGGCGCGTCATGCAGCAGACTGCGGTCAAATTCGTCTTCAAAGCGGTAGCCCGGCTCGCCGGTCCCGGTGCCCAGCGGGCAGCCGCCCTGGACCATGAAATCCTTGATAACCCGGTGGAAGGTGAGGCCGTCATAAAAACCCCGCTTGGCAAGGTTGACAAAGCTTGCCACGGTGAGCGGCACCTTGTCGGCAAAAAGTTTCAGATTGATGGTGCCCTTGGAGGTCTCCATTTTGGCGATGATGTCATTTTGCTCTGCCATGATTTATTCCTTTTGTTTTATTTGAAATGTGATATTAGTCTTGCTGGTCCGACTGGTCCGACTGGTCTAACTGGTCCGACTGGTCCGACTGGTCTGACTGGTCCGACTGGTCTGACTGGTCTTAATGTCTTGCTTGTCCCATTGGTCTGGTGATAGCAGATAAGTATTATATGTAATCATCATGTCATTTGGGGCAAGCGCAGTGCGACCCAAAATTCATGGATTTTGCACCTTTTGTCGCAAATTTGCAAAAATCCGATCGGGCCGGAGGATATCTGTCCTGCCGATCAGGACAGTCCATTCTGGCAGGACCATAGCCAGGGGAAACAGGTTTGATCGATCAGATCAGTAAGACTAATCAGACCAGTCAGACCAGCAAGACCAGCAAGACCAGTAAGACCAGCCAGACCAGTCGGACCAGTAAGACCAGTCGGACCAGTCAGACCAGTAAGACTAAATACCCCAAACCGGCCAATATTTCAACAGATGACATTTCACCCCCAGGAGCAGCAGATGGATTTCCCCGAACTCACGGAAGAAGAAGAGATCCGCGATATCTTCTTTGGCATCATCAACCGCTTTATCGGCTTTTATACCAGGGATTCCCAGAAGTACTCAAAAAACGACACGGCCAACGAATACCCCTTCGTGCCCATGGATACCAGGCAGCTCTTCGATCAGCTCCGTTTCGCGGCCAAATATCTGCAGGAGAATGCGCCCCAAAAAGCGCCCTTCACCCTGCTTGATATCGGCTGCGGCATCGGCAATGTCATGCTCTTTGCCGAACAGATGGAATTTGATGTTTTTGGTTTTGAAAAGGATGAATACCCCCTGCAGATCGCCCGCAAGCTCATGGGCAGCGACCGGGCCACCCGGGATGATCTGTGGCACTATGATGATTACGCCCGTTTTGACGTCATCTATTACTTCCGGCCCCTGGCCAACGGCGACGACGAACGGCGCTTTGAAAGGATGATCGAGGACAAGATGCGGCCCGGCGCCATCCTGATCGCCAACCGCAAGATGAGCGAGGGTATTTTTTCCGACCCCCGTTTCGTCAAGCTGAGCAAAGAGCTGCCGGTGTGGCGCAAGATCACAGCTTAGGGATTATTCTGTAGGAGCGAGCCATGCCCGCGCTTGGTTGCTCCGGCAACCCATGGTCGCGGGCATGGCCCGCTCCTACGACGCCTGGCCATGCCTGTAGCGTATGTCCTGCAGCAGCATGGCCTGCAGGGTGGCGTCCAGGTAGTCTTGGCGGCAGTCCACCCTGGCCATGTTTCCGTCCCGCTGAAAGGCCATGAACCGGCAGCCGCCGAAGCAGAGCGGCAGGTAAACACACTCCCGGCATTTTTCCTCCTTTTGCCAGTGGTCAAGCTGATACTGCTCCCGGTAAGGCTTCATGCCGGACCAGATATCGCCGCAGGCATACTCCCGGTGGCCGATCAGGGAAAGGCATTTGTAGAGGCTGCCGTCATAATGGATGGTGAGGCTGTTGTCCATGTCCACCATGCAGGTGGTGGGGCTGATTTTCGGGGTGTGGTAGCCTCTTTTCAGGACCTCCCCGCGCAGCAGCAGGGAGGCCTCGGCCAGCCACGGTTCTTCTATGGAGGCGCAGCCGCCGCAGAACCGCAGATCGGCAAATCTGTCGGTGGTCTGCAGCACCGGATCAAATTTCACCATTGCCAGTTTGTCCGGCGTCAGCCCTTGCTCCTGCAGATCATCGAGGAGCTGGGGGAACAGGTGGTAATTGTCCCTGGTGAAATTGCCGCCAATGCCGATTCTGGTCAGCTCGCAGCACTCCTTGATGTTGCGGACAATCAGCTCATAGCTTGGCGCGCCGTTTTTAAAGGGCCGGAAGGCGTTATGGTTATTGGCCGGGCCGTCCAGGGTCACCTTGCAGCTGGTCAGGCCCCATGGCAGCAAGTCGTTGACTGCCCTGGCGGTCATGAGCGAACCGTTTGTCACCAGGGTGAGTTCCAGGGCGACCCCCTGTTCCTGTAAACAGGGTTGCAATGCTGCGGCAAGAGAGGCAATCCGCTGGCCGCTTAACAGAGGCTCCCCGCCATAAAAATCCAGGATGACTTTTTTGATCTGCGGTCCTATCCGCTCTTTGATAAAGGCAACCACCTGCTCCGCGGTCTTGTCCGTCATATAAAGCTTGTCTTTCTGCGTCCCCTCGTAACAGTAGCGACACTGGAAATTGCAATCCATATTGACAATGACGGCCAGGGAAAAAATGGTGGAAAGCCTGTTCAACCGCTGGTTGAAGGAAAAAATGTCCTCTTTCTCCTGATTGCGGTCAGCGGTGACAAAGGCCAGTTTTTCAAGAAGAGCCATGGTGTCCGGCGGCACGGCCCGGCCCTGCTGCAGGGCGGCGACCAGTTCGCCGGGCAGCTGGGCATAGGAACCACGGCGGGTGGAGTAGGCCAGCCATTGCCGGGGATTTTCCGGCCAGGCAAAGAGCTTGAGATAGTGGGATAAGGCCATTGGGCGGGGTTTCAGCTAAAAAAAAAGAGGCAGGGGGCCGGCCGGCCCCTGCCTGAATCACCATGGGTCAGCATCAGGATGCAGCACGCAGGGCTGCCTGGGCATTTGTGCAGCAGGTGGTTGTTGCCGCGATTTCCTGGTCATCCTGGCCACTTTCAAAAACAATAATAGACTCGTTTGCCATCAAAATCTCCTTTGTAAAAATGGTTCAGTGAGTAAACCCTGGGTACAGGGGGCCTTTTTTGCTGGGTTCAGCCGTCATGTATATCACCGCGGTGATCAGCCTGACACTAGAAGTGAAAACGCAGGCCTGCTTCCAGCCAGCGCGCCACGCAGGGGTAATTGTCCCTGTCGCTTTCCTGGGTGCCGTTAAAGATATTATGGCCGCTGGCAAAGAGATCCATGGCCAGCGAGGCCGAAAGGGCAAAGCGTTTGCGGATGGTCACGTCCCAGATAAAGTCATCGGAATCCGCTTCACTAGCATCGTACCAGATATAGTGGCCGTAAAGGCCCGCGGCAATGGTGCCTCTGTCATAGAGCAGTGCCAGGTTGCTCGCGTATTGATCCGTATTTTCGTAGCTGCCGTAGTTGTTGAGATGCACATAACTGAAATCGGCCTGCAGGGAGAGGTTGTAAAAGGGGACGGTCTTTGCCGCCAGTTCAAAACCCTGGCGGCGCTGCTTGTCTTCATTGATAGCTATATCGTTACCCGTATCAGGATTGATGATTCTCCTAAAGGCGTCTTCTACCCGGTGTTCGAAGTAGGTGGCCTTGAACCACAGGTTGGTGATGGCGGTGGTCTCAAAACCGGCCTGCAGGGACTCGACCTTTTCCGGTTTGAGGTCCGGGTTGGGGTCGTAATAAGGGCCGTTTAGAGTTGTATCTCCCAGGCTGGGCAGGGTGAAGCCCCTGGCTGCCACGGCCCGCAGCAGGGTTGCGGGGGTGAGCTGGTAGGTGATGCCCAGGCTCGGGCTGGTAAAGGAATCGGTGATGGAATTGCGGTCATGGCGGAGGCCGGGGGTAACGGTGAAATCGCCAAGGAGAATGGTGTCATTGACATACACGGCGGTCTTGTCAATGCCGCCGAATTCACGAAAAACCGGGGGGTAACCGAGATAGTTGACCAGAAAGTCCCCGGACTCCAGGGTGCCATCCACCTCTCCCCGGAGATAGTCGATACCGCTGACCACGGTGTGCCGATCATGCAACCAGACCAGCCGGCCGTTGACCCCTGTTTTTTTCTCGTCATAACCTGTAGTTCTGTAAAGGTCGCCAAGGGGGCCATAGGAGCCGTCCTCGTCGAGGTTCATAACGAATTTCTGGTCGTAGGTATAGATTGAGCCATAAAAGGTGAGAGTGTCGCTGAGCAGCGCATCCGCGTTCAGCTTGGTCCAGAAGGCCCGATCCACTTCCTCAGACAATATGCCGCCCCCTGCCAGGTCGCCGGCATTGACATGGGGTTCGCTGTAACCGCAGCTCAGGTCGAGCTTCAGGGCGGAACCCGTGGGCAGGGCAGCCTTGGCAAACAGCATATGGTTGTCAAAGTCGCGGTCATTGCGCAGGCCGTCGGAGCGTTGCTTGCCGCCGAAGACATAGTAGCTGACCGGCTCTGTGGCGCCGCTTAGCTCGAAACGGCTGTCCGTGGTGTCTCTTTCCCCAAGAGAGGAGGAAATGCTTCCTGATGTCTTTTCGCCGCCGGTATCCTTGGTGATGATGTTGACCACCCCGCCCAGGGCCGATCCCCAGGTGGCAGAGCCCGGCCCCTTGATTATCTCAATGCGTTTGATGATGGCCACGGGAATGGTGTTGAGGTTGGCGTTGCCGCCGGCCAGAAAATTCCAGTCCATGCCGTCCACCAGCACCAGCACATCTGCATATTTCGAGGCCTGTATGGTCATCGAGGCGGTCATGCCGAAATCCCGGCCATTGGTGGTCATGTAGACGCCGGGAATCCTGTCCAGCACCTCGGCCGTGGTATGGGCCTGCATCTTTTCAATTTCTTCTGCGGTGATGATGCTGACGTTTTCTGCCACCTGGGAGAGGGGTTTGGCGGTGCGAGTGGTGGTTTCTTCTGTGGCGTCCGCAGTAAAGTACAGGGACTGGGGATCATCCTCGGCTGCAGCCGGTTCGTCGGCCGCCAGCAGGGGCGGGGCGGAAAAGGTTACGGCCAGCAGGGCCGTGAAAGTGACACGGGGGAAAATAGCTGCCATCTTTTTTGTCATTTTTTTGCTCTGTTGATATAGTGAAAAAAGACGCGTCTCGTATTTACGACAAAAACTTACAATGACTACCATGTGACATCATGCCATGTCCAATAATAATTTGCGTAATATCAGTCAAATGGCAAATTAATTGTGATATTTTTAGTGATGGGGGATTGCGCCCGTGGGAAAGACCGGTTAGTGTGTCAGGCAAAAAAAAACGCCTGCCAATGAGAAAAACGCTTGCCCTTATCATGTTCATGCTGTTCGCCGGGGCCCAAACGGCCCTAGGCTATGATATTGCGGTGGTGAAGAGCGGCAATGAAACGCCCATGGCCCAGGTGGTCCGGGCCTTCGCGGGAAAACTTGTTCATCTCCTGCCCGCCCGTGGGGGCAAAACCGTTGAACCCTATCGTTTTCAGGAAATCGATCTCAGCGAAAATCCGATTAAATCCGCAGTAGAGCAGCAGATACTGGAGGCGCGGCCGGATCTCATCCTGACCGTGGGCCGCAGCGCATTGCTTGCGGTGCGTGACATCAGTGAGATTCCCATCGTCTTTCTGCTGGTGGTTGCCCCGGAGATCATCATCAAGGACCATGACAATATCACCGGCGTCAACCTGGATATCCCGGCCGGATTGCAGTTCGATGAACTGAGCAGGCTGCTGCCCGCTGCTCGCCGCATCGGCGTTATCTACAACACGGAGCACAGCGCCTTGGATATCCAGCAGGCCCGCCGGGACAGGCCGGATCTGCAATTTGTCGCCTTAAACGCCCAGAGCACCAGGGAGGTGCCGGCCCTGCTTGATGAGTTAAGCGGCAGGGTGGATCTCATCTGGCTGCAGCCTGATGTTACCGTTACCACCCCGCAGATTCTGGAGAGCTACTTCAACTTTTCCTTTCAGAACAAGATACCCGTGCTGGCCTTTTCGGAGAAATATCTCAAAAGCGGCGCCGCCATTGTCGTCACCTTTGATCTGGATGCCATGGGCGAGCAGGCGGCAGTCATGGCTGCCCGTATCCTGTTGGGCACCCCGGTGAGCGGCGTTCCCCCGGCAGATATCACCAGGGTGAAGACCATAGTCAACCCCAAGGTTGCCAAAAAATTGCAGCTCGATATCACTGAAAAAACGTCACAATGAAAAGGTGCCGATGGGTATATTGGGCCTCAATGTGCCACAGTTTCAGCTGGTGCGGGAGTTTTCAGCACTGACCCCGTAACTCAAAATTCATACCCATGCCTGTAGCGCACATCCTGCAGCAGCATGGCCTGCAGGGTGGCGTCCAGGAAAGGTTTGCGGCAGTCCACCCTGGCCATGTGTCCGTCCCGCTGAAAGGCCATGAACCGGCAGCCGCCGAAGCAGAGCGGCAGGTAAGCACACTCCCGGCATTTTTCCTCTTTCCGCCAGTGGAAGACATGATGGGTCTCGCGGTATTTTTCGTCAACTCCCTGCCAGATATCGCCGATTTTGAACTGACGGTGGCCGACCCAGGTGACGCATTTATACAGGCTGCCGTCGTAATGCACGGTAAAGGCGTCGTCCACCTCCACGGCGCAGGGCTGGGGCCCCAGTTCCGGCACGTTGTAGCCCCGGCGGTAAACCTCCTCCCGCACAGAAAGCGATGCTTCCTGCAGCCAGGGTTCGTTGATGGTGGCGCAGCCGCCCTGATATTCATTGGCGGTGAGCTTATCGTTTACCTTGAGAACGATGTTGAAGTTGACCAGCTCGATTTTGTCCGGGGTCAGGCCATGGCCGGCCAGCAGATCAAGCAGGGGGCCGAATTGTGTGTACGTTTCATTGGTATAGTTGCCGCCCAGGCGGATTTTGGTCATGCCGCAGACATTCGCCAGGTTGCGGACAATGACCGCAAAACTCCCCTGGCCTGATTTGAAGGGCCGGAAATGGTTGTGATTGTCCGGCAGGCCGTCGAGGGTCACCTTGACCCCGTCCAGGCCCCAGGGGTTGAGTTCCTCCACCACCTGTTCGGTGAGCAGGGAGCCGTTGGTCACCAGATCAATGGTCAGTTCACCTCCTCGCGCCTCGACAAAGGGTTTCAGTTGTCGGGCAAGGGAAATGAGACGTTTGCGGTAGAGCAGGGGCTCGCCGCCGTAAATCTGCAGCTGCAGTTTTTTCTTGTTCGGCCCGAAACGCTGTTTGATAAAGCTGACCAGCTGGTCCGCCGTGGCGTCATCCATGGCCTGGCCGCCCTTCTGGCTGCCCTCGAAGCAGTAGCGGCAAGCGAAGTTGCACTCCATGCCCAGCACCAGGGCAATGGTCAGGTTCGGGTTGAGCCGGTTGATGTCATCCATGTAGTGCATGACCTGCCGTTGTTCCGTGGCGGCGTCGGCCACCAGAAAGCCCATGTCGGTGAGCGAGGCGACCTCCTCCTCCGCGGCCTGGCCGCTCTGTAAGGCGGCAAAATCCTCCTCGGACAATAAGATCAGGGCCCCGGTGCGGGCGGCAAAGAGCAGGACCTGGCCGGGGATGGCGGGGTGGCGGCAGGGGATCAGATAGGGAGTTAACGGCATGGCATGCTCCAGGCAAAAAAAAGGAGAGCCGCAGCTCTCCCGGTAAGGTAATAAACTGCTGGCATCATTTTGTCGCAGAAGGAACACCTGCGCAGCACCCCCCTAAAGAAGCCACGGTCTGCGCATTTTTGCCTTTGTAAATGACTTTGATCCGTTTTTTCATCTTTCTCCTCCTTGGTGAATGATTGGTAATAAACAGCCTGGCAGCGCTGGCCACCTGTGCACCCGAATTAGTGTGGACGCACATTAAAATCGCACCACAATGCCCGCTTCCAGCCACCTGTCCGGGTTGGGGTATTCATAGTCAAAGTACTGGCTGGCGTTAAAGATATTATGGACCTTGACATAGATCTCCACCGGCACGGCGGACAGGGGGAGATCCTTGCTGAGCAGGGCGTCCCACAGGAAATTGTCATAATGCGGCCTCTCGTTTTTCATTGACCAATTCATCCAGTAATAATGGCCGGCCAGTTGGGCTCGCCAATCATGCTCATGGTTGGCGTAGTCCAGGATGGCATTGGCGGTGTAAGTCTCATCGTTTTCAATGTTGGTGGAGCCGTTCCCCATGCTGTCCTCCACCACCAGGGTGAAATTGCCGGTGAGCCGCAGGCCATGGTATTCCACGCTTTGCCCCTCAAGCTCCACCCCGTTCCAGCGGATGGTGCCGGCGTTGGTCCAGGGAGTTGCGGTGGTATACCAGGCGTCCTCCACCTTCAGGTGAAACAGGGTGCATTTGAGCTGGACATAGGGGATGCGGCCGGTTTCCACCCCGGCCTGGTAGGCCCAGATGGTCTCCGGCTTGAGATCTGGAGAATCGGCGGAGGCATCCAGATAGGGGGCGGAAAAACCCCTGGCGATGGAGGCGCGCAGCAGGGTGTCCTTACTCAGTTGGTAGGTGGCGCCCAGGGATGGGCTGACGAACTCCTCCGAGTTGCCGTTATAGTCATAGCGCAGGCCGGGGGTCAGGGAGAAGCGTCCCAGGATAAAGGTCGCGTTGGCATAGACGCCGCGGCGCTCCTCTTTTTCCACCTCGGCGGAGGTGGTGGCGGGGCCGCCGAAATAGCGGCCCAGGGTGTTCTCATAGTTCATGCTGCTGCGGCTTGACTCAAAGCCGAAATTAGCGGTGAAGCTCTCCTCCGCCCAGGTGAGGCGGCTGGCAAAGCTGTTTGCCGCGTCATCCCACTGCTCGCCATAGATGAGATCCCCCTGAGCCCTGCCCAGGCCGCTGCCCAAGGAAAAAAGGTCATGGGCAAAGTCATTTTCAAAGCGCTGGAGGGCGAGATGCAGACTCAGCCGGTCGGTTAGTTCCGTGTCAAGGAACAGGGTGCCCCAGAAGTTGCGGTGATCGATCTCCTCGTACAGGTTAAGCCCGGCGATGTCCCAGCCATCGCTCCAGTTCAGGGTTTTATAGAAAGGGTCACTGTAGCCGGCCGAGGCGGTGAGGGTGGAGTTGTGGGGCAGCTGCACCTCCATCTTGCCGTAGGCCGTATCCCGCTCCGCGTAGCGGTCAAGCGCCAGGCCGTTGGAGTCGATATTGGAGCCGGCGAGATAGTAACCGATCTTTTCGCTGCCGCCGGCCGCCTCGGCCGCCACCTCCCGGCTGTCGCCTTCCCCATAGTTGGCGCGGGCGCTGCCGGTGGGGGAGAGAGACCTGCCGGCATCCTTGGTGATGATATTGACCACCCCGCCCAGGGACGAGCCCCAGGATGAGGAGGCCGGCCCCTTGATGATCTCGATGCGCTTGATGATGGTGAGCGGGATGAAATTGGTGATGGCCGCGCCGCTGGAATTCAGGTTGATGCGCACTCCGTCCAACAAAAAGAGCACGTGGTACTCCCGGCTGGCCAGGACCCGTGTCATGTCATTGCTGAAAAAATCCCGGCCGTAGAACGTGACAAACAGGCCGGCCTGGCGGTCCAGCACCTCGGCCAGGGTATGGGCGTGCATCCGCTCGATCTCGTCCGCGGTAATGATGCTGACGTTTTCCGCCACCTGGGAGAGCGGCTTGGGGGACCGGGTGGTGGTTTCCTCGGTAAGGTCCTGATCAAAGTAGAGGGACAGGGGTTCACCGTTATCTGTTGCCGGCTCCTCAGCCGCCAGCAGGGGCTGGCTGGACAGGGCCGCGGCCAGCAGGATGGGAAAGGTTATGCGAAAAAAACGGGTTGGCATCCTTGTTGTCATTTTTTGCGGGGTGGCTGAGGTTGAATTAAAAAAATGCGGCAGGTCATTATTTAAAAAAATAAAAAAATATTATCACGGGGCGACGCGGGATGTCCAATAATAATTTGTGTAATAACAATCAAATGGGACTTATTCCGGGGTTATTATTTGTATTGCGGGGATGCAGCAGGGACAGGCAATGAGAAAAAAGGCAACGCCGGATGCCTGTCGCAGGGAAAGCCGGCGGGAAAAGTTGCGGGAGGGAAAAACCGGCATTTTTTGGCATTTTCCACTCTGCGGTCATGTTATAATCAACCGGGAAGCATCTTTTCTTCCAGGGAACTTCAACCTGAGCCCTGGAACTATCCTGGGGTAGGAGCGGGCCATGCCGCGACCTTTGGCATTACGGAGACACTGTTATCGCGGGCAAGGCCCGCCCTTACCCAGAGAGGCGGTTCCTGGAGTGGCTTTAACCGTGATTTGGCGCATCCTCAAAGTTACTTTATGATAAATCGACCCTGAGCAGGCAGGGTGAGGCTCTTGCTGATGATAAATCAATCAGCTGTGACCATGCGGCATCATGTCGTCACCAGTGATTAACTGCGTAATAACAATAACATAATATATTGATCGAATTTGTTTTTTAGCGGGTTTGGCTTGCAGTGGGTAAAAAGACCTGCTAATCTGTCAGGGAACAACTACCGCATATCTATGAAAAAATCGCTTGCCATCATCATTCTCATGCTGCTCGCCGGGGTTCGTACAGCCCTGGCCTATGATATTGTGGTGGTGAAAAGCGGCAATGAAATGCCCATGGACCAAGTGGTCCAGGCTTTCACCGACAAACTTGTCCATCTCCTGCCCGCCCGCGGGGTCAAATCCATTGAGCCCCACCGTTTCCGGGAAATCGATCTCCGCGAAAACCCGATTAAATCCTTGGTCGAGCAGCAGATACGGGATTACCGTCCTGACCTCATCCTGACCCTGGGCCGCAACGCCCTGCTTGCCGTGCGCGACATCAATGAGATACCCATCCTTTATCTGCTGGTGGTTGCCCCGGAGGCCATCATCGAAAACCGGGGCAATATCACCGGCATCAATCTGGAAATTCCGGTCAAACTGCAGTTTGACGAACTGACCAGGCTGCTGCCCCAGGTCCGGCGCATCGGCATCATCTACAACACGGAGCACAGCGCCATGGAAATCCAGCAGGCCCGCAGGGAAAGGCCTGATCTGCAATTTGTCGCCTCAAAAGCCCAGAGCACCAAAGAGGTGCCGTCCCTGCTCGAAGAGTTGCGCGGCAGGGTGGACCTCATCTGGCTGCTTCCCGATATCATCGTCACCAACCCGCAGATCCTGGAAAGCTACTTTCTTTTTTCCTTTAAAAATAAGGTGCCGGTGCTGGCCTTTTCGCAAAAGTATCTGAAAAACGGCGCCGCCATTGTCGTCACCTTTGATCTGGCGGACATGGGCGGGCAGGCGGCGACCATGGCTGCCCGCATCCTGCTGGGCACCCCGGTGAGCGGTGTGCCTCCCGCTGACATCTCCAGGGTGAAAACCATTGTCAATTCCACTGTCGCCCGAAAATTGCAGCTTGATATCCCAGAAGAAACACCGCAATGAAAAAGTGGCTGCCGTTTCATAGAATCCGACAAAGTTTTGTTGCCAAAATCAGCTTAACCCTGGTGGCGGTGGTCCTGGTGCTGGCGGTTTTGTTTGATCTTCTGCTGATCAGACTCCAGCAGAAGGCCTATGAGGAGGAAAACATCAAACATGGGCTCTCCCTGGTCAGACTTTTGGCCCAGTCGGTCAGAGTTGCCGTTTTCTCGGAAAATAATCAGGATTTCATCATGCCGGTCAATGCCATTCTGGGCCATGAGGACGTGGTGGAGGCCGATATTTTCAACAACGGGGGAGCCATGCTTTTCAGCCGAAAAAAACAGGAAAATTCCCTGTCCCAGATCCTGGATAATCCGGAACATCTGGCCTGTATCTTTAAAAACATCAAACAAGCCGGAGAGATGCACTGGCAGACCCCAAACAGCTTCGTCTTCTGGTGGCCCGTTTATTTCAACACCTCCATCGGCAGTGATGAAAGCCTTTTTTTTGAGATGGACGACGAACCGCCGGCCCGGGAACTGATCGGTTATGCGGTCCTGGTCATCTCAAAACAGTCTTTCAGTGAAGGGGTCCGGCATATCTTGGTCAACACCGGCCTTATTGTTGCCTGCTTTCTCACCGTAGGTATCTTCATGTCCTTTGTGGTGGTGCGCCGGATGACCAGGCCGCTCAGCAACATCCTGAAAAAGGTCAAGGAAAATACCGGCGGCACCGGGATGCGCGATGATCTCAGCCTGCTCTCTGAAACATACGGCGGCATGATTCAGGAGCTGGAGCAGTCCTTTGAAACCATTAAGGAACTGAAAGACGGGCTGGAGGTGAAGGTGACCGAACGGACCAGGGAACTTTCCGACCGCCAGACCCAGCTCGAAAAAGCCAACCTGAAGCTTTCGGAAACCCTGGCCAAGCTGCAGGAGGCGCAGCAGCAGCTTGTCCAGTCGGAAAAAATGGCTGCCATGGGGCAGATGGTGGCCGGTGTGGCCCATGAGATCAATAACAGCGTCAACTTTATTTCCGGGGCCCTGCCCTCGGTGAAAAGATTGCTGGGAGATCTCAAAGAGCTGCTGGCCGGCTACGAGGGCCTTGAGCAGCTGCCGAACGGCGAGGAGCGCGGCAGAAATATCGCCGCCATTCACGCCCTGAAAAACGAGATTGAATTTGCCGGGATTTTTGCCACCTTCGAGCAGCTGCTGGCCAATATCGAGGAGGGAACCACCCGCACCACCCGCATCATCAAGGATCTGAAGATCTTCACCAGGCAGGGGGCGGAGAAGTTCAAACAGGCTGATATCCACAGCATCATCGTTTCCTCCATTCCCTTTATCGACAGCAAGCTGCTGAAAGGGGTGGAGATCAGCAAGGAATTCGGCGACATTGAGCCGGTGAACTGTCTTGCCGGCCGGATCAGCCAGGTTTTTCTCAATATCATGCAGAACGCGGTGCAGGCCATGGGCGGCAGGGGCACTTTGGCCATCAGGACCTGGCAGGAAAACGGCCAGGTGCATGTCAGCTTTACCGATACGGGCTGCGGCATAGAAAAGGATCTCATCAACCGGATTTTCGACCCCTTTTTCACCACCAAGGAGGTGGGCAAGGGCAGATGTATCTGCTCACCAGGGAAAACAAGCGCCTGCTCCAGGAACTCAACGAAAAGAACCGGCAGCTTGAGTCCGATGTCGCCCGGCGAAAACGGCTGGAGGCCATTCTGCTGAGAAGGGACATGGTTCTCGCCGCGGTCAATGACATGGCCAAGGCCCTGCTGTTGAACAGGGACTGGCAGCTCTACATCGAGGAGTTGATGGGCAGAATGGGGCTGGTGATGGGCGTCAGCCGTATCCATATCATGCAGCACTATGAGGACGACAGCGGCGAGCTGCTGGTCAACCCCAGGTTCCGCTGGGTCGCCAGCGAGGGAATGCCGGCGGAGATCCGTGATCCCCTGCCTTCCCCCCTTTCCTACAGCAAATACCGCTTTGACAGCTGGCGCAAGACCTTTCTCCGGGGAGAGCTGGTCTGCGGCAATATTTCAACCTTTGCCGAGCCGGAGATCGTCTCCTTTTTGCAGAATTACAACATCCGGTCACTAGCGGTCGCGCCCATCATGGTCAACGCCACCTGCTGGGGAATGATCGGTTTTGAAGATTGCCTGCATGAGAGGGAATGGCCGGCCCCGGAGCTGGACGCCCTGAAAACCGCGGCAAATTTGCTCGGCACGGCCATCCTGCGGGAGAATGTTGAACACAGTCTTGCCGCCCATCAGGCCCAACTTGCCCATGCCGGCCGGCTGACGGCTCTCGGCGAGATGGCGTCCGGCATCGGCCACGAGATACATCAGCCGCTCACTGTCATTAATCTCGGGGCCGAAACCTGCAAAAACTATTTTGACAAACAGGATCCCCATTGTCCCGCGGCGGAGGCAGCGGAGGAGATGCGGACCCACGTCAAAAAAATAACCAATATCATCAACAGCATGCGCTCCTTTTCCCGGGCCTCGTCCGGTGACTGGAAAAAGGCCAGCCTGCAGTGGCCGCTGCAGGAGGCCATGACCTTTTTCAAGGAGCAGTTCCGTCTGCACGCGATTGAATACAGCGAACTGGTCAGCCCCGATCTGCCGCTGGTGAGAACCGACACCCAGAAATTTGAGCAGATCCTCGTCAACCTGCTGTCAAATGCCCGCTATGCCGTGGAAAAAAAGCAGCAGCAGGAATCTGGCTTTGCCAAAAAAATCAGCGTTTCGCTTGGTTACAAAAATCTCGCAGCTGAGGAGCTTGCCGCCCTGCACTTCAGAAAAACCGAGACAACCTCCAGCCAGGTCGTTATCCTCGAGGTGAAGGATAACGGCATCGGCATGAATCAGGAGGTGCTCAAACGCTGCCTTGAACCCTTTTTTACCACCAAGGGGGTGGGGGAGGGCACCGG
>Ga0172380_10002024_pt1 | contig 33037 bp, 26 predicted proteins | sample Leawe162metaG_FD_119747 | JGI IMG/M metagenome (GOLD analysis project Ga0172380, IMG submission 119747) | Leachate microbial communities from a municipal landfill in Southern Ontario, Canada - Leachate well 162 metaG | ecosystem: Engineered > Solid waste > Landfill > Unclassified | place... | reverse complement strand
TGACCCCGCTCCCAACTCTGTAGTGAAGACCTTTTGATCCCGATCCCCATTTTATGCGGCTTCGCCGCTTTTGCTACCCGCCAGTTGAGAAAGACGGGCCAGGACGGAGCTTCGCCCTCCCTCGCGTTATCGACAGGTCGTCGAACCTCTCCCCTCTCATTTCTTCCCTTACGCGCGGATCTGGGGTTGAACAGAGTGCCTGGTTCGCCAAGCAGACGACATCCCCATCGTGCGACAGGGCTTTGTTTGCAGAGGCCCTTGTGTCAAGGGCCTGTGGAAAGCTGTGGAAAGCCGATAGGCGGTTGGAACAACCGCCTCCACAACACAACCCCGCAACCCGTTGGACGAACTACACTAGCCGACGGAGTTGCCGGCCTTGATCTGATCCGCAAACCACCCGATCCAGCCGGGCAGTCCGTTCCGCAAGTCTTCCAAAAGCGCGGCGCGTTCCGCTGCGGCCAAATCGCCCTCGATAAACCGGGCGATGCGTGCGCGGACTTCCGGCGGCGGGGGCTGCGACTCGCGGCCCCGGACTTCACGGTCGAGGCTGTCAAGAAATCGGAACAAGCCCGACAGATCATGGGAATCCATATACCACCCATACGCGCCGGACGGGAGAAATTGCAAAGAATATGTCGCCGACAGCACACGGGAATGCGATTGCCCGCCGCGCGGGGAACTGGTTTCATGCCGGGAATGGCAGCCGACGAAACCTCTCACCTGCAGGATGTGGACTTGGCCCAGAGCTGCCTCGAAGGGGATGAAGAGCGGGTGAGAGCGCTGAAAGCCGATCATTTTTCCTCCCTCTTCCAAATGCTCGTCGCCACTGGTGCCTCGCCCGTGGAAGCGCAGGATCTGCTCTCGCAACTCTGGATTGATTGCGTGGTGGGGCCGGGCCGTCCCGAGCCGCTCCTGGCCAGGTATAACGGGCTTTCCCCGCTGCGCGCCTGGCTGAAGAGCATCGCCATGAACCGGTGGATTTCCCTCAAACGCAGCCAGGCCGTCCACGCCCGTGCGGTCGAACGGTTGGAGGTTCCTCTCGCAGACACGAGCGGGATCAAACATCCGGCCAGCGACCCGGCCCAGGAAATCAAACACATCCTCGCCGCCTCGATCCGGAAAGCCCTGGAGTCCTGCGGCTCCGAGGACCTCGTCCTCCTTCAACTCGTCCACGCCCACCAGCTCACCCGCCGGGAATTGGCGCTCATCTGGGGGTGGGACGAAAGCAAAATGAGTCGGCGGCTCAAGGACGCCGCAGCCCGGATTGCCTCGTCGACGCTGGAACTTGTGAAAAAGTCAGACCCCCATCTGGACATCACGTGGGACGATCTTTTGGATCTGTGCGCGGCGCAGAGCGTTCTCGGGGCGTAGCCGCCCGCCGGGAAACCAATCCTGCAAATGCAGGTTTCGGGGGGCATGCGCCCCGCTTTGAAGGGTCGAAAAATAATCAGTTGCGCAGCCTCTGATTGCCTGATAAAAATGCGCTTCCGGCAAAAACCGGTGACGTGATGGGAAACACTCACGCAACTCACTGAAACATGACGATTTAACTTGCCTCGTGGTGTAACGGTAGCACTGCAGATTCTGGATCTGTGTGTCATGGTTCGAATCCATGCGAGGCAGCCAAGTGACGAGCAAAATGAAACCGGCCCCCCCAGAAACCGCCGGGCCGCCGGATGATTTCATCCGGGCGTCATCGGGGGTGCTCGGCCTGGACCTTTTTCGGTTCGAAGAGGCGTTTTTGCGGAAAGCAATCGCCGGGAGACTGCTGGCGAACGAGATGCCATCGCTTCCGGAATACGCCGACTTTCTGGCGGAATCCCCGGAGGAAGCGGAGGAGTTTTTCCGTTCATTGCATGTCAACCACAGCAGTTTTTTTCGCAATCCGCTCACGTTTGCCGTGATCGAGCAACTGGTCCTGCCCGGGCTCGTGGAAGCAAAAAAGAAATCCGGCGGCGAGATCCGGGTTTGGTCGGCGGGCTGTGCGTCCGGGCAGGAAGCCTGGTCGATCGCCATGCTGCTCGAGGAATTGACCTCCCCACAAGGCGAGCGGGTTTCCTGGCGCATTTTTGCCACCGACCTGGCCGAGCCCGACCAGGCGCGCGTCGGCGTTTACTGTGCCGGGGACGTGGGCAACGTCCGCGCGCGGCACCTGCGCGACTATTTTTTCAGGCAGGCGGATTCTTACGTCATCGTTCCCGGGCTGCGGTCGCAGGTGGATTTTTCCGTTCACGACCTGCTGGATGACTCGTCCGCGAGCCCAGCGGCGGGCATATTCGGCGACTTCGACCTGATCCTCTGCTGCAACGTGTTGATCTATTATCGCGCAGACGCCCGCCAAAGCATCCTGGAGAAGCTCTGGCACGCGATTTCCCCCGGCGGTTTTTTCGTGACCGGCGAGGCGGAAAGGACTATCGTGTCCGGACATCAGGGACTTCGCGCGGTGGCCCCCCCGGCGGCGGTTTTCCAAACCGACTCAAGATGGTTATGAAGCAGGCTTTTTTTGCCGACGACAGAATCCGACTCCGGCGGTTTTCCACGCTTTTGGCTGGGGCCGCGATCCTCGTGCCCCTGTTCAGCCTCGCGGGCTTCCTGAGCGGATTCACGATTTTTGCCAGCTACAACGGGGAATTCATCCCGATGGCTCCGAGCACGGCCATCGGCTTCATTCTTCTCCTGGCCGCATTGTTCGTCTCGTTTCGTCCGACCTCCAGCGCGGTCGCGCGTGCGGGAGCCGTCCTGGTCGGCATCCTCGTCGGCCTCTACGGGCTCGTGGTGTTTGTCGGATGGCTCACCGGCCGCCCGGAAATCCCGGACTACGAGTGGCTCCACGAGAGGGGGGTGTTGGGGACGTTTCGTGTCGGGCGCATGTCGCCTGTGACCGGCGTGCTTTTCTTTCTGGCCGGGTTTTCTCTGGTCGCGCTCTTGCGGGGGCATTCCACCGGACGTCGCGCCCGCTTCTGGCTGGTGCTGTCAGGCATTTTGGGGTCGGCGGTGTTTCTCCTCGGGCTGCTGTTTGTTCTCGGTTACGCGCTCGGCGAACCGTTGCTCTACCAGGGCACGACCATCCCCGTGGCCCTGCCGACCGCGATTTCCTTTCTGCTGCTGGGAGGGTGTCTGGCGACCACGGCGGCACTCCATCGCCCCGGTCACTGGTTCCGCTCGCTCAACGATGTCCCCATCGGCACGCAACTGCGTTTCGGCCTGGGCGCGATTCTGACGCTCGTGGCGCTTCTGGGCACGCTGGCCTGGGTGCAAACGGACAAGATCTTTTCCCAGAGCATGACCATCTTCGAGCATCCGTTTCCGGTCCGTCAGGCCCTCGACGCCCTCTCGGCCGACATTCTGGCCATGCGTATCGAGTTCAGGAACATGCTCCTGGCCGATCACGACCAGGAGAGGCGGACTGCCGTCCAGGACTGCGCCGTTTACGAGGCCGATGCCGCACGACAATTTCAAATCCTGTTCGACAGGTATTTGGGGCCGCGCGAGGATGTCGAGGCCGCGCGGGATGCCTTCGTCCGGTGGGTGAAGGGGAGCCAGGAATGGGTGCGGACGCCGGGCGGTTCCACGGTCATGGACCGCATCCGCGAAACCGGGGACATCGGCGCGCAGAGGCAGGAATTGCTGGGATGCATCGCGAAAATGGATGCCTTCGCCCGGAACAAGGCCGATCAGCTTTACCGCGACACCAACGCGCAACACCGTTTCCTCGCCCGCCAGTTGCTCGTCACCACCGCCGGGATCCTGTTCCTCTCCCTCGCTATCATCTGGCTCCTGCTGAAAGGGATCAAAGACCCGCTCCGGAAGCTGTCGGCGGCGGCCGCGCAACTGCGCCAGGGGAACATGGACGCGCGCAGCAGGTTTGTTTCCGCCAACGAGTTCGGGGTGCTCTCCGCCTCGTTCAACGCCATGGCCGACGCGATTCAGGTGGAAATGCTGATTGAGCAGAACGCTTCCGAAATCGCGCGTGTCATGCTCCGGGAGGACGAGGCCCATGCGTTCTGCCGCGAGACGCTCAAGGCGTTGCTCCTGCATACCGGCTCGCAGGTGGGGGTGGTTTATTTTTTGAGCGACGACGGGACCGCCTACGAGCATTTCGAGTCGATCGGCCTGGGGGCTGGTGCCCGCGTCGCCTTCTCCGCCACGGAGTTGGAGGGCGAGCTGGGCGCGGCGCTGGCCGCGCGCCAGATCCAGCGGATCACCGAAATCCCTGCGGATTCGCGCTTCACCTTCGCTGCGGCGAGCGGGCAGTTCGTGCCCCGTGAAATCGTGACCATCCCGGTCCTCGCCGACCAAGCGGTCCCGGCGGTGATTTCGCTGGCCAGCATCCGTGCCTACGACGCGCCGTCCATCAGGCTGATCAATGATATCTGGAGCGTGCTGACCGCCCGCGTGAACGGCGTGCTCGCCTTCCAAAAAATCCGGAACCTGGCGGGGCGCCTCGAACACAAGAACCGGGAGCTGGACGCGCAGAAGCGGGAGCTGTCGGTGCAAGGCGACGAGTTGGGCAGGCAGAACACCGAGCTGGAAATGCAGAAGTGGGAACTCGGCGAGGCCAACCGGCTGAAGAGCGCGTTCCTCTCGAACATGAGCCATGAGTTGCGCACGCCGCTGAACTCCGTGATCGCGCTCACCGGCGTCCTTCACCGCCGCCTGGCGAAGACCATTCCCGACGAGGAATACGGCTACCTCGAAGTCATCGAACGCAACGGCAAAAACCTCCTCACCCTGATCAACGATCTCCTCGATCTCTCGCGGATCGAGGCGGGCCGGGAGGACATCGCGATCAGCCGCTTCGCGGTCCGCGATCTGGTCGGCGAGATTGTCGCCATGCTCGAGCCGCAGGCGGCGGAAAAGAAGATCGCGATTCTCAACGAGGTCCCCGGCGATCTGCCGCCCCTCGCCTCCGACCACGAAAAGTGCCGGCACATCCTCCAGAACCTCGTCGGCAACGCCGTCAAGTTCACCCCGCAAGGCCGGGTGACGATCACGGCGGATGTCCGCTCCGAACCCGGCCACCGACCCGCGTTCCGCATTTCGGTTCAAGACACCGGCATCGGCATCGCCGCCGACCAGCTTTCCTTTATCTTCGACGAATTCCGCCAAGTCGATGGCAGCAACTCCCGCAAATACGGCGGCACCGGGCTGGGGCTGGCCATTGCCAAGAAATACGCCGTGCTGCTCGGCGGCGAAATCGCAGTGGAGAGCGTGCCCGGCAAAGGCTCGACCTTCACCCTCCGGCTGCCATTGGACCCTGAGGGCACTGCGCCGTCAGCGCCCATTCGTCCTCCCGAAGATCCGAAATCCGGGACGGCACGGCGGCCATCCCTCCAAGTCGACCCCCCGTGCGAACCCAACCCCGGCCAAAACATCCTGTTGGTTGAGGACAATGAGTCCGCGATCATCCAGCTGACAAACATCCTCCAAGCCGACGGCTACAGCGTCCAGGTGGCGCACGATGGCCGGGAGGCACTGGAGCATCTCGAACAAAACCTGCCTGCCGCCATGATCCTCGACCTGATGATGCCGGGCGTGGACGGTTTTCAAGTGCTCACGGCGATCCGCAGTGCCGCGCGGACCGCCCATCTGCCGGTCATCATCCTCACCGCGAAGCACGTGACCAAGGAGGAGCTGAGCGTCCTCAAGGCAAACCATATCCACCAGCTGATCCAGAAAGGCAACATCAACAAAGACGCTTTGCTGGCCGCAGTGGCCGCGATGGTCGCGCCGCCGGAGACCAAGCCCCCCCCGCCTCCCCGCCGCCGTCCCGGACGCCCCGGAAAGCCCATCGTTCTGGTGATCGAGGACAACCCCGACAATCTGGCCACCCTCAAGGCCCTGCTTGGCACCCGGTATCGCGTCGTCGGAGCGGAAGATGGCCGGGGGGGCCTCGAACAGGCGCGGATGCACCTGCCCGATCTCATCCTCACGGACATCGCGCTGCCTGGGCTGGACGGGATACAGGTTCTCCAGAGGCTCCGGCAGGACGAAACCCTGCGGCACATCCCGGTGATCGCCGTCACCGCCAGCGCCATGAAAGGAGATCGCGAGGAAATTCTCGCCCACGGCTTCGACGGCTACCTCTCCAAGCCGGTGGATCACAGCGTGCTGCTGGGCCTGCTGCGGGAATTTCTCGGTGAAGAATGAGATGAAAATCCTGGCGATCGACGACAATTCGGACAACCTGAGGGTATTGGAGGCGGTCTTGTTGGACCGCCTGCCCGGCGCCGGGCTCCTGACCGCCCTGAACGGCCCCTCCGGCCTCGGATTGGCGGAGGCCGAAGACCCGGAGGTGATCTTGCTCGACATCGTCATGCCGGACATGGACGGGTATGAGGTCTGTCGGAAGCTGAAAGCAAATGTTCGCCTGAAATCGATTCCCGTGCTGTTTCTGACGGCCCATACCGACCGGGACAGCCGCATCAAAGCCGTGGAGGCGGGGGCGGACGGGTTTCTTTCCAAGCCGTTCGACGAGGTCGAGCTGACCGTCCAGATTCTGGCGATGGCCAAGCTCAAGGCCGCCAACCGGCTGCAGCGGCTCGAAAAAGAGCAGCTGGCCGCGCTCGTCGCCGAACGCACCCGCGCACTGGAGCAGGAACTGGCCGAACGCAAGCGGGCGGAAATTTACCGGGAAATGGGCAGGGAAATCCTGCAGATTCTCAGCGAGCCGGAAGATTTTTCCGCCTGCCTCCGTCGCGTCCTCTCCGTCCTGAAGACGCGGACCGGCGTCGATGCCTTGGGCATCCGCCTGCAGGACGGAGAGGACTTCCCCTACATCGTCCAGGAAGGCTTTTCCAGGAGTTTTCTGCGGACGGAAAACACGCTGCTCGGGCGGACCCCGGATGGCCGGGTCTGCCGGGACAATACCGGAGCCCCCTGCCTGGAATGCGCGTGCGGCCTGGTCGTTTCCGGCAAGGCAGCCCCTGCAAGCGAGATCTTCACGCCGGGGGGAAGCTTCTGGACCAACAATTCCTCCGCGCTGCTGGACATCCCGCCCGACAAGGATCCCCGGTTCCATCCGCGCAACCTGTGCGTCCGCTGCGGCTATGCCTCCGTGGCCCTGGTTCCGATTCGCACCCACGAGAAGATCGTGGGTCTGATCCAGCTCAACGACAGGAGGAAAGATTGCTTCACCATCGAAACGGTCGAGCTCTTGGAAGGGGTCGGGTCGCACATCGGTGAGGCGCTGATCCGCAAGCGGGCGGAGGAGAGTTCGAAAGTCGAGCAGGCTCTCACGAACACCATTATCGGGAGCATTCCCGGTGCCTTCTACATGCTCGACAAACACGGGCGATTCGTGCGGTGGAATGCCTATCTGCGCGACGAGCTTGTTGGCAAGCCGGAGGATTGCGTCGCGAATTCGCATGCGGTCGACATCGTCCATCCGGACGACCGCGCGCTCATCGGCTCAAAAATTGCGGGCGTGCTGGAAAGCGGCGTGCAGGCGACTGCGGAAGCGCGGGTTCTGGTGAAGGGGGGGCCGGCATACAGGTGGCTGGTGTTGACCGGACGGAAAATGGTGGTTGACGGCAGCCCGTTCCTTCTCGGCATCGGCATCGACATCACCGATCGGAAGGTCATGGAGGAGAAGCTCAACGAGGCGCTCCTCAGCGCCGAGTCCGCCGCCCTCGCGAAGAGCGAATTCCTCGCCGTGATGAGCCACGAGCTGCGCACCCCGCTCAACGGGATTCTCGGTTTTTCGGAGCTTCTCGCCTGTTCCCCGCTCGACGGCGAGCAGAGCGAGAACCTGCAAACCATCAGCGACTGCGGCAATCATCTTCTGGGCCTCGTCAACGACATCCTCGATTTCTCCAGCATCGAAAGGGGCGCTCTCCCGCTGGAATCCGCAGCTGTTGCGTTGGGTCCGCTTCTCGATTCCTCCAGCCTCCCGATCCGCAAGGCGGCCTCCCAAAAGGGCCTGGTGTTTCGCTGCGAGGTGTCCGTCGGCGTGCCGGAACAGATCACGGGGGACGAGCGCCGGATCCGGCAGATTCTCATCAACCTTCTCGGGAATGCCGTGAAATTCACAAGCTGCGGGTCCGTTGTCCTCCGCGTTGCGCCCGCTGTTTCCGGAGGAAGAACATTTTTGGATTTTTCCGTCCGGGATACCGGGATCGGGATTCGTCCGGACATGCTGAACTTCCTTTTCAAGCCGTTCACGCAGGCCGACTCGACCCTTCGCCGCCAGTTCGATGGTGCCGGACTCGGCCTCGCGATCTCGCAGCGCCTGGCCGAGGCGATGAAAGGCGCGATTTCCGTGGTGTCGACTCCCGGGGAGGGCAGCACATTCACGTTCAGGTTGCCGGTCGATACGTCCCCGCCTCCGCTTGCGGACGGCGGGAGCCCCGTTTCCGGGAAAAGCGGCCCGCACGGCAATTCCAGGCCCTCGGGCGGCGGCCTCGTGCTCGTCGTGGAGGATGACTCCGCCAACAGCCTCCTTGCCGGAAAAATGTTGGGAGCCATCGGGTATCGCGCGGCGTTTGCGGCGAACGGGCAGGAAGCGGTCGATGCGTTCGAACCGGGAAAATATTCCGCCATCCTCATGGACATCCGCATGCCCGTGATGGACGGGTTGGCGGCGGCAAAAAGGATCCGGGAAATCGAGGGGCGGTCGGGAACCCATGTGCCGATCATCGCGCTCACGGCGAACGTCATGCCCGGTGACAGGGAGCGCTGCCTCGCCGCCGGCATGGGGGAGTTCCTCACCAAGCCATTCAAAAAGATGGATCTTGCTGCGGCTCTTGCCCGGCTCCTACCGGCCCGGCAGGAGACCGCCTGACCTTTTCAGCGCTGCAGCTGGGTGTCGAGGAGACAGACTGCGCTGCGGGTCTTTTCGTCCTCCTCGATGCGCCGTTTCACGAGCTTGCAGGCGTGGATGACGGTGCCGTGGTCTTTGCCGCCAAAGGCGTCGCCGATATCGCTGAGGGAGGACTTTGTCAGCTCGCGGGACAGATACATGGCGACCTGGCGCGGGAACGCGATGTTTGCGGGACGCCGTTTGCTGGTCATGTCGGCGAGCCGGACGTCGAAGTGCTCGGCCACCCTGCGCTGGATCTGGTCGATGGTCACGGCCTTGCGGGCCTGTTCCTGGAAAATGTCGCGGAGCAGGTTTTCGATGACCTCGCGGGTGATCGGGCGGTCGCTCAGCGACTTGTAGGAGGCCACCCGCATCAGCGCCCCCTCGAGGCGCCGGACGTTGTTGCGGATCTTGTCCGCGAGAAAATCGATCACCCAAGGGTCGAGATGGATGTTCAGCCCGGCGGCCTTGCTCCGGAGAATCGCGATGCGCGTCTCGGAATCCGGGGGCTGGATCTCGGCGGTCATGCCCCACTCGAACCGCGAAACCAGCCGCTGTTCGAGCTTGTCGATTTCGCTCGCGGGCCGGTCGCTCGAGAGGACGACCTGCTTGTGCCCGTCGTGCAGCGCGTTGAACGTGTGGAAAAACTCCTCCTGCGAGCGTTCCTTGCCGGCCAGGAACTGGATGTCGTCGATCATGAGGACATCCGCATTGCGGTATTTTCTCCGGAACTTCACCAGCGTCCCGTGCTGGATCGCGTCGATGAACTCGTTGGTGAACTGCTCGCTCGAGAGGTAGACGACCTTCGAGGTTTTGCTCGTGGCGATCACATGGTGGCCGATCGCCTGGAGGAGGTGGGTTTTCCCCAGCCCGCTGCCGCCGTAGATGAACAGCGGGTTGTAGGTTCTCGACGGAGCCTTGGCCACGGCCATCGCGGCGGAATGCGCAAATTGGTTGTTCGAGCCGACCACGAACGAGTCAAACGTGTTGCGCGTGTTCATCCCGGTCGGGTTCGCGGGCACGGCCTTCTCTTTCTGGGCCCGCTGGGCCGGGGCCGGGCGCACGGGCAGATCGTTTTCCGGTGATACGGTCGAAAAATGCACGGCTTTCACCGAGGGAGCCACCTCGCGGACCGACTCTTCCAGGATCGGAAGATAGTTGCTCTCGATGAAAAACTGGTGGATCGGATTCGGCACGCAAAGTGTGATCGAGTCCCCGTCAAGCGAGGAGGCCGTGACCCCGGAAAACCATCTCTCGTAACCGTCCGCGCTCACGCGTTCGCGGATCCTCGTGGAAACTTCCGACCAAATATCTCTCGTCTCTGTGATCATGACTTCTACCTTGTTTTGTTCTTCCCCCGACGGACACCGTTGTTCAAAGCCCTCCCAAGAGGGGATTGAGACTTGCAGGATTTTCGCGTCACGGGAAGGGCCGATTTTTTCCCCCGGCAGCCCGTGGCATTTAAGTCGCTCCCTTCAAAACAATTGGACGCCGCCAAAAAAGTTTGCGCCCCCGGCCGACACGGGAAGGGTCGCGCGGCGCGCAGTCGGCGGCGCACCGGCGGCGCTGCCGCTCTCAAATTCCGGGGGGAGATGTTCAAAAAATTCACGGCCAGCAATCCCTTGTTATCGCTTGGGGGTGAAACGATAAAACTCCACTGCTGCGGCTCAAGAAAAAACGCCGGATTCCGGGTGATAAATATCCTCGGAAAAACGGTTTTATCTTGACCGCGAACACGCGGCCCTCCGATCAAGCTCCAGCGGGGTTTTCCCGGTCTGCGCCGATGCGGGTTCCGGCCCCGGTGGGGAACAGGATGCCGAGCAGGAACGTCACCGCGCTGCCGATGAAAACGAAATACGGCCACGCAATCGCCGGCCACCACGGGGGCAGGAGGATCCCGAATCGGAAAGCGTGTTTCACCGCGTCGCCGGCGCCGCCGCCGGTTTCCCAGAGCGGGACGGAGATTTTGCAGAGCACGAGGACGGCCAGAACCCCGATGATCATGGCGAAGACATTGGCCCGGTCGTTCCCGCGCGAGCGTGTCAGCACGCCGAGGAGGAACACCCCCAGCAGCGACCCGTAGGTGTAGCCGAGGATTCCCAGCGCCAGCGGGATGATCGTGACGTTGGTGTGAAGCACCGTGTAGGCCGCCACCGTCGCCACGAGGACCATGAGAATCCCGAAGACCGATGTCGCCCACCGCGCGGCGCTCACGGCCTGCCGGTCGTCGGCGGACGGGCGGATATACGGCTGGTAAAAATCCTTGATGAACGAGGTGGCCAGCGCGTTGAGCGCGGCGGAGGTGGACCCCATCATCGTCGCGAACACCCCCGCGATGATGAGCCCCCGGATCCCGACCGGCATCTCGTTGACGATGTAGTGCGCGAAAATCTCGTTGTCCTCCGTCGGCAGCGAGGGGTCCGGATGGACCTGGTAGCGCACCCACAGCAGCAGGCCGACCGTCAGGAACGAGAGCACGATCGGGATGTCCGCGAACCCGCTCAGGACGAGCGAAAGCCGGGACTTGGCGGTGTTCTCGGCCGTGAGCATGCGCTGCACCATGTCCTGGTCGGTCCCGTGCGTGGCCATGGTGAAAAACGTGATGCCGATGATCGCGGCGAAGATCGTATATTCGGTTTGCAGCATCCCGGCCAGGGCCTCCCCGAACGGTTTGGTGGCATCCCAGCCGGTCTGGAACATGGACAGGTTCTGGCCGGAGAGGTGTTCATGCACGGTTTGCATCCCGCCGGGGATGTCGTGGAGGACGGCGACGATCGAAAACAGGATCGCCCCGACCATCAGGCAGGCCTGGATGAGATCGGTCCAGACGACCGCCTTGATCCCGCCGACCGCTGTGTAAAGCGTCGTGATGAGCGTGACGAAAACGATCCCCCAGAAATACGTCCAGATCGTGATCTCCGAACCGGGAAACAAATACCGGTAGACGACGACCAGGATCACGCCGCCGAGGTAAAGCCGCACCCCGATGCCCAGGACACGCGTTGCCAGAAATATCCCGCTGGCCATGTTCTTCGTGCGCTCGCCGAACCGGAGGGCCAGGAACTGGTAGATGCTCTCGACCTTGTAGCGGTAGTAGGGGGCGATGAAGAGCCAGGCGATGATGATGCGGGCGAGAATCGTGCCGACGGCGAGTTGGGCATAGGCGTAGCTCCTGGTCTTGAACCCCTCGGCCGGAGCCCCGAGGAAGGTGACCGCGCTGGTCTCGGCCGCGATGATCGACGCCAGCACCGCCCACCACGGGATCGAGTGGCCGCCAAGGGCGAAGTCCTGGAGCGTCGTGTTCTTCCGCGCCGCGCAGAGCCCGATACCGACGATCCCGACAAAATAAACCAGGATGACCGCCCCGTCCACACCCAGGTTGAACCAAGTCTGCGCGGGGTGCATATCAGGGGCGGAGCACCTTCAGGAGAACCTTCGAATTCCGGCCGCTGGCCTCGTATTTTCCCCGCCGTTCCGCCGGCAGCTCCGCAGGTTGGGCCGGTTCGTAGCCGCCCTTCTGCTGCAGGTAGCTGTAGGCCTGCGTGGAGAGCGCGAAGAGGCTCTTCACGCCTTTTTCCCTGGCGAGATTTTCGACGAACGCCATGAGCTTTTTCCCGTGCCCCTGGTTCTCGTGCGCCTTGCTCACGTGGAGGCACGCGAGCTCGCCGGAGGAATCCGCGGGATACAGGTGCAGGGCCACGCAGGCGATCGGCGAACGGTCGATCTCGAGCAACCAGTAATCCTCGAGGTGGTCGAGGATCTCGGAGCGCGTCCGCCTCACGAGCTCTTCGTTGTGCACCGACTGCCGGATCAGCGACATGACGGCGCGCACGTCTTTTTTGAAGATGCGCCGGATCTGCTGGTATTCGTTCGAATAGATCATCGTCCCGATGCCGTCGTGGCTGAAGACCTCGTTGAGCAGGGCCTCGTTGACCCCTCCGTCGAGCACGTGCACCCGCGGCACCCCCTGCATGCAGGCCCTGGCCGCATATTCGAGTTTCGAAACCAGCCCGGGAGGAAATTCGGCCCGCCGTTTTTTCAGGAGATCCTGGGTTTCGGACACCGAGAGCTGGCGCGGGAGGTCCGTTGGCGCGGCGAAGACGCTGCTCGGCGTGAGGTAAAGGATTTTTGCGGCGGAGAGCTCCTCGGCGACCTCGAGGGCGATGCTGTCGGAGTTGACCCGGTAGGTCCTTCCCTCCCCGTCGAATCCGAGCGGCGGGACAATCGGGATGATCCCCTCGTCCAGCAGGAGCTTGAACGCCTTGACGTCGACGCGCTCGACCTTGCCCGTGTATTGCTGGTCGATCCCGCCGAGAATCCCCGCCGGATGCGCGATGAGCGCGTTGAGATACGCGGCCCGCAGGTCCACCGACGAAAGCCCCTCCATGATCTCGTTCGTGAGCCGGATGGCCGCGTCGATGCTGAGCTGCAGGGTGGCCGGGTCGGTGACACCGATGCCGTCGGAATTCGAAATCGCCAGGTTCCGCTCCGCCGCGAGCCGCTGGATCTGGTGGCTCGCCCCGTGCACGAGAACCACCTTGATGCTCAGCGACCTCAACACCGCCAGGTCGAGCAGCACGTTCGAAAAATTTTCCGAGGCCACGACCTCGCCGTCCACGGCGACCACGAACGTGCGCTCCCGGAACCGGGGCACATATTGCAGGATCTCGCGCAAATCGGAAACGTTCACTTGGCTGGAATGGGTGCGACCATTACCACATGCCTGCGGCGATACACAGGGGAAAATTGGGGCCGGGCGCGCAGGGGGGCGACTCTTGGCGGAGGGACCGTCCGGCACGCCGGTTTTTTTCCTCCGGATCAGGTGAGCGCGGCACGCAAAACTCCGGCGACACGGTCCATTTCCCCGAGGGAATTGTAGTAGTGGGGGCTGAAGCGGATCCAGCGGGAGCCGTCGCGGAGCGAGCGCAGGGAGGCGACGATCCCGGCTTCCTCGAGCCTGGAAAAAAGAAGGGCGGATTCTTTCGCGGGGTGCCGACAGGTCAGGATGCCGGAGCGCAGCGGCTCGGTTTCGTCGGGCGAGAGAAAGTCAAACCCCATCTCCCGCAGCCGGCCCTGCAACGCATCCCGCACCTGGAGAATCGAGCTCCGGACATTCCCCAGGCCCGCAGCCAGGAGCATCTCCAGCGAGGCCTTCATCCCGTAGATTCCCGTGATGTTCAAAACCCCCGGCTCGTAGCGTCTTGCCGTCTCTTCAAATACGATGTTCTCCTGCGCCACAAACTCCGGCGAGCGGACGTTCCATGCCCCGAGCAGGGTCGGACGGCAGATCTCGAAATTCCGCCGGGCCACGTAGACGATCCCGATGGCGAGCGGCCCGAGCATCCACTTGTGCGCATCCGCGCTGAGAAAATCGACGTGTTCGACGCTGAGCGGACCCGACCCGACCGTCTGGATCGCATCCACCGAAAACAGGATCCCCCGCTGGCGGAGGAGACGGCCGATCGCATCCACATCGATGCGCCAGCCGCTCAGGAAGTGCGCCGACGCGAGCGCCACCAGCTTGGTTTTTTCCGTCAGGGCCGCCTCCACCACCCCGGGCGTGATCCGTCCGGGAAACTCGGGCCGCAGAAACCGGGCCACCACGCCGCGCGACGCGAGGGCGGTCCAGGGATAGACGTTGGACGGGTAGTCGTCGCCGTAGCAGACGAGCTCGTCGCCGGGCTTCCAATCCAGGCCGTTTGCAAAAAGGCTCAACCCCAGCGAGGTCGGTCCCAGCAACGCGATTTCGTCGGCGTGGGCGCCGATCGCCTTGGCGCAGACCCCGCGCGCCCGTGCCACATCCCGCAGGACTTCGCCGAACTCCTGGTGGTGCGCGCAGCTCGCCTCGACATGGTCCCGCATGGCATCGGCCGCGCAGCGCGGCAGGACCGTGACTCCCGCGTGGGCGAGAAAGATCCGCTCCCGCGCGACCGGGAACGACTCCAGCCTCAGCTTCTCGTCGGTGAACCAGCTCATCTCCTCGACTCTTCCGCCTCGTGGATCAGCGTCCAAAAATCCTTGGTTCCCGCCAGCCCGCCATCCTCGTCGTCGAGCGGCAGGCTCGAGCGGAACAAAAAATCCCGGATCGTGTTTTTGTGGAGCACCCTGTGGATGAGCAACCCCTCGGGATGCCGCTCGAAGTAGATCCGGTAGTCCTTGGCGCGGCAGCGGTGGAGCGTGCGCCCCTCGCGCGTCACGTGCCCGAACCGCTCCTTGTCGAGCGAGTCGAGATCTTCCGGCATAAAATGGAATTCCGAGAGGAGCTCGAGCTGGAGATCCTTCGGAAGGGCGGCCATTTCCGCAGCGCTGATCTTGTTGAAGATGACCTGGAACACACCCCCATCATTCGCGCGGACCGGGCGGGGATGGCAAGAAGGGAAAATAGTTTCTGCCACGGCAATTTCTCTTGTCAGCAGGAAGACGCGGAAAGAGACTCGCGTTTTTGCCCGACCCCGATATGCCGAACACGATTTTGACTGGTGCCCAGTGGGGCGACGAAGGAAAAGGGAAGATCATCGATTTTCTGACCGACGAGGCGGACATCGTCGTCCGCAGCCAGGGCGGGAACAATGCCGGGCACACGATCGTGATCGGCGGGGAAAAGTATGTCCTGCACCTGGTTCCCTCCGGCATTTTGAGAAAATCCAAGGTCTGCGTGATCGGGAACGGGGTCGTGATTGACCCGGTTTCGCTCGTCGGCGAAATCGACGGTCTTCGCGAGAGGGGGGTCACGGTTGGAAAAAACCTCCTCATCAGCGACGCAGCCCACCTGGTGCTCCCGTATCACCAGGCGCTGGACGGACAGCGCGAGGCCCTGAAAGGCAAGGCGAAAATCGGCACCACCAAGAGGGGGATCGGCCCCGCCTACGGCGACAAGGTCGCCCGCGTCGGGCTCAGGATGTGCGACCTGGTGGACCCGGAAGTCCTTTCGAAGAAACTGGCGGCGAGAGTCCGGGAAAACAATGTCCTGCTGAAAAGCCTCGGGGCCCCGGCATTGGACGGGAAGGCGATCCTCAAAGATTACCTGGCGGCAGCCGGGGTGCTCCGCCCGTTTGTCACGAATACCGTCGTGTATCTGCACAAGGCGCTGAAAAGCGGGAAGCGGCTTCTTTTCGAGGGAGCCCAGGGGACCTTTTTGGACATCGACCACGGGACATATCCCTACGTGACCAGCTCGAATACGACGGCTGGCGGAGCCTGCACGGGGAGCGGGGTCCCCCCGCATCGCATCGACCGGGTCCTCGGCGTGATGAAAGCCTACACGACCCGCGTGGGGGAGGGGCCGTTCCCGACCGAAGACAAGGGGATCACGGACACCCTGCACGCGATGGGCCGGGAGTTCGGGGCGACGACCGGACGGCCGCGCAGGTGCGGGTGGTTCGATGCCGTGGCCACGCGATATGCGGGCATGGTCAACGGCATCGATGAAATCGCGATCACCAATCTCGACGGCCTCGACGCGGTCCCTTCGATCCGCGTTTGCGTCGCCTACCGGCTGGACGGAAAAAAACTCGAATTTCCGCCGACCGACCCCGCAGCCCTCGCGCGCTGCGCGCCGGTGTATATCGATCTCCCCGGCTGGAACAAGCCGACCGACAAGGCCAGGAAGTTTTCCGACCTCCCCCCACGCGCCCGCGAGTATGTCGGCAAACTGGCCGAGATCACCGGGGCCAGACTCGCCCTCGTCAGCATCGGGCCTGCCCGCGGGCAGACGATCCGGCTTTGACCCGCGTGAAAACGGTTCCCCGTCATGTCGCGGTGATCATGGACGGCAACGGTCGGTGGGCGCAGCAACGCGGGCTCCCGCGGCTGGCCGGGCACGAGCAGGGGTCGAAATCGATCCGGCAATGCGTCGAGGCCTGCATGGAAACCGGCGTGGAATTCCTGACCCTCTACGCGTTTTCCTCAGAAAACTGGAAACGCCCGCAGATCGAGGTCAACGGCCTCATGCTCCTCCTCGAGCGTTTTCTCAACGAGAAGAAGGATGAGATGCTGCGCGAGGGGGTGCGGCTGCGGGCCATCGGGCGGCTTGACGACCTGCCCCCGCCGTGCCGGAAAAAGCTGGACGAGGTCGCCGAAGCCACCGCCCGCAACTCCCGGCTCCACGTGATCCTCGCGCTCAGCTACAGCGGGCGGACCGAAATCCTCGACGCCGTGAAATCGATCGTGAGGGACGCCATCGCAGGCGCACTGGCTCCGGATGACGTCACGCCGGAGCTGGTTTCCTCGAGGCTCTACACGGAGGGAATTCCCGACCCCGACCTGCTCATCCGGACATCCGGAGAAATGAGGATCTCGAATTTCCTCCTCTGGCAGTTGAGCTACACGGAGATCCACGTCACGAAAAAACTGTGGCCCGACTTCGGCAAAACCGATTTCCTGGAAGCACTCGAAGACTATAAAACCCGGAGCCGCAGGTTCGGCGGGGTCTGACAGGGCACGGAAGCTGCTTTCCTGACCCCAAATTCCGCATTTGACCGTCCGCGAATATTCCCATGAACGATGGCCCTCACCTCGCACCACACGGACGAAATCATCGGGCGCATGGAAATTCTTCTTGATTCCGGTTGTCGCCGGTGATTTCCTTGCCCCCTTTTCCGCTCAACCAGCGGATCTCTCTTATGGCGAAAGAAATTGTTGGACAAATCAAGTTGCAGATTCCCGCAGGGCAGGCAAATCCGGCCCCTCCGGTCGGCCCGGCCCTCGGCCAGCAGGGCGTGAACATCATGGCCTTCTGCAAGGAATTCAATGCGGCGACACAGAAGCAGGCCGGTGACATCCTCCCGGTGGTCATCACGGTCTACAAGGACAAGACCTTCACTTTCATCACCAAATCCCCGCCCGCCGCCGTCCTCCTGAAAAAGGCGGCCGGCCTGGCTTCCGGCTCCAAAGAGCCGAACAAGACGAAAGTCGGCAAGCTCACCAGGAAACAGGTGATGGACATCGTCAAAATCAAATTCAAGGACATGAACGCCCGCGACGAGGAAGCCGCGTTCCGCACCCTCTGCGGCACCGCCCGCCAGATGGGCCTCGAAATCGGCGAATAGCGGAGTCCCGGTCCATTGCAGGGGCGGCTTGACGGGATCCGTCGGGCCGCCCCTTCTTCTTTTCACGCATTTCGTTGCCCTTGGGGACCGGGTTGGCGTAGTCTGCCCGCCGCATCATGCCCAAGGATACTTCCATCAAAAAAATCCTCCTCATAGGCTCCGGCCCGATCGTTATCGGACAGGGCTGTGAGTTCGACTACTCCGGCGTCCAGGCCTGCAAGGCCCTGGCGGAGGAAGGCTACGAGGTGGTTCTGGTCAACTCGAACCCGGCCACGATCATGACCGACCCGGAATTCGCGCAACGGACGTATATCGAGCCGATCACCCCCGAGGTCATCGAGAAGATTTTGGAGAGGGAGAAACCGGACGCCGTGCTCCCCACGCTAGGCGGGCAAACGGCATTGAACGCGGCCATGTCGCTGGTCGGGAACGGGGCGCTGGAACGGCACGGGGCGCGCCTCATCGGGGCGAACGCGGAGGCGATCCGGCGCGGCGAGGACCGCCTGATTTTCAAAAACATCATGATCGAGATCGGGCTGGATTGCGCGCACTCGGGAGTGGCCCACACGCTCGATGAAGCGGCTGCGGTGGCCCAGGAAATCGGGACCTTCCCGCTCATCGTGCGCCCGGCATTCACGCTGGGGGGGGCGGGCGGTGGCATCGCCTACAACCGCGAGGAATTGGAGGAAATCGTGCGGCGGGGGCTCGACCTCTCGCCGGTCACAGAGGTGCTGATCGAGGAATCCCTTCTCGGATGGAAGGAATTCGAGATGGAGGTGATGCGCGACCGGGCGGACAATTGCGTCGTCATCTGCTCGATTGAAAACCTGGACCCGATGGGGATCCACACCGGCGACTCGATCACCGTCGCCCCGATCCAGACGCTCACGGACAAGGAATACCAGGCGATGCGCGACGCCAGTTTCGCGGTGATCCGGGCGATCGGGGTCGAAACCGGCGGGTCGAACATCCAGTTCGCCGTGAATCCCGACAACGGTCGCATGGTGGTCATCGAGATGAACCCGCGCGTCTCGCGCAGCTCCGCGCTGGCCTCGAAGGCCACCGGCTTCCCCATTGCAAAAATCGCCGCGAAGCTGGCGGTGGGCTACACGCTCGACGAATTGAAAAACGACATCACGCGGGAGACCCCGGCGTGCTTTGAGCCTTCGATCGATTATGTCGTCACGAAGGTGCCGCGGTTCACGTTCGAAAAATTCCCTCAGGCCGATCCGACGTTGACGACCCAGATGAAAAGTGTCGGCGAGGCGATGGCCATCGGCAGGACGTTCAAGGAATCCCTGCAAAAGGCGCTGCGCTCGCTCGAGATCGGACGCTTCGGGCTCGGGGCCGATGGCAAGGACACCGAGCCAGACCTCGCGACCATCAAACAAAAACTGCGGATCCCCGGGGCAGACAGGATCTTTTTCATCCGCCATGCCTTCCAGTCCGGGCTGACGGTGGAGGATGTTTTCGACCTCTCGAAAATCGACCGCTGGTTCCTCGAGCACATCCGGCTGATCGTCCTCGAGGAGGCCCGCATCCGCGAAAATTGGTCCGCTCCCGATTTCCGCCGCGCAAAAAAATTCGGGTTTTCCGACCGTCAGATCGGGCACCTGACCGGCACCCCGGAAGCCGAGATCCGGAAGCTGAGGAAGGCGGCGGGCGTCGTCCCGACCTACCGGCTGGTCGACACGTGCGCGGCGGAGTTCGAGGCCTTCACGCCGTATTATTATTCGACCTACGGCGACGAAGACGAGACGAGGAAGAGCGATAAAAAGAAAGTGCTGATCCTCGGCGGCGGGCCGAACCGGATCGGGCAGGGGATCGAGTTCGACTACTGTTGTGTGCATGCCGCGTTCGCCCTCAAGGAGCTCGGGTGGGAAACCATCATGGTCAACTCGAACCCCGAGACCGTCTCGACCGACTACGACACCAGCGACAAACTCTATTTCGAGCCGCTGACGCTCGAGGACGTGCTCAATATCTACGAGCGGGAAAACGCCGATGCCGTCATCGTCCAGTTCGGCGGGCAGACCCCGCTGAATCTTGCCGCCGGGCTCGCGGCCAACGGGTGCAACATCATCGGGACCCAGCCCCGCAGCATCGAGATGGCCGAGGATCGCAAGCATTTCTCCGCCATGCTCGACAAGCTGGGGCTTCGGCAGACGCAGGGCGGGACCGCCACGAATGAGGAGGAGGCCGTCGCGGTCGCCGCTCGCATCGGCTACCCCGTTCTCGTCCGCCCGTCGTTTGTTCTCGGCGGACGCGCGATGGAGATCGTCCACGACGAAGCGGATTTGCGCCGCTACATCCGCACGGCGGTCGCCGCCAGCCCCGAGCGCCCGGTCCTGGTGGACCGTTTTCTCGAGGACGCCACCGAGGTCGACGTCGACTGCATCGCCGACGGCGGGACCTGCGTCATCGGCGGGGTGATGGAGCACATCGAGCAGGCGGGCATCCACTCGGGCGACAGCGCGTGCGTGATTCCCAGCCTCTCGCTCTCTCCCCGGACGCTCGCGACGATCAAAAGCGCCACGATTTCCATGGCGGCGGAACTCGAGGTCCGCGGCCTCATGAACGTGCAGTTCGCCATCAAGGATGAAGACGTCTATATCCTTGAGGTCAATCCCCGCGCATCGCGCACGGTCCCGTTTGTGAGCAAAGCCATCGGGGTTCCTCTCGCCAAGCTGGCCGCGAAGATCATGGCCGGATCCACGCTTGCGGAACTCGGCTTCACGGAGGAAAAGATCCCCGCATACTATTCGGTCAAGGAAGCGGTGTTCCCCTTCATCAAATTTCCGGGCGTCGACATCATCCTCGGGCCGGAGATGCGCTCGACCGGCGAGGTCATGGGCATCGATCCCGACCCCGGCATCGCCTACGCGAAGAGCCAGATGTCCGCGCAGCCGCCGTTGCCGACAAAAGGAAACGTCTTCATCAGCGTGAAGGACTCCGACAAACCGGCCGCGATCGAGGTCGCGCGGGAGTTTGTGGATCTGGGCTTCAAAATCCACGCCACCTCCGGAACGGCGAAGCTCCTCGCCGGAGCGGGCGTTCCCGTGAAAACTTTGCTCAAAATCCAGGAGGGCCGCCCGAATGTTCTGGATTTGATCAAGAACGGCGAAATTCATTTTATCCTCAACACGCCGAGCGGGCGACAACCCCGCCGGGACGAGGTCGCCATCCGGAGCGCCAGTGTCGCGGCCCGCGTGGCGACCATGACAACCCTGCGCGGCGCGCGTGCCAGCGTTGCCGCCATCCGCGCCATCCAGCAGGCCGGCTACGCGGTGAGAAGCTTGCAGGAGTATCACGCCTGAATGTTTCTGCTGTCGCACGCCACTATGGCGGCTTTCCCTTTCGTTGCGGTCGTTCAGGTTCTTTCCGTCGCTCTCCACCCCGCCTTTGCGGCGACGCGGCTGGGAGCCGGACACCCCGGCAGGCTCGGAAAATAGGCTTGCCCCGGACTTTCCAGAGACCGATTGGTATCAGATTCCCTTATGAATTTTTCCTCCGTCTTCCGTCTCGTTGCCGCTGTCGCCATTTCAACCGCCACCGCGCGGGCGGATGTCAAACTTCCCGCCATTATTTCCGACCACATGGTCCTGGAAAAATCCGCGAAAGTCCCGATCTGGGGCAGGGCGGATCCGGGCGAGGAAGTGACGGTGAGCCTGAACGGGCAATCCGCGAAGGCCACGGCGAAGGCCGACGGGAAGTGGATGGCCACCCTGGATTTGAAGGACTCGGCAGCCGGGCCGTTCGAGATGGCGGTCGAAGGCAAAAACAAACTCTCGCTGGCGGATGTTGTCGTCGGCGAAGTCTGGGTCGCGTCCGGGCAGTCGAACATGGAATTCACGCTCTCGCGGAGCCTCGATGCGGAGAAGGAAATCGCGCAGCCCGCAAATCCCCTCCTCCGCCAGTTTCTGGTGAAGAAGAACGCCTCGAACACGCCCTTGGATGACACCGAAGGCCGTTGGGTCGCGGCCTCTCGGGAGACGTCCGGGGGATTCAGCGCTGTCGGATATTATTTCGCCAAGAAACTGCAGGGCGATCTGAGGGTTCCCGTCGGCCTTGTTCATACCTCGTGGGGCGGGACCCCGTCCGAGGCCTGGACCAGCGTCGAGGCCATCGACAGCATCCCGGACCTCAAGACCACCCGGGAAAAACTCTGGGCGACACTGGAGGAATACCCGGAAAAAAAGAAGGCGTTTATTGACGGCCTGGGCGCTTGGCTCAAGGAGAACGGGCGCGAAGACAAGCCGGTCGCCAACGCCGAAGCGTTCGCCGGCGAGGGGATTTCCACCGGAGACTGGGTTCCCGTGAAAGCTCCCGGCACCATCGCCGCGAAGGGGCTCCCCGCCGCCGGGGCTGTCTGGGTGCGCAAGGATGTTGATGTCCCTGCTGTCACCAATGTCCCGCTCAGCCTGCCCATCGATGGCTACGAGAGCGTCTATTGGAACGGGAAGCTCATCAAACAGGTCACGTTCCAGGACTTTCCCGGGATCGGCAATATCCGGCGTTACGGGCCGTATGACATCCCGGCCAGCCAGGTCAAACAGGGGAGGAACGTCCTGGCAATTCGCTTCCACGATCCGACCGGTGCGGCCAAATTTTCCGGGGAGCCCAAAGCCGGCCCGGTCTCGCTCGCCGGCGACTGGCTGGCCAAAGCGGAATACGAGTTCCCCGCTTTGGACCCGAAGACGCTCTCCGCCGCCCCTCAACCTCCCGCCAATCCCCCCGGCCCGCAGAACACTGCCAGCTACCTCTTCAACGGCATGATCAGCCCGATCCTCCCGTATGCCATCAGCGGGGTCATCTGGTATCAGGGCGAATCGAACGCGGGCCGCGCCCAGAAATACCGGACGGCGTTCCCTCTCCTGATCGCCGACTGGCGCAAACAGTGGAACCAGGGAAATTTCCCGTTTTATTTCTGCCAGCTCGCAAATTACCAGGCCAAGAAACCCGAGCCGGGCGAAAGCGCGTGGGCCGAGCTGCGCGAGGCACAGTCCATGACCCTCAAACTTCCGAACACCGGCCAGGCCGTCCTGATCGATGTCGGGGAGTCGGGGGACATCCACCCCCGGAACAAGAAGGACGTGGGCGAACGTCTCGCCCTCATCGCGCTGGCCGGGAATTACAAAAAATCCAACCCGTATTCCGGCCCGGTTTACGATTCCATGAAGGTCGAAAACGGCAAAGCCATCCTCGGCTTCAAATTTGCGGAAGACGGGTTGGTCGCCAAACCATTGCCGCAGACCTACGACGTCAAATCGCAGGCGAAGGAAACCGCCCCCCTCGTCCGCAATAGCCCGGCCAGCCAGCTCGAGGGCTTCGCAATTTGCGGCGATGACAGGAAGTGGGCCTGGGCCGATGCCGAAATCCAGGGCAACACGGTGGTGGTCTCGTCGGACAAGGTGCCGGCACCGGTCGCCGTCCGCTACGCCTGGGCGGACAACCCGACCTGCAACCTCTACAACAGCGCGGGACTCCCGGCTTCCCCGTTCCGCACGGATGACTTCCCGCCCATCACCCTGAACGGCAAATATTGAGGGCTTCCGGGGATCAAAATGGGGGCGGAAAAACAGCCCCGGAAAAAAATTAAAAAACTTCTTGCTCATCTGGCGATCCTGCCTATTGTCACAACCGTTCTGGGGGGAACAGCAGGCCGTCGTAACACTCGTTGCGGCGGCCTGCATTTTTTATGGTGCGAACTCCCCATCGACGGATTTCATGGAAACGCTATGATGGCGGCTCTTCTTCGCCACCCATGATTTTTCTCGGAATCGACTGCGGGACACAAAGCACCAGGGCAATCGCCCTGGATTGGGAAACGGGCTCTGTCCTGGCTTCCTCCCGCCAATCCTATGGTTTTGTGCCGGGCCTTCCGCCGGGAGTCATGGAGCAGAACCCCGGGGACTGGGTATCCGCAGCGGATGCCACGGTGCGCGAGGTGCTCACCATGCTGGGCCCGCGCAAATCCGAAATCCGGGGGACCGGGGTCAGCGGCCAGCAGCACGGCCTTGTCCCCCTCGACAGGGCGGGCCTCGTCGTGCGTCCGGCAAAGCTTTGGTGCGATACCTCGACGGCCGCCCTGCGCGAAAAATCCCGGCTTCTCCGCGAAACCCTCCACCAAAGGGATCTCCTGTAATGCGCATCGTCATCGCCGCCACCGGGGCCAGTGGCACCATTTATCTGCAGCGGCTTTTGGACCACCTCTCGGGACCGGAACACGAGCTGCACCTGGTGCTCACCCCTTACGCGAAGCAGGTCGTCCACGAAGAGACCGGCGGGTTGCGCCTCCCCCCGAATGCCACCGAGCATTCGGACAAAAGCATGAATGCGCCGTTCGCCAGCGGCTCCGCGCTTTTTGACGCAATGGTGGTCTGCCCGTGCTCGATGGGCACCCTGGGCCGGATTGCGGTCGGCACGAGCGAATCGCTCATCCTGCGGGCCGCCGATGTCTTTTTGAAGGAACGCCGCAAGCTCGTCCTCGTGCCCCGCGAAACCCCCTGGAGCCTGATCCATGCGAAAAATGCCCTCGCGGTCATCGAGGCCGGTGCCATCCTCCTCCCCGCCATGCCCTCGTTTTACAGCAGGCCGAAAACATTTGACGAACTCGCCGATACCGTCGTCTGGCGGATCCTCGACCAGATCGGCATCCATGCGCCAGGTGCCCGCCGGTGGCAGGAGACGGGCGGAAAAACCGGCGCTTGACGTTGCCCCCGCAAAACATGACTCCGATCCGTCCGCGTCAAAAACTTCCACCCGACATCCCATGAAAAAACTCCTCCTCGCCTTCACCCTCTGCCTCGGCGCCTGCGCTTCGGTTCCCGGCCCGGTCGCCTGGACCCCTCCCGTCCAGAATTCCCGCGCAACCTTTCTCTGGAAACACCGCAGCGGGTGCCTCGCCGGTGACGCGGACATCACGAATGACATCTGCGGAAACATGGTGCTCCGACTCACAAAAGATCTCCCGAAACCGCTCCTCGAAATCACCTCGATGACGGACGGGCATTTCTCCGCCCTGGGACCTCTCGCCGGCGGCGGGTGGTCGGGGGATGCCTCCCGCTCCCCGGTGCGCTTCAGCCTCTGGACCGCTCTCGCCGCCGCCTGGCGAGGTGCCTGCCCGGCCCGGGACGGACGCCAGGAAGTCCACACCGACAGCTACCGCGCCGCAGTCTGGAAGGATTCCGGGCGGATCCGCGAGCTCAGCGTGAGCTCCAGCGACAACGGGGAAGTCATCCGCCTCGTTTTTCGCTGATCCACGCTTGACGGAAGGGACCTTCACGGGCTTATTGACCTCCATTTCCAGCCATGAACCGTTTGTCTTCCACCCTTCTCGCCATCGGGCTTGCCTCGCTGGCGGGCTGCGCCTCCTACGATACCCGGCTCACGAGCACCGCCACGAAATACCTCGGCCAGGACGGCTCGATCATCTCGCGCTCGAACTCCTCGGCCCTCGCCGAGAGAAACTCCTACTGGGATGGCGAGGGAGTCACCGGGGAGCCTTCGGTCCTCATCGATCTCTCCGAGCAAACCGCCTCGTTCTACAAAGGCTCCAAGCTGGTGGGCGTTTCCGCGATCTCCAGCGGGCGCGAAGGGCGCGTGACCCCGGTGGGAAATTACAAGGTCCTCGCCAAGGAGCTCCACCACGCGTCGAATCTCTTCGGCGATTACGTGGACGCGAACGGCACCGTGCTCGTGCGGAATATCGATGTGAAAAAAGATCCCGCGCCTCCTGGCGGGGTTTTTGCCGGCTCTCCCATGCCGTTCTTCATGAGGCTCAGCAACGGGGGGGTCGGGATGCACCAGGGCTTTCTCCCCGGCATCCCCGACAGCCACGGCTGCATCCGCATGCCGGAAAAAATGGCGAAGATTTACTACGAGAACGTCTCGCTCGGAACTCCCGTCCGCATCGTCAATTGACGGTGCCCAATTGACCCCGATCAAGGCTTGCCCGCATTTCTTCTTGTCAGCGAATATCATCCGGCGATTCTGGCCGCCGCCCGTCTTTTCAAAACCAACCAACCAAACCATGTCAGCAACCACCATCACCGCCATCCGCGCCCGTCAAATCCTTGATTCCCGAGGGAATCCCACCGTCGAAGCCGACGTGGAGCTCGCCGGAGGAGTCCTGGGCAGGGCCGCCGTCCCGAGCGGAGCCAGCACGGGGGAACACGAAGCCGTCGAACTCCGCGACGGGGTCAAAACGATCTATCTCGGGAAGGGCGTGACCAAGGCGGTCGCCAACGTCGGCAAGCTCCTCGCCCCCGCAGTCGTCGGCCTCGACGCCCTCGACCAGATCGGCCTCGACAAAACGATGCTCTCCGTCGACGGCACCCCGACCAAAAAGAAAATCGGCGCGAACGCGATCCTCGCCGTTTCGCTCGCCGCCGCCAAAGCCGCCGCCGCTCAGGTCGGTGTCCCGCTCTACAAATACCTCGGCGGGCCGAATGCCAAAGTCCTCCCCGTCCCGATGATGAACATCGTTAACGGCGGTGCCCACAGCGACGCACCGATCGACTTCCAGGAATTCATGATCGTCCCCAAAAATTTCCCGACCTTCTCGGAAGCCCTGCGGGCCGGGACGGAAATCTTCCACGCGCTGAAAGGCGAGCTGAAGAAGCGCGGCCTCTCGACGGCCATCGGCGACGAGGGCGGGTTTGCGCCGGCTTTCGAATCCGCCGAGGACGCCCTCGACACCATCGCCAACGCGGTCAAGGTCGCCGGATATAAATTCGGCAAGGACGTTTTCATCGCCCTCGACGCCGCCTCGAGCGAATTCTACGACGCCACCAAAAAATCCTACATCTTCAAAAAATCCGACGGCGCGAAACGCACGGACGACGAACTCGTCGATTACTACAAAAAGCTCGCCGCCAAGTATCCGATCATCTCGATCGAGGACGGCTGCGCCGAAAACGACTGGGTGGGATGGAAGAAGCTCACCGACGCCCTGGGCGACAAGGTCCAGCTCGTCGGCGACGACCTCTTCGTCACGAACGTCGAATTCCTCCGCAAGGGCATCGACAAAGGCGTGGCCAATTCGATCCTCGTCAAGGTCAACCAGATCGGCTCGCTCACCGAGACGCTCGACGCCATCGAGCTCGCCAGGGAAAACAAATACACTGCGGTCATCAGCCACCGTTCGGGCGAAACCGAGGACACCACGATCTCGGATATCGCGGTCGCCACGAACGCCGGCCAGATCAAGACCGGATCGCTCTGCCGCACCGACCGCGTCGCCAAATACAACCAGCTCCTCCGCATCGAGGAAGAGCTCGGCGACGACGCGGTTTACGGCGGAAAATTCTGACACCTTCCGGAAAACCCACGAAGCGGCGCGGCCCCCCCCACCGCGCCGTTTTGCTTTTCATTTTTGATACTTGACTCTCATTACCATGAAAGCGATAATTCCCTCTCATTTATGAGATCCGCGCCCGTCACCGGCGGGCGCATCGGACGCCTTCCGTCCGGAACAAAACCATGACGACACGCTTGAAACATGCGGCGGCCATCGCCGCGCTTTCCCTGCTCGGCATTTGCGGCGCAAATGCGAGGCCCCTCGAAATCCTCACCTCCTTCTACCCGATGTATGTGAGCGCCCTCAACGTGGCGGGCGACGTGCCCGGCGTGGATGTCGTCTGCCTCACCCCCCCGATCGTGGGCTGCCTGCACGACTACCAGCTCACCCCGGGAGACATGAAAAAGATTGCGGGGGCGGACATCTTTGTCGCGAACGGTGTCGGCATGGAAACCTTCATCGACAAGGCCCTGAAACAGTCTCCCTCGCTCAAGCTGGTGGATGCCAGCAAGGGCATCAAACTCGTCGGGGACAACCCGCATGTCTGGGTCAGTATTTCCGCCGGCATCCGGCAGGTGAAAAATATCGCCGCCGGGCTGGCCAAAGCCGATCCCGCGCGCGCGGAACAATACAAAAAAAATGCCGCCGCCTACGTCGTGAAGCTGGAAACCCTGCGGGACGAAATGCACGCGGCGCTGGACGGATTGAAAAATCGCGACATCATCACATTCCACGAGGCGTTTCCCTACTTTGCCGCCGAGTTCAAATTGAACATCGCGGGGGTGATCGAGCGGGAGCCCGGCTCCGAACCCGGCGCGAAGGAACTGGCGGACACCGTGGAGACCGTCAGGAAGCTCGATATTCGCGCCCTTTTTGCCGAGCCGCAATACCCGGCCAAGTGCGCCAAGGTCATCGAACGCGAGACCGGGGTGCCCGTCAACATTCTGGATCCCGCAGTCTCGGGCCCGGGAGATCCCTCGGCCGCCCGCGACTCCTACCTCGCGACCATGAGAAAAAATCTCGACGTGCTTCGCAAGGCGCTGTCTGAATGAGAAGTCACGGGTGGCAACTGCCCCTCCCTCCGTGAAAATCTGCGGATGAAAAAGAAGGCTGGCTGCGGATTGCAGGTTTACGGAGGGGAGCCCGAGAAGAATGGAACTGCCGATTTCGTCCGACCACCATAAAGGAATCGCCCCTCACCGGTGCGGGCGGTGCTGCACGCACATCGACAGGATCGGCGTCACGCTGGACCGGCACCCGGTCATCGAGGAGGTATCCCTGCACCTTCACTGCGGCGAGCTGACCGCGGTCGTCGGGCCGAACGGGGCGGGGAAATCCACCCTGCTCCGCGCCTTGCTCGGCGAGGTCTCACACTCGGGAAGCATCCACTTCCTTCCCGTCTTCGGGCCCGGACGCGAGGATGCCCCGACCATCGGTTACGTTCCGCAAAACCTGGATTTCGACCGCTTTTCCCCCCTCAGCGTTTGCGATCTTTTTGCCGCGTCCACTTCGCGGTATCCGGTTCCCCTCGGGTGCCGGGGGGGGGTCCGGAAGACAGCGCTTGCCGCGCTGGAGAACGTCGAGGCGGGCGGGCTCTTGGACCGCACGCTGGGAAAACTTTCCGGCGGAGAACTCCAGCGCGTGCTGCTTGCCCTGTCCCTGACCCCGGTGCCGAATCTCCTGCTTCTCGACGAACCGGTCTCCGGGATCGATCTGCCGGGACGCGAACTTTTTTACCGCACGGTCTCGGATCTCCGCCACCGGTTCGACCTCTCGATCCTCATGGTTTCCCACGATCTGGCCGGCATCGCTCCCGTCTCCGACCGCATCGTCTTTCTCGACCGCCGCGTGGTTTGTGTCGGATCGCCCCGGGAGGTCCTGGCCAACCCCGACTTCCGGCATGCGTTCGGCCTGGACATTTAGAGCGGGACCGTTCCGGCCCCGCCAAAAAGAAAACTTCAAATCACAGGCACGATTGGATGCAATAGGGGCATGCACCTCAACGAAGTGGTCGGATACCTGGATGAACTTCTGGGCGTCACGGGGACCGGCGACTACCCGAACGCCCTCAACGGCCTCCAAGTCCAGAACTCGGGCAGCTTGTCGAAGATCGGGGCCGCAGTGGATGCCTGCGAGGCTGTGATCGGCGATGCGGCGGCGGCGGGGGTGGATTTCCTGTTGGTTCACCACGGGCTTTTCTGGGGCGGGCTCTCTCCGCTGACCGGGGCGGCCTACCGGAAAACCCGCCTGGTCCTCGAAGCCGACATGGCCGTTTACAGCGCGCATCTCCCGCTGGACGCCCACCCGCAATTCGGCAACAACGCGCTGCTGGCCGGGGCGCTTGGACTCAGGGACGGCGAACCGTTTTTCCAGGAATTCGGCCAGCCGATCGGCTGGAAATTCGACGCGGAGATCAACCGGGAGGTCCTGCGGGATCTCATCGAAAAAGCGGTGGGCGGTCCCGTGCATCTGGCTCCGGGCGGCCCGGTGGTGGGGCGCAAAATCGGCGTTGTCACGGGGGGGGCGGGCGGCGGGATCTCCAGGGCCGCGAAGGAAGGGGTGGACACCTTCATCACGGGCGAGGGCCCGCACTGGTCCTTCACCGCCGCAGAGGAACTCGGCATCAACCTCTTTTACGCCGGCCACTACGCCACCGAGACATTCGGGGTCAGGGCGCTCGCGGAGGAGGTTTCCAGCAAGTTCGCGCTCCCGTGGCAGTTCATCGACCACCCGACCGGACTCTGAGCGCTTTATGGGGAACTGACCCGAATGGTGCTGGTCAAGGAATGTGGAGCAGGCGTCCCGCCTGCTTTTACCCAGGCAGGAAGGCAGCCGGGACGGCCGCCCCACATCCCAAATCGGCTTAACCAGCGCCATTCGGAACTGCCCCTCCCCAGTTCCCCGCAGAATCCTGTTTCCCGCCGCCGGTTTTCCTCGTAACTTTTTCCGGTCATGCCCGAAGAGGCCGATATCTACAACTTGCGCAGCGACTACGATCGCGAGCCGCTCACGGAGTCCGACTTGGATCCTGACCCGGTGAAGCAATTCCGGATCTGGTTTGAGGAAGCGCGCGCCTCGGGGATTCCCGAGCCGAATGCGATGACGCTCGGGACGGCGGACAAGTCCGGGAACGTCTCCTGCCGGACGGTCTTGCTGAAGGCTTACGATGACCGGGGCTTTGTTTTTTTTACGAACTACGGGAGCCGGAAGGCCCGCCAGATCGCCGGGAATCCCCGGGCCTCGCTGCTTTTTCCCTGGGTTGCGCTGGCCCGCCAGGTCGAAATCGCCGGGGCTGTGGAGAAAATCTCGGCTGCGGAATCGCTGGCCTATTTTCTGAGCCGCCCGTTCGGCAGCAGGCTGGGGGCATGGGTTTCAGAGCAAAGTTCCGTCATCTCCTCGCGGCAAATCCTCCTGGAAAAATTCGAGGGACTGAAGCGCAAATTCGCCGACGGCGAAGTGCCGAAGCCCGAGGGTTGGGGAGGGTTCCGGGTTGTTCCCGAAAGCGTGGAATTCTGGCAGGGAGGCCACGACCGGCTCCATGACCGGCTGCTCTACGCGAAGTCCGGGGCGGGCTGGACGATCTCGCGGCTCGCGCCCTGACAGTTCTCCGCGAGAACCGTCGCGGGCCAGGCCGCGCCCGGCGCGGCGGGGAAATTTCTGGCCGCCCCGGTCGCCGTGGGCGCAGGCCCCATACGGCGGAGCATGACATCTCAACGGGTTTGTTTTTTTGCCGCTTGGATAATGTCCACCCAGATTGGGAGGGCGAGCGTGGCACCGTATCCGCCGGGGCGGATGGTGCGGGGTTTGTCGAAACCGACCCAGACCCCGCAGGTGAGGCGCGGGTCAAACCCGAGAAACCAGGCATCGACGAAGTTGTTGGTGGTTCCGGTCTTCCCGGCAGCGGTCCCGCGGAGACCGAAATCGTGGGCGCGGGCGGCGGTCCCGCGGTCCGTCACCTCGCCGAGCAGATCCGCCGTCATTTTGGCGGGTGCTGGCTCGAAGACCTTGAGCCGCCCGCCGGTCGCCTTGTAGAGCAGGTGGCCGTCGGCATCGGTGACCCGGTCGATCAGATACGGCTGGAGCTTGTATCCGCCGGTCGCAAAGACCGTGTAGGCCGCAGTCAGGTCTTTGAGATTCGTCTCGAAGGTGCCGAGGCACAGGGACGGGTAGCGGGGGGGCTCCCTGCAAAGACCGGCCCGCTCGACGGCCTCCGCGATCTTGTCGATCCCGGCATGCAATCCGATGCGCACGGTCATCGTGTTCCGCGAATACACGAGCCCGTCCCCCGCCGGACGGATCCCAAGATACGTCCCGTCGGAATTCGCGGGATCGTAGGCACCGTAGCGGGAGGGAATTTCCCCGGGGCCGAGCCTCCCGTCCCCCACCGGGTCCGAGGGTTTCAGCCCATTCGCGAATGCCACCGCATAGACGAACGGCTTGACCGTGGAGCCGATCTGGCGGCGGCCGAAAAGCGCCCGGTGGAATTTGCTCCGGTCGTAGTCGCGCCCGCCCACGATCGCCCGGATGCCACCGGTTTTGTTGTCCATCGCGAGCGCCGCCGCTTCCAGGTAGGGAGCGGACTTTTCAGCATCCAGGACTTTGCCCGCAAATGCCCCGGCCGACTGGTGCGGGTAACCGGGCTGGGATTCGATCTCCCGGAGCCGGCGGGCGACGGATTCCTCGGCGGATTTCTGGAGATCTCCGTCGATGGTGGAATAAATTTTCAATCCGCCGGCATCCATCTGGCCGGGTTCGAGGACCATCTCGAGATCGCGGAGAATGGCGTCCATCGCCCAGTTGTCCTCCGGGGAAACACGCGCTTTCGAAGCGGTGACCAATTCCTCGCTGCGCGATTCATCCCGCTGGGCCATCGTGATGAGCCCGATGTCGCACATTCTCCCCAGGACGACGTTTCTTTCGCGCGCGGCCCCCTGCGGGTTGTTGAGCGGGGAATAGCGGTTCGGGCTCCTGATCAGGCCCGCGAGCGTGGCTGCCTCCTGGAGGTCGAGCCGCGAAGCCGGTTTGCCGAAGTAGGTCTGGCTGGCCGCCTCGATGCCGTAGGTGCCGGACCCGAAATAGATCCTGTTCATATACGCTTCGAGGATGTCTTCCTTCGTCAGCTCGGTTTCAATCCGGAACGCGAGCGCGGCCTCGATCAGCTTGCGGTGAAGGTTTTTTCCTCCGAGCGGAAAGCTGTTGCGGGCGAGTTGCTGGGTGATCGTGCTGGCCCCCTCGCGGAAGCCGCCGAGAAAAAGGTTCCGCACCACCGCGCGGGCCACCCCGATCGGGTCCACCCCGTGGTGCCTGTAGAATCTCGTGTCCTCGCGGCTGATCAGCGCGTTGACAAAATCGTTCGAAACCTTGTCGAACCGGACGACGATCCGGTTCTCGCCCGCGAGCCGACTGTAAAAATTTCCCTGGTAATCGTAGACGACCGACCGCTGGTCCATCTCATGGATCGCCCGGAGGTCGAACCGCATCGCCCAGGCGTAGTAGGCGAGCCCCACCACGGCCCAGAGGAGGAACGTGACCAGCCCGAGCTTCAGCAGCGCCCACAAAAGCCGGTGACGACGCTTCCGGGAAACGGTTTTTTTTCGCTTCTTCGTCCGGGCTGGAATTTGTTTCGACACGGGTCCATTCATTTAAGCGCAAGGCGGCTCTGCCGACCATTCCAGATTGTGCCCAATTGAACCAACGGCTGTCCCTGCCTTGACCTTTTCCCGAAAAGTGACACTGCTACGATCAGTCCCGCCTTCGTCCGCTCGCTTAGCCCGTCTTTCTCAACTGGCGGGTAGCAAAAGCGGCGAAGCCGCATAAAATGGGGATCGGGATCAAAAGGTCTTCACTACAGAGTTGGGAGCGGGGTCATGAGAGAAGGGTGCCATGGGA
>Ga0172380_10002023_pt1 | contig 33054 bp, 26 predicted proteins | sample Leawe162metaG_FD_119747 | JGI IMG/M metagenome (GOLD analysis project Ga0172380, IMG submission 119747) | Leachate microbial communities from a municipal landfill in Southern Ontario, Canada - Leachate well 162 metaG | ecosystem: Engineered > Solid waste > Landfill > Unclassified | place... | reverse complement strand
ATTACTTAATAAGCATCATGCGTTTAAGGTCGGAGAAATCACCGGCGCTAATACGGTAGAAATACATGCCTGAGGATAAATTGTTATAATCGCGGCTATCGAACTCCACTTGATAATTTCCTGCAATCTTTCTTGAGTTAACGAGTGTTGCTACTTCCCTACCGAGCACATCAAATACTAGAATTGAAACCATTGATTCCTTTGCGACAGAATAGCTTATGATTGTCGAAGGATTGAATGGGTTCGGATAATTCTGTGATAATGAATAAGTCATAGTTTGTTCATTACCGGTTAACGAAGTTACTGAACCGAATGGAAAATTTGTTGCAAAAGGTTTAGTTGTATAGTACGCTACAACCTGATTTGTGTCAGTAAGTCCTATATTCACGTTCATTGAACCTGTTGCGGAGGACGTAGTTCTTGCGGCAAGAATCAGCGTTCTTGATGAATCGAGGAACTTAAACTTCAAGCTATCGAAGGTAAGAGGTCCATTTACAAACGGATGCGACTTTAGTTTTATATCGCCTGCTGATACGACGTTGTTCTTATCTTTATCCCAGTAGAGGTCGAAAGAAGTAACGTTTGAACCAGTTGCGTTTGTGGTCATACCAAACTTCAAAAGTTTTAATGAACCAACCTGAGGGTTAACGGTTGTCGATATTTTTAATCCTACGAGTTCTCTTGCGGTATCGCTGGCTGCGAGTGTGCTATTGATAAGCATGTTGCTGCCATTGTTAATTCCTTCGAGTGTAAACTTAGGTGAACTTGTAGCGGCAAAGGCATTAATTCTTCCGGTTCCATATCTATAATCTTTTCCAGGGTCACCTTTTTCAACGGCAGTCAATTCGAGTACTTTAGAAATATCTCTTGGTAACATTTCAGGATTAACCGAAAGCATCAATGCAACACAACCTGCTGTATGCGGCGTTGCAGATGAAGTACCGCCGAATGAACCGCCATAACCGGTTCCCGAACTTACGTACGTAGATATAGAGCCTTCACCCGGAGCTGAAACATCGGGTTTTTTGAGCCCCATAGAATCGGGTTCAATAGGTGCCATTCTGCTGTAAGGATAATCTTTATGGTTTGAATCAATCGGATATGTATAAGCACCCCAGAGCGCCCAGTTACCCCAAGTGGAAGGACCCCATGGTGATGAGGAAGCAATTACGTCCGTAGCGCAGCTTACATTACCAACACCGATTACACCGCTGACATTACCTCTTAAAGTTTGTTCAGGATGCAGCCAAGGCGGAGGACAATTACCTGCGGATGAAATATTCAGTGGGATACCTCTATTATTACCGTCGTTGCTCGTTGAATTTGTATGAATCATTCCACCTGCAAGAGACATATCGGTAGCGAGTCTCATAGCAGAATAATCAGGTTTAGGCGACATATTCCATTTCCAACTTAACGAGCTTGTAAAAACATCAACGCCCATAAGGAGAGCGTACTGAAAAGCAGCCATCTGCTGTGACTGACCGGAACCGTTTCGGGTGAGCAGGCACTTTGCTTCAGGAGCGACGCCTGTCTGAGTACCCATAGTACCATCACCCACTACGTGTCCGAGAGTGGCGGAACCATGAGAAGCAGTAGTGATATTGTAATTGTTAGTTGTATAATCCCAACCTACTAAATCATCAATCTTTCCGTTACCATCGTTATCAACTCCATTAATATCACCCGGGTCAAAAACAGATGTAGTACCAGTTCCCCAGATAATTGTCATACCGTTATTATTAGCATCTTCACCGAGATTCTGGTAAACACCTTTTACGAGGTCGGGATGTTTCCACCAGAAACCGTCGTCAGCATTACCGACAAGAACTCCTTTACCTTTATTACCCTGCACCCAGCAATCATCGGCATTCATAAGAGTAATGCCGGGCTCGATTGCCTGAGGGCTTGTAAGAGCACCGATAAATGGCGGAGTTATTTGTTTTGAATCGTGAAGCTCTTCTACTGGATATTCAGGGTCGTAAGTAAGCATTACGACTTCATCAAAACTACCCGCAATGTCGTAGATAGTACCGGCGTCAGTTTTAAGAGCGATTCTGTTTATAATCCAGAGTATCTCTACATCTGAAGCAGCACCTGAAGATTTCCTACTGTCAACAAATAATCTTACCTGTCTTTGGGACTGGTCAGAAAATCTCATCAATCTATCAATAACGATAGCTCTTCTTTCTTTCTTAGGTGTATCGTAGCTAATATCATTAAAATCATTAAGCGACAAATGCTTATCGAATACAATCATTACTGGAATTTTTTCATTCGGTGAAGCATTGTTTAATTTGTTTTGCAAATCAGGATGAATTTTCGGGTTTGCAAAAGCGGCTGTGTATAACAAAGTTATAACAAGCAAATAAGTTAGTTTCATTTAATAAGACTCCTTTAGTTATTTAAATAACTTAATAAAAATATCTGATTTAAGAAATAATAATTCGCATATATTGACAAAAAAGCAAAGGGTTGAACCTAAAAGATTCAACCCGTATAATTAATGAAAAGATTCATATTAATTTATTCCGAACAGTACGGCTGACAATTCAGCGATTTTAATAAGCGGAGCAAAGTAAAGACCGAAAAACATTGTTGGAACTGCGAGCAGGAGCAAAACTGCATAGCTACCTATCCCGTATTTAAATTTTGGCACTACTTCTTCTTCGGGTTTCATAAGAAACATATATTTTAATACTTTAATGTAGAAGAACAAGGATACAACGCTGTTGAGCATACCGACCATTGCCAGCCAGATTAATTTTGATTCAATCAAAGCTGAGAACAGATAAAACTTACCGATAAATCCTGCTGTTGATGGGATTCCGGAAAGAGCGAACATAAATACAGCCATAAAAACAGCGACAGCGGGTGCTTTATAACCGAAACCGCGCATGTCGGACATATCATCAGAATCTATTTTATTTACTACGAGAATCAATGCATAGAATGCTCCGAGTGTCATGAACAGGTATGCGATAAGGTAAACTATCATTGCAGTCAGACCCTGCTGATTTGCAACGGTTAAACCAAGAAGAATATATCCACCCTGAGCAATTGAAGAGTAGGCAAGCATTCTTTTAACACTCTGCTGCCACACAGCGGCGAAGTTACCGAAAATCATTGAAGCAACGGAAAGAACAACGATAATTTCAGTCCATCCTATCCCGCTGATAATCTGCAATTTGCCTTCAAGCATCGTGTAACTTTGCAAGAAAGTGCTGAAAAAGAATCTTATCATAACAGCAAAACCAGCTGCAGAAGAAGTAACTGCAAGGAAAGCAGTAACCGGAACAGGAGCACCTTCGTACACATCAGGAGTCCAGAAATGGAACGGCACAGAAGAGATTTTGTAACCGAATCCTGCAAGTATCATAATAATCACCATGACGATAAGCGGATTACCAGTGACGTTTGCAGTGGTAAGGAAAAGCGAGATATCATATATATTCATTGAACCAGTGAACCCGTACAAGAGGCTCATACCATAAATCATAATACCGGAAGAAGCAGCACCGTAGATAACATACTTCATCGCAGCTTCGGATGATCTCTTGACTCTTTTCGTGTATCCCGAAAGAATGTATGACGATAAGCTAACAGTTTCTAGAGCAAGATACATCATAATCATATTGACGGAAGAAGCCATAAGGAAAGCACCGACAGTCATTGCGAGCATTAAGTAAACATGCTCGTTATGATGAGTTGATTCTTGAATTTCTTTTGAGGAAACAGTAAAAATAATAACGAATATAGTTGAAACGATGAAAAGAAACTTAAAGAAAACCGAATATGGGTCAATGACAACCATGCGGGAAAACAATATCTTTTCAAATCCAAACTGCAAATAAGCAAAATATCCGCTGACTATTAATCCTATTATTCCCGCAACCGGTACAACCACGGATTTTTTCCTGAGAATAAGGTCAAGGAAAATACATACAACCACAGTGGCAATTAATACCGTCTCGGGAATAAAACTGCTTAAACTAATTAATGTTTGCTTTATTATTTGTTCTTGCACTTAAGTATAATTAAATTTTTAATTTATTCCCCAGATAAAATTAACTAATGTATTAACTGAAGTTGACATCAAGTTCAGCATGTATGACGGTAAAATTCCGAGAAATATTACAATCAGAATTAATGGTACTGTGCTGAGTAATTCCCTGCCGTTTATATCCGTTAAGTCATTCCATTTTTCCGGCAAATTTCCAAAGAACAATCTTTGAATAGTCCAGAGTATATATGCAGCGTTCAGAATTATTCCAAGAAGCGAGATGATTGCTATTGTTCTAATGAATTCATTCTGGAATGCGCCAAGGAAAATAAATGTTTCACTGATGAATGCGCTTAAACCCGGCAAGCCGATTGAGGCAAACATTGCAATCATGATAACAGCAAAATACTTCGGCATTTTATTAGCAAGACCGCCAAAATCGTTCAGCCCTCTTGTATGGGCTCTATCGTAAATAATACCGACAGAAAGGAAGAGGATTGCAGTAATTGTACCGTGATTAAACATCTGAAGTATAGCACCGTTGATACCTATTGTAGTCATTGAAGCCATCCCAAGCAATACATAACCCATGTGTGATATTGACGAATAAGCGATGAGTTTTTTAAAGTCCTTCTGAGCCATAGCACAAAGAGCGCCGTAAATAATATTTATTGCAGCGATGATTGCAATCGGATACATGAAGTATTTTGCTCCGTCAGGGAAGATTGAATATGAAATTCTTAACAAACCATAAGTACCCATTTTCAGAAGAACACCTGCGAGTATAACTGATATAGCAGTGGGTGCTTCAACGTGTGCATCGGGCAGCCATGTATGGAACGGAAAAGCCGGGACTTTGATTGCGAAACCTATAAACAAAGAAGCAAAAGCCAAGAGCCTCCACGTCTCGTTTAACATACCGAAAATTGAGTCGGGAGGAAATGCTGCGGGGTCCATCAGAGTTAGCATGTTAAATGTATGGAGACCTGTTGCAGGGTCTTTTGAACTGAAATATAGACCAATCATAACAACAAGAATGAAAGCACTTCCGAACAAAGTATAAAGGAAGAACTTTATAGCTGCATATTCCCTTCTTTCGCCTCCCCATATACCGATTAAAAAGTACATAGGCAGAAGCATAATTTCCCAGAATACAAAGAAAAGGAACAGGTCTAAAGATACAAACACACCCATCATACCTGTAACGAGGAAAAGATACATAATGTAGTATCCTTTTTCATTTCTTTTAACGCTGAAAGAAGAAATAGCGCCGATAAATGAAATCAGGGCTGTCAATAAAACCATCGGGAAAGAGATACCATCAACACCTAAAAAGTACTCAATTTTAATTCTGCCATCCCACAGGAATGCAGGAACATCAATCCAGGTAAGCTTTTCCACGAACTGGAAACCAGCAAGAGTATTAATTCCTGCTTTAGCCGGATCATAAACACAAAGCAACACGACAGAAAGGACTAAGAGTAAAAACGTAAATCCTACTGCGATGTACTTGATGGATTTTTCTGCACTTTTCGGAACAAAAAGAACGGTAATCATACCCAGTACGGGCAGAAATACCATCCATGTCAGTATCCCAATTCCAAGAAGTTTAAATTCAATCATCTCAAATATTTTTATTTATATATTAATTACTTTTATTGAATAGTGCCGAAAGAGGGAGTCGAACCCTCACGAGATTTGAGTCTCGCTGGATTTTGAGTCCAGTGCGTCTACCAATTCCGCCATTTCGGCATATTATAAAAGAACGTTAAAATCTAAAACTACATAACACGAAAAACGAAATACATAATCAGTATTCCGAACAACAAGAATGCTATATAGGTCTGTATTCTACCAGTTTGGAATTTCCTGAAAATAAGACCAAAAGCACCGACTAAACCGCCTGTAAGATTAACGAGACCATCAACAACAATATTATCGAATAACCCGTTGTACTTTGAAAATACCCTTGTAACTGTTGCGGTACCGTTTACAGCTCCGTCAACTATTGTGTTATCAAACCATGCGCTTATTCTTGATAATCCCATTGTTGTTGAAACAGCAATCTTATCGTAGAGCTCGTCAAAATACCATTTGTTAAGAGAGAAATTATATAATGGTTTTATTGAATCTGCAAGTTTATCAACATTAACCTTTTTCCAGTAGTAGAAAGTAAATGCAGTGAGAATGCCGATTCCTGATATTACGAGAGAGAGTGCCATTGCAGTATAATGAGCATGATGGACGTGCTCCATATACTGCTCAACAGGGAGTAAATTATACATAACACCTTTTGTTCCCGCGAGAAGATGTTCGGGCATCTTTACAAGATTCAGGAACCAACCACCGTCAGCTGACAGCGGATTGAACGAGAAGAATCCGAAGAAAGATAAAACCGCGAGAGAAATTAACGGGATAGTCATTTGTTTCGGTGATTCATGGCAATGGTCGTATTTTTCCTTGTTTCTTGGTTCACCGAGGAACGTAAGAATTAACAATCTGAACATATAAAATGCAGTCAGACCTGCTACGAAGAAAGCAAGTATAGGAACGATGTAATTAATACCACCGTTTATGCTGCCGAAAGCAAGCGTTGCAGAAAGAATTGCATCCTTGCTTAAAAATCCTGAGGTTAATGGAACGCCTGAGATTGCCAGAGTTGCCATTAAGAATGTGTAAAATGTAATTGGCATTTTCTTTCTTAGTCCGCCCATTTCCCTAATATCCTGAACGTGATGCAGACCGTAAATAACTGAACCTGCAGTCAAGAACAAACATGCTTTGAAGAAAGCATGTGTTACAAGATGGAAGAAACCGAAAGAATAAGCACCTACACCAATCGCCATAATCATATAACCAAGCTGGCTGATAGTAGAATAAGCAAGTACTTTTTTAATATCGTTTTGCGTTAAAGCTATAGTTGCAGAAATGAAAGCAGTAATTACACCGATGTAAGTTATAACGGTTAATGCGTCTGCAGACAGCATTACAAATACTCTTGCGACAAGATAAACACCAGCGGCGACCATCGTTGCAGCATGGATTAATGCTGAAACAGGAGTGGGACCTTCCATAGCGTCGGGAAGCCAAACATGCAATGGAAACTGTGCGGATTTACCGACAGCACCACAGAATAATAGAATTCCTGCTGCAGTGAGCATACCGCCCGAGAGCTTTCCAGCTTCGACTCCTTCAAAAATACCGTTAAACGTAAACGAACCTATTGTAAAAAATATTATCAGAATACCAAGGAGGAAACCTGCATCACCTATTCTGTTAACGATAAAAGCTTTCTTTGCTGCTTCCTGCGGCGCGGGTTTTTCATACCAGAAGCCAATCAGAAGATAAGAACTTACACCGACGAGTTCCCAGAATACATACATAAGGAGAATGCTGTTACCGAGTACGAGACCGAGCATCGAGAATGTAAACAAACCGAGATAAGCATAATACTTCTTGTATTTCGCATCGCCTTCCATGTACTTAACTGAGAAAAGATGGACGAAGGCACTGATAGCGTTCACGACAACGAGCATAATTGCGGTCAGGTGATCAATCTGGAAACCGGCATAAAAGTTAGTAATCCCCAGAATTTTATTCTCACCAAGATTAAACCATTCAACATTGAATTCATACTTACCGAGGACAGTTAAACTGTAAAGAATAAACAGTGAAAATCCAAGGTTAATAAAAATCAAGGTTGTTGCAAACCAGTCACCGCTTCTTGGAAGCTTCCTGCCGAAGAAAGAAAGCACCAGAAAACTGAACAACGGTATCAGTAATACAAGAACAGGTAATTTATGTAATGCAAATTCCATTATTATAATATAATTTTAATCTTTCATAGTATTAGCTTCGTCGATATCAACTGTGGCGAAGTTGTTGTAAAGGTTTAAGACAATACCGAGCGCAATAGCCGCTTCAGCAACAGCCAGAATCATAACAAAAATACTCAGAACCTGACCGTCAACACCAAGTCCGCCGTAATAAGAGAAAGCAACAAGATTAATGTTTGCTGCATTGAGAATAAGCTCAATACCCATCAAAACGAGTATGGCATTTCTTCTCGATATCATAGCGAACAGACCGAGTCCAAAAAGTATTGCCGATAAGACTAAATAATGATTTAAACCTATTTCCATTTTAATATAATTAAACTTTTAATCTTTTATTTTTCTTGCAAACATCGCAGAGCCAATAAGCGCAACGAGCAAAACAAGTGATGCAATTTCAAAAGGAAGTAAATAGTCTGTTAATAACAATTTACCTATCTGCGAAACAGTTTCTTCATTCATAGAAGGCTGTTTTAAATTCCATTTAGTAGAAATAATTATGAATACCAGAATAGCAATAATACCAACGGTAAAAATCACAGCAGGAATCTGATTAAGATTTTTAGTGCTAATCTGAATATCAGTAATTTTTGTTGTAAGCATAACACCGAATAACAACAATACTAATATACCTCCGACATAAATCATAATCTGCGTGACAGCGATGAAATCAGCATGCAGCAAGACAAAAAATCCTGATACAGCAAATAAAGTAAAGAATAAAGCAAAAGCTGCATGGATTACATTTTTATTGAACACGACAATTACTGCCGATACGACGGTAATTGCTGCTAACACATAAAATATTATAGTTGTATATGGCATATTATGATTCTTTATTATCTGTTTCGGGTTTTGCGTCTGAAGTGCCTTCGGGCTTAGCTTCTGCTTTTGTTTCTGCTTTTGCCTTTTCTTCAGCGGCTTTCTTTGCGGCAACTTCAATTGCTGCCTGTTTCTTCTTTTCTTCCTGCTCTAATGCAAACTTTTCATACATTGCTTTCTTTTCGATGCCCTGTTCAGGAGTTAAGTCAGCGAACTGATATTTCAAAACATTCCGTTTATACGCTGCGAATTCAAAGACATCTGTCATATAGATGCAATCAGTCGGACACGGGAAAACACATAACTGACAGTAGCAGCATTTAGCAAAATCGATGGAAAAGTCTGTTACGTGCAGAGCTTTTTTCTTTCCCTGAGATGTTACGCCAGTCTTACCTACAACATCGCCGGGGACGACTTTAACCGTAGAGATATCGATGCAGTTAACGGGACAGGCTTTTGCGCATTGATCGCAACCGATACAGTCTTCCATGTTAACAAACAGCCTGTTACGTTCTCTTTCGGGTAATTGTAATCTTTGTTCAGGATATTGAATCGTGACACTTTTCTGGAACATATGCCTGAAAGTAATTCCCAATCCGATTGAAATCGAAGAGAACGCCTGATATATATTTCTGAAATATTCTTTCATTTAATATTTGTATAAACTTTTATCTTTATTAAAATAAAATCATATAAAGAGCAACAAGGAACAAATTTACAAGAGTAATCGGAATAAAATATTTCCAGCAAATTGTCATCAACTGGTCAATTCTAACTCTTGGTACAGTCCATCTGACCCAAATCTGAACTCCAACGAGCATCAATCCTTTTGCCAAGAACCAAAACACCTGAAACACAGGAGTGTTCAGGAACGGGATAAGTTCACCAAATGGCGACTGCCAGCCACCGAGAAAAAGAGTACTAATAACAGCGGATACTGCGAACATCTGTGCATATTCAGCGAAGAAAAACATTGCAAACATCATTCCAGAATATTCGATATGAACACCCGCAACAAGTTCTGAGTCTGCCTCGGTTAAATCGAAAGGTGTTCTGTTAGTTTCAGCGAGAGTTGATGCAAAAAGGATAATGAATGAAATTACCATTATAGGAATCAGCAGTAATTTCCATAAATCGCCCGGACCTCCGAAAATGTACCAGTTAAACAAACCGCCTGACTGAATTTCCGCAAACTTTTGCATGCTCAAAGTACCTGCAAGCATTACTATAACAACGGCTGAAAGTGCAGTCGGGATTTCATAGCTTACTATCTGCGCTACAGTACGCATCCCGCCAAACAGTGAATATTTATTGTTCGAAGCCCATCCTGCCATTAACACACCAACGACACTCAGCGAAGAAATTGAGAAGAAATAAAATAATCCAATATTCAAATCAGCACCGATAAATACAGAACTGAAAGGCAAGACGGCATAACCCATGAATGCAGCAGTAAATACGATGAAAGGAGCCATAGTGTACAAACCTTTATCAACCTTTGAGGGGTTAATAATTTCTTTCTGCACGAGTTTTAACGCATCCAGGATGGTCTGTATTAAACCATATTTATCCGTTCGATTCGGACCTATGCGGTTGGATATCCATGCTGAAATTTTTCTTTCGGCAAGAACCGCATATAATGCAAATACGCTAACATAAATTACAACCGGAATTGTTATTAACACATAAGTTAATATGTTATCTCCGAACCACTGTGTAAAAATGTTTTCCAATTTAATATATTAAAATTTTTCTGTTGTTAATTTTACTATCTGTCAATACACCCAAGAACGATATCAAAACTTCCGAGTATCATTACCACGTCGGCAATCATGTGTCCTCTTGAAATCTGATTAATTACACTAACGTTACAAAACGATGGAGAACGAGCTTTAACCCTGTAAGGATTCAGGCTTCCGTCGCTTACTATATAATATGCAAGTTCACCTTTTGGAGATTCAGTTCTGATATAAGCTTCACCTGCAACGGGTTTTACTCTTTTAGGAACAGCAGACTGGACATCACCTTCGGGGATTACGTCAATTGCCTGTTCAATAATCCTTAATGACTGTTCCATTTCATGAGCTCTGACGATGTACCTGTTCCAGCAATCTCCGATAGTACCATATTCTCCGGTTCCAACGCATACATCAAATTCAAATTTATTGTATATTGAATAAGTATCGTCTTTTCGTAAATCATATTTAATGCCTGAACCTCTAAGTGTAGGACCAGTTGCACCTGCATTGATGGCGACATCAACGGGTAAGATACCTATATCAATAGTTCTTTCTATGAAAATCTTATTGTAAGTAAGTAAGTCGTTTATTTGTTTTATTCTTGGCCTGAAATATGTAATAAACTCTTTGGTTTTTTTGATAAAGTCGGGAGTAATATCATGAGACAGCCCGCCGACCCAGATATAATTGTACAGCATTCTCGCACCGCAAACGATTTCGAATAATTCGAGAACTTTTTCTCTGTCGATAAAGCAGTATAAGAACGGAGTGAAAGCACCGGCATCATTACCATAAGTACCGATAGCCACAAGATGAGAGGCAATTCTCTGAAGTTCGCACATTATAACACGAATGTATTCAACTCTTTCGGGAATTTCTATACCAAGTAATTTTTCCACAGCGAGAACGTATGCGAGTTCATTACTCATTGAGTTCACGTAATCCATTCTGTCAGTATAAGGAATTACCTGAGGATAAGTCATTGCCTCGGCATGCTTTTCAAAACATCTGTGTAAGTAACCGATTTCGGGTCTTACGTCCTGAACAATCTCACCATTTAATTTTAACACCAATCGCAGAACCCCGTGAGTTGACGGGTGCTGGGGTCCCATATTAATAGTAAGTTCTTCTGTTCTTATGTCTGCCATTTTTAAAATGTAAAAATTTGTATTTGTTAATAAGGTACTTTCATACCCCTGTAAAACTCCGGTACTTTATAATCTTTTCTGAGCGGATGTCCTTCCCAGTCTTCAGGAAGCAGAATTCTTCTCAGGTCAGGATGCCCTTCAAAAGTCATTCCAACAAGGTCGTAAGCTTCCCTCTCGTGCCAGTCTGCTGCTGCCCAGACATCGCTAACAGTATTAACAACAGGATTAGATTTCGGGACAACAACTTTCACGACCAATTTATGATGATGGACGTAAGAATACAGATGATACACAACTGCAAGGTTATCTTTATCGTAGTCCATACCGCTTAAGCAGGAAAGATTATCAAACTGCAAAGATTCTTCGTCTCGAAGGAATAAAGAAACTGCATTAATCTTATCTGCTGAAACGAAGAAAAACGGGTCAACAGGAACGTCTGTCTTCAGTTCCCCTATACCGTCTTCAAAAACTTTCTTTAATTTCTCGTAAACTTCGTTTGTTTCCATATATTAAATTACACTTAATTTATTACGCTGGTTTTTTGGCTAAAGACTGTTCACGAATTTTTTCCTGAAGCTTTATTAAACCTTCAATAAGAGCTTCCGGTCTGGGCGGGCAACCCGGTACATAAACATCGACAGGAATAATCCTGTCAACACCTTTTAACACATGATATCCGTGCTCCCAGTAAGGACCGCCGCAATTTGCACAGCTACCCATTGAGAGGCAGTATTTCGGTTCAGGCATCTGGTCCCAGAGTCTTTTGATTCTTGTAGCCATTTTTAAAGTAACTGTACCAGAGATTAAAATAATATCGACATGTCTTGGAGAAGGTCTTGGAATAATACCAAACCTATCGAGGTCGTAATGAGATGCTGAGGTTGCCATCATTTCGATAGCACAGCAAGCTAAACCAAAGAACATCTGCCACATAGATGATAACCTGCTCCAGTTCAATAGTTTATCGGCGGAGGTGATAATAATATTTCCGCTTTCGAATTGTTCAACTCTGTTATCGAGTTTATTTAATATTCCCATAGATTAGATTTCGCTTTTAAATATTTGTCTATCGAGTTTTGGAACTACCGGTTGAGGTTTATCCCAGTAAAGGTCGCCTTTAGCGTAAGCATAAATAAATCCAACGATAAGAATAAAGAGGAAAATTGCCATTTCGATGAAAGCAATTAAACCCATATCTTTAAAGACAACAGCCCAGGGGAAGAGGAAAATAATTTCAACGTCAAAAATAATAAAAATCAAAGCGACGACATAGTAACGGATATTAAACCGCACCCACGCATCACCGACAGTTTCTTCACCGCATTCGTAGATTGATTCTTTCCCTTTTGAGGGATAGCGAGGACCGACAATCTTTCCGGCGGTTATAGCGATTGCAACAAATCCAATCGATACAATCATAAAGATTAAAACTTGCCCAAAATCCGATAACATGAGGTATATTTACTTAGTAAAAAATGATTTATAACGTAAAAATAAATATTTATTCTAATAAATGAAACTTATTTCACCGGTATAATATGTGGAAATATTTTTGGAGTTGATATTTTCAGATGTTTTTATCTTAATTCCGCCATCGTCACAGACATCTATTACTTTTCCTTCAATTTCTTCGTTCAAATCTGTTTGCCTAAATTTTACTTTTCTGTTTATCATGCTGCAGTTGAGCCGCCACAGCTCCATCAGAACTTCACTTCGTTCAAGCAAAACCAAATTACTGTAAAACTGATTTATCAAGCAGCGGATTATTTCGTTTAAGTCAAATTCTTTATTAAAATAGTTTTTAAGTGAAATGGCTTTATGAGAGATTTCTTTTTGAAAGGATTCCTGATTAACATTAATACCGATTCCGATAATAAACTTTTTCGGAGATTCATTAATATCGATAAGTTCTGAAAGGATTCCGCCTGCTTTCTTATCGTTCAGCATAACATCGTTTGGCCACTTCAGGCTAATAACGTCAGTGCTGCAACCGATATGATTGCTGATGTATTCTTTAAGTGACCTTTGAACTATGTAAGATGTGTAAAAATTTACGAGGTGGGGAGACTGAACGTCAAAGCTTTTGATTAGTGAGATTGTGATGTTTTTACCTTTTTCAGACTTCCAGGTTCTATTAAGCCTTCCCCTTCCGGTTGATTGGTGCTCTGCAATAATCAGTAAATCATCTTCATCCTTGCAGGTTTTGGCAAAAGAGTTTGTGGACTCAATGGAATCAAAATAGAATACTCTTTTAACTCCAACTAAATCAAGTCCTGAATAATCAATCATTAATGTGGTTATTTCTTACGTGCCGGTTTATCGGGATTATTATTGTTTTTGTTTCTGTTTTCATTGGTCTGCTTCTTTACTGCTTTTGCTCCGCCGTCATCACTCTCATATTTTTCACCCGGCTCTTTAGTCACCTCTTCTCTAGTCACTTCTTCTCTGCTCTCATCTTCTATCTTTTTATTTTCTTCATTAATTTTTGTTCTCGTAAACTCATCGTTATATGTAAGAGCGAGGAAGAAATCAACTCTACCGTAACCGTAATATATATCAAATCCATTTTTATCTTCAGAGGGGTCTCCAAAACCGTCAACTGCTGTTTCTTTAATAATGGTTTTAATATCAGAGCCGCTGCGGGAATTATCCTGAGAAAGGAGGAGTGATGCAAGTCCGCTAACGATGGCAGTTGACTGTGATGTGCCACTCCAATAGGAATCGAAGTTGAATGGATTTTCATAATCTACGCCGTATATTTTATTTCCGGGTGCGACTACCGAAATATGTTTTCCCCAGCAGCTTCCCCCGCCCCATGAAAATTTTCTGCATCTCTTGCCGTCAGTATCAGTCGCTCCGACAGCCAACACTCCGTCAAAACTTGCAGGATAATATTTTCTGCCGTCGCCTTTATTCATCATTGAAGCAACGAGAACAACTCCTTTATTAACCGCATAATCAACACCAGTTTTAAGCACTTTGGAATAATCGTCACCGCCTTCGCTCATGTTGATAATCTTAGCACCATTATCAACTGCATATTTGATTGACTGAGCCCACCATTCATATTCACCTGAATTGTTGTCGCTAAGATTTTTGCAGTTCATCATTTTGCTGTTCGTGTTTACACCTGAAAAGCCGAATGAATTATTTGTATTGGCGCCGATAACACTTGCTATGTTTGTACCATGCCCGAAGCCGTCTCCGTTTGAATTATCATCATAAGCAAAGTCCCAGCCTTTATAATCATCAACATACCCGTTTCTGTCGTCGTCTATATCATTATTTGGAATTTCATCTTTATTAATCCACAACCTGCCCTTTAAGTCAGTGCTTTCATCTTCAATGCCTGAATCAAGAATGGCAATAATGACGTCGCTGCTGCCGGTTTCAACATCCCATGCTTTTACGATATTAATATCTTCACCGACTTTTGCAACGCCGCCCGAGCTTGGTTTAATATTTCCTCTATTGTCTAAATACCATTGAAGTGAAAAATAAGTATCGTTAGGAAACATATTGAGAGAACTTTCTTTTACACCTGCTGCCATACCTGTGAAAACTGGTTCAGCATAATCTACGTTTAAGTCTTTAGCAAAGTCATCGACTGCAATATAAGAATCTGCGTCTGATTCGAAATGAATAACGTATATTCTTGACATTTCAAGCTTTTGATAAAGCTGAACGTCACCGTTGTTAATTTCAAATACTCTTTGGATTTTGTTTACCTTGTATCTGGTGTTTAATGCATCGAGAGAAGGGATACCTGTAACAGTTGAGATTTTGCCTGTAGCCTCGGAAACACTGAGTTCTGTTTTAGTCTTAACAAAAATCTTATTTTTAACGTACGAGGAATTTCTGCTAAACTCAAAAGTGTTTGATTCGCGGGGAATAAAGACCACGGATAAACAGATTAAAAATACCGATATTATTTTTACTAATTTGTGTATCATTCTCTCATACATAAAATATTTCATTCAGATTCTATTATTATTCAACATAAAATAATATCTGAAAGTTTATATCTTTTCGTTTTTAACGTGAAACTTACAATTTTGTTCCTTTAAAATATATGACCTTACCTTTTCAGCTCAGTTTCGAACACAACATCGCCGTTTACGCTCACAAACTTCATTACTGCCTTATTCCCTGAAATTCCGGCGGACAGAAAGGCGTTTAAGCTGTCGGCAAAAACTGATTGTTCAATCATGTTTGTCTTCCTTAGTTCAGAACCGGCACCGCTTACGAAGTAATGAACTCCGTTTTCTTTAAGGTACTGAATATCATGGTCATGTCCACAAATATACATTTGCACACCGTATTTTTCGAATAAAGGTTTGAAATACTGATTGATTTCTTTTGCGCTGCCATGTTTACCGCCGGACAGAACAGGATGATGCCCGATAACTATTTTCCAGTCAGCATCGCAGTTCATTAGGCTTGATTCAAGCCATTTAATCTGCTGCTGCCAGTCGGCTTCGATAAGCTGGTCGGCAGAGTTATGCCAGTCGGTGTTTTTCTCTGTTTTAATCCTATACTTTTCAATGAATGGGTTTGTATCAACGAATAAGAACTGGATTCTCGTACCGTCGGCGAGTTCTTCATCGATTGAATAATAGCTTGAGGGGAATTTCCATCTATTGTTGATTTTTGAAAGTTCTATCTGGGCTTTTGCAGAATATCCGTAATCGTGATTTCCGAAAGTAATGTACCAAGGTACCTGCAGAGAGGGAGCCGTATAAATATCCTCAAAGCTCAATTTTATAAGCGGGTCATCTACGGACTTAATACCATATTCATAGAAATTATCGCCAGTTGATGCGATAAATTTGAGTGGATATTTTTCAGCATATTTACCCATCGCTTCGGCAGTTTCTTTTTGAAGATGATTACCCTGTCTTCCCCAGTCGCCGATAGCAAGAAAATGAAGAGTGCTATCCTGAGAATGACTATTGAGTGAAATAGCAAAAATGAATAAAGCGAGTAAGAATTTTTTCATGAATTTTAGTGATTTGATGTAATTTATATATAAAAATCTAATACATAAATGCAAAAATCAACAATTTTAGAGTGAAAGCAGGAATTTGGGGCAAATATTGGAATACCGGGCGGATTTAGTACATTATACGGTTACTGAACGGTGAAACAACGGTGACGAGACGGGAGTGAAGCGGGCATGCGACGGGTGAGCATGGTATGTTTAAGGCATGTTTATGGGATGTTCATGGGATATTTATGGGATGTTAAAATATAGATGTGTTTTTACAGCCTGTTAAAGCATAGTTCTTTTTTATAAATTCCATGCTTTTTTATGTGATAGCTGTATTTTGAGCTTTGCAGCTATGAATAAATATGCAAAAAATATAAATAAAAGTAAAGAGAAAAATACAACAATAAAAAAGAAAATGGAACACGGATTTACACGGAACTGCCTATGGCAGTCAGGTTAAACTGATTATCGCGGATTAGTATAATTCAGAAATAGAGAAAAGAACAGGGCAAGATCTCACACTGATAAGATATGAAAAGAAATGATTTTTAACAAGTATGAATAATAGATCACGGATTTTTTGAGCAATAGAACACCGATTTACATCATGTATAAATAAAAAGCCCGGTGCTTTGCAGCATCGGGCTTTTAGATTCCTGCCTGCAGCAGGCAAGCCTGTTTATGCAGGAAAGATAATTATTTGATTAACATCATTTTCTTAACATCGGTGAAACCGTTTACTGATACTTTGTAGAAATACATACCGCTTGATAAGCTGCTGCCGTTGAAATATACTTTATATGTTCCGGCGTTTTTGATTTCATTGACTAAGGTTGAAACTTCTCTGCCGAGAACGTCATAAATTCTCAGAGTTACAAGACCCGATTTCGGAATAGTAAAATTAATCTTTGTTACCGGATTGAACGGGTTAGGATAATTTTGAGATAAGGAATATTTATCAGGAACGTTTGAAACGATAGGATTGACACTCGTAATGAGTCCGATGTCAAGATTCCAAGTAGCGGCAATTTCAGCAGCATCTAATCCTCTTTTGTAGAATCTGAATTCATCCATCGAGCCATCAATACCAGCTGAACTTGAATAACCACCAACAGAAAAACCGGTTCCCGCTGAATAATCCAACGGAGCTGCCTGAACAACAGTATTATCAAGAACACCATTTTTATATACTTTAATGCTTGTTGTTGCAGAATCATAAACGATATGCACTACAGTCGGTCCGGGGAAAATATTATTAATAGGTACTTCAGTCATGCCTGTACCTCTTAGAATAGCCCCTCCTGATGGTGCTGCTCCGCCAACAAAGCAACGGAATGAATGACCCATATCTCCAAACAGATATCTCGTTGTAGCAGGTGTAACTAGGTTGCTGAGCCACATACTAATAGTGAAACTACTCGTACCAGTGGCTAAATTATATCCGGTCATAATTTTTGCACTTGAAGTAGCTGTTCCAAATAAACAACTATCAAACTGACCGCCAGAATTCAGTGTTAAAGTCGTCAGAGGAGCAGGATTAGTACCTGAGCCCGGAATTGCAAAGTTTGGTGTTAAATTTGGCGCAGGATTATTTTCAAATCTATAATATATTAAGTCAGGAAGCGTAAATGCGGCTGATACGACATCAAAGCCGACATTCGGAATATCTGTACTTACTCCCGAATAAACGAAAGGACATCCTCCTACACTGTAGAATCTTCTGTTACCCGGTGAAAGGGTAAACTGAAGACTATAACCCGTGCTTTGTGTGCTGGAACATTGTTCCATTTGAATTGCAAGACTTTTAGTTGGATCGAAAGTAAATGGATGGTCTAATGTAAACATCAGCCAGGTCCCACCGGCAGCAGTTAATTCAACATTTGTTCTTTTGTAAACAGTATCCCAGCCATCTGTTAAAAATGCGCCTGGAACCAAAAGAGAATCTGTAGTCTGCTTCAACATAATCTTAAAATCTGTGTATGTTGAAGATAAAGGATCTGTAGCTTTTACAAAGAAGTATAATTTTGTTATGTTTCCTGCTGTAGCCGGGGTTGGCTGTGTAAAATTTCCAACGGGTATTAACCATTGTACCATTTTTCCAGGTGCCTTATTCAAAGGAAATGAATTGCCAGAAGTACCATTGTTGTAATTATAGAATTGTGGTGTTTGTGCGCATAAATAACCGCTAATAGTGAGCATTACAATAAGTAAGCCCAATTTTGGGAAACGTAGAAATGTCTTCATAGTTAAATTAATTTAAATTATGGAAAAAGGAACTCAATTTCTTTATAAAATTTAAATTATCTTATACCTATACTGTTTTTTAACGAGTGTAAACGATTGTGGTTATTTTATTTCGATTATTCTTCCTAATGCTATCGTTACAAATATATGAAAATCCAACAAACTATTCAAATCTATAACATTAACAAAAGTTATTTTTTTGATTTACAAAATATTCTATTTTCAAATATTTTTATTCTGATACTAAATAATTATACAAAAAGCCCAGCACTTTTCAGTACCGGGCTTTGAGATTCACTTCCTGCAGCAGTCAGGCTGCTTTCGCAGGAATGATAATTATAGATTTATTTAATTAACATCATTTTCTTTACTTCGCTGAAGCCGTTTACTGATACTTTGTAGAAGTACATGCCGCTTGTAAGATTGCTTGCATTGAAATCTACTGTGTAGCTTCCTGCGTTTTTGACTTCATTGACTAATGTTGCTACTTCTTTACCAAGGATATCATAAACTTTCATTGTTACGAGTCCTGATTTCGGAAGAGCAAAGTTAATCTTTGTTGTCGGGTTGAACGGATTCGGGAAGTTCTGGCTAACTGCGTATGAAGAAGGAATTTCGCTTCCGACTACTGTAATACCCGTAATAGGTGTACCGTATCTCGAAATCTTTCCATTGCTTCTAACTGCCCAGATTGTGTTACCAGTACGGGCTTTAGTAATGTGACGATATAATCCATCAGGAGCTGTATAAGCTGTCGACCATACTGTTCCGTTGTTTGATGAATAATAGATTGCTGTGCTCTGAGGTGCTACCCACCATTCATTTCCAGTACCTGTGATACCGCCAACAGAGGTCGCTAACGGTGAAGCTAAAGCTGACCAGTTTGTTCCGCTATTTGTAGTTACGTTAAGAGCTGTATAAGCTGCAAGACCGACTGTTGCACTGTTGAACCATACTGCATACTGGTTTGTGAATGTGGTAGTCTGCTGTGACCAGTTTGCACCCAAGTTTGATGAATACATTAAATAGTTTGCGTTTGTGCCCATCCATACATTGTTTCCAAGTATCATAAGTGAATTGTTCCAGCCTGCTGCTGTAGTTGGTACAGTTGCCCATGTGCTCCAGTTGTCACCGCCGTTTGTCGATTTTAAGAATGTCCAGTTGCCGCCTACCGGGTCTCCGACCTGATAAGCTGTGTTCGCGTCCGTCATCCAGAGTGCGTTTCCAAAACCGCCGGTCTGGAAGTTAACCTGTGTCCAGTTTGCTCCGCCGTTTGATGTTTTGTAAATGTAATTACCGGCTGTAGGTGATGCTGTTGTTAATGCTGTATTAGCGTCCCATGCAAATATATTATAAAGTAAAGCTGTTGCAGGTATGTTACCTGTAACATCTGACCATGTAACACCTTTATTTGTTGTTCTAAGAACTTTACCACCTGTACCGCAAGCCCATGCTACGTTGTCATCAACAGCTGATACTGAATACAATTCTGTTGCAATCGGTGAAACCTGCTCTGTCCATGAAAGTGTAACCGGAGGAGCTGATGCTGTAACATTAACAAGGTCCAAACCTAAGCTCGCACCATCAACGTCTGCACTTGTTACCCATTCTCTAAAACCAATATAAATATTAGAGCCGGCAGGAACTAAATTTCCAATTCTATATTTCTTTTGCACCCAACCAGAGTCGGCAGCTGCAAAACCTATAGAGTCAATTCTTATAGACATTCCTGCAACAGTAGGTGTTGTAGTAGAAAGTCTTACAATCATATTTTCTTTATAATTTCCAAATTTCCAAATCCAGAATGTTAATGAATCATTTGGTTGAACGTTTGTAATTTGAGGCGTAATTAACCATTGGTCAGAAAGACCTGAACCGAGACCACCTGCTGTACCGGTTATGTAATTACAAAAACCTAATGCAGTACCACCACCTACAGGAACAGACATTGTACCGCCTTGAAATCCCGGTACAGGAGTTGTTCCGGCAGTTTGACGATTATATCCTGCACCTGTTGTAGGAGTTATTTTTGTCCAGCCTGCAGGCGGGAAAGTAACACCTTCGAATGATTCACTCAATGTACTTAATGGACCATCAAGTGCCGGACCATTTACAACAATCGGATATTGAATTGATTGTTGTGTATTTTGAGATCTTGTTCCCGGATCATCAATTGTCATAAAACCAACAATGATAAGACATGCAAATAACAATACCGAGAATGTAAGAATAATTTTTTTCATTTTCTTTCCTTTCAGTTTTTATTAATTGACAAATTAAAATTAATTTATACTTAGATATTAAATATCAAAACAATTTATCATTAAAAAATATTTCATTAAGACATATTTTACAAAATGTATCGTAATTAAGTTAGTGTATAATAATATAAATATCAATATGAAAAATAGAAAAATCCAATTTAAAGTTTTTATCATAGAAGTAATTTCGTTTTCCAGCTATTGCTTATAAGTTTGTGCATAAAGCTTCGGAGATTTTTCGTTTGAATCTTTGCCTTTATATAAAAATTAATATTGATATGCCGTCCCAAAAGGGACTAAAAGAGAGAAAATATACTTTGCTATTGATATGGCGTCCCTATAGGGACGTAAAGAAATAAAGACACGTTATTATTGATATGGCGTACCTAAAGGGACTAAAAGAGATAAAATATACTTTGCTATGGATATGCTGTCCTTAAAGGAACTAAAAGAGAGAAAATATACGTTACTATTGATATGGCGTCCTTAACGTGACTTAGAGAAATACAAATATATATTTGGAAAAGAAACTGTATAGAAAAGAATATTATATAATTTGTGTGAACTTTTACCTATAAACAAAAAGCCCGGCACTTTTCAGAACCGGGCTTTGTGATTCCTGTTTCAGGAATAATAACTATAGATTTATTTGATCATTAACATTTTCTTTACGTCACTGAAGCCGTTGACTGATACTTTGTAGAAGTACATGCCGCTTGTTAAATTGCTTGCATTGAAATCTACTGAATAGCTTCCTGCGTTCTTGACTTCATTAACTAATGTTGCTACTTCTTTACCGAGTATATCATAGACCTTCATTGTTACTAAGCCTGATTTTGGTAATGCAAAATTAATCTTTGTTGTCGGGTTGAACGGGTTAGGATAATTCTGTGACAAAGCGTAATCTGTCGGTACTGTATTACCATTCTGAGTAATACCAGTTATCCAATTAGCGCCCGGCATGTAAGAGTAGTCATCTACATACATCTCGTCCGTTGCTGTGGCTCCAAAGAAGTTGTTACCACCAAGTTTCTTTGGAACTGCTACGCCATTTGCACCTAATGTCCATTTCCATTTATGAACTATGGTCCCATTGATGAAGAACTTTGCCGAATCGACATCCAGATTCAGCAACAATTTCGCAGTCTGCCAGGCACCGTGTGTATAGGCGAAAGGTATTGCTGTAGCCGAACCTCCCATAAGTCTTCCGTTGTTACCAGTGGCTGCAACGTCAAAGTAGCATTCCATACCCCATTTAGATGATGATCCCGCGAAGACCGATAACGTATTCCAATACCCCGCTTTGCCAGTCGGGACATAGAACTTTATGGCTATCTCATGAACGCCAGTCGAATCTTTGCCAAGTCGCTTTACCAAGTCGTTATTCTGGGTAATCACAACTGACTTTGTCGGACTAAATGATTGAGCACTTGAGATCAGTGGATCTTCAGTTGTGTTACACGGCATGATGCTCCAAGTCGTCCAATTGAGCGAATCCTGACAAGCGAGCCGCTGTCCAACTGTATAGCTCTCGAAGTTATTGAAGTAACCCGCAGGAGCGATTGAACCTAATTCAACAACGATTACTCTGTCAGGTGATCCCTGAACCATGCTTACAATAGTTCTTTTTCCCGGAATAAGTGATGTAGTAACTTCGCAGCCACCTGATGCTAAAGGAGCACCGGATGTCAAAGGAACAGTAACATAAATTGAATCCATTCTGGCAAGAGTTGTCGCGTTATATTTTACAAACGCTGTTCCATTCGTAGTACTAGGTGACATATCTTTGCTAATCCATAAGTAAGGACCTGCAGGGTTATCATCATAAGCAGCACCGTATAAGCCGCCTACAAATCCGGAGATTGTTGCACCCGGAATAGCAACACCATTGGTATCATAACATACTAATGGTCCGGTGAAAGAATTTGTCCCACACCAGAAACCTTTTCTAACAGGGTCCCAAGTAATTGCCCTAATCTGAGCACCGGTAGTAACTATAGTTTTTACCATTACACCTGTAGTAGGATTTATACCATAAATTGTATTATTTAATGGTGAACCCCAGATTAATCCGTTAGCATAAGCAAGGTCTCTGAAAAAACCTGTACCTGCACCAGATGCGGCGAAAGAATCGATCTTATTCCAATTCGATGTCATTCTGTTAAACCTGTTTGCACTAAATTTAGCAGTTACAAAATTTGTTCCTGTCCAGCAAACACCATAACCGACCACAGAACCTAACAATGAATCAACGTTGTAATTCATTAACAAATCACCTACTGCATTTGGATAATCGTTCTGACCGGCAAGCGGTGCTAGATTAATACTTCCCGGATTTACATCGCTATACTGAGCATTAGTATTCAATGCAAATGCCAGTATTACGAAAATTAAGATTGTCATTTTTTTCATGTGTTGACCTCTTTCTTTTTGTTTAATTAAAAATTATTATTAAATGTGTATTAAAATAGATGGTATATTTTTAAATGTCAATAATATAATTAAATCCAATTTTGAATGAATATTAGTAATACATATTATTTTCTGTTGCAAAAAGGCAACGGGTAATACTGTTTCATTGGTTGATGAATATAGTTTGTATAATAAATTAAATTTGGGAAAGACGATTGAAGATTTACAAGGAATTAACACTATAACTTTGACTTTAAAAATCTCAAATAATTACATAGTTTAGGAAAAAACATTTTGTATGCAAAATGAAAAGATAAACAACTACCTGAGTTTACTTGACAAGTGGATGCAGTATTTTGGTTTTGAACAGATTGTCAAAGACGATACTCTTGGAATGGATAGAATATATTCAAGGTACAGAACGGACATTGCGATGTTTGGAAAATGTTCGACTTATTCTTTTGTAAAATATGTTGAAAGGGGTATTGACGGCAATTGGATGAGACAATTCAGTTCAAATCTTTTTGAGTATGCATACAACCACAGGAAAGGAATTCCTATTGGACTTGGAGGGTCGCTTATAGTTTATCCAATATTAATAACAGATTTAGTTTCTTTTGAACTTGCAGCTTTCCTCAAGTCATACACTCCAAAGCATTATGCAGCTTTTGAGTTTCCCGTTGTTATGGACTTCATAAATGAAACACTTTATTATCTTGAGACTACACCCTTATGGGGTTCTTTGTATTTTTCCGGATTCAGGAAGGAAGTCCACAGGCTGTATTCACCGGCGGCATGGAAAGAGATTTCCAAAAGCATTAAGACTTAAGCTAAGGTTATCTGGAATAATTTTTTGCCGGCATCATTTTTCTCTTGCATCTCCTACTAAAATATGCCATATTATTATATGGAAAAGAAACTCACTAAAAAACAGCAGAAGATTTTAGAATTTATTCTGAAATTTACGGAGGATAATTCATACCCTCCTACACTTAAGGAAATTGCCGATAAGTTTAAGATTACCGTTGGTACGATTCAGGATCATGTCTTTGCACTACAAAGAAAACAGTATCTAATGAAAAAGCCTGATACTGCAAGAGGATTCAGGGTGGTAAAGACATCTTCGGGCGAAAAGGTTACTCCTAAAACAGAAATGAACTACATTCCACTGTACGGCAATGTAGCAGCAGGTGAACCAATTTTCGCATCCGATAATGTTCAGGGATATGTAGCAGTTGAAAAGAGTGCTAAAGGACACAACATTCATTTTGCGCTGAAGGTAAAAGGCGACAGCATGATTGATGCGGGTATCTATGACGGTGATATAGTAATCGTCAGGAAACAGGATACAGCAGAAAACGGAGAGATTGTTATCGCATTGCTTGACGATGAAGCGACTGTTAAGACTTTGCGTAATAACAAGATTAAGGCTTATCTTGAAGCTGCCAATCCAAAATATAAGGCAATAATGAACAGACCCTTTTCTATAATCGGTAAGGTTATAGAGCTACGCAGGCAGTTCCAGCAGGTTTAATTTTTAAGAGCCGGTTTTTTGCCGGCTCTTTCAAGAAAAGCCACGTAGAAAACAATAGAACGCTGATTTTCGCGGATTAAGCTGATACACACGGAATTAAATATTTATTGCTTAAGAGAAAAAATCAGAACTTATAATTTTATTATTTGAAAACCCTTCTGAAAATAAAATCTATGTTTTTCTGTGATTTCTTATAATCGAATACTTCTTCAAGGTCTTTATTATTTAAGAATTTCATGGCTTCTTTGCTTTCTTCAACAAGTTTTCTGAACTCAATCTTTGTTTCCCAGCATTTCATGGCAATCGTCTGAACGATTCTGTATGCCTCTTCACGTTTCATTTTCTTTTCAATCAGCTTTAGGAGTAATGTCTGTGAGAAAATAAGTCCCTTTGTGAGCTCAAGATTCTTCTTAATATTCTTTTCATAAACGGTTACATTATCAATGAGAGAAATGAATTTATTAAACATATAGTCAAGAAGAATTGTGGAATCGGGCATGATTATTCTTTCGACCGATGAGTGTGAGATATCTCGCTCGTGCCATAACGGAATGTTTTCTAAGGCTGCGAGCGAATTACCTCTTATAACTCTTGCAAGTCCTGATAACTGCTCAGAAACAATAGGATTCTTTTTATGCGGCATTGCAGAAGAGCCTTTCTGTCCTTTAGTAAAACTTTCTTCAAGTTCAAGAACTTCTGTCTTTTGTAAATGCCTGATTTCAGTTGCATATTTTTCAATGCATGAAGCTATTATAGCAAGAACTGACATATATTGTGCATGCCTGTCTCTTTGGAGTATTTGAGTAGAAATCTTTGTTGATTTCAGTCCAAGCTTTCTGCAGACATATTGTTCAACTTTTGGTGAAATGTGTTCATAAGTTCCTACTGCACCTGATATCTGTCCCACGGATACAATCTCAATTGCGTCTTTCATCCTCTTTATATTCCTGTAGTTTTCATCGAACCATAAAGCAAACTTCAATCCGAGTGTAATCGGCTCAGCATGTATTCCGTGAGTCCTGCCTATCATGGTTAAATTTCTGTATTTCAAAGCTTTCTTTTTCAGTACAACATTTAACTTCTGCAAATCCTTAAGAATTATTTCCCCTGCCTGTTTAAGTTGTACAGACAGAGCAGTATCGAGAACGTCCGAGCTTGTCATCCCCATGTGTATAAATCTTGAATCGATACCAATATACTCTGCAACATTTGTAAGGAAAGCTATGACATCGTGTTTGACAGTTTCTTCAATCTTTAGAACACGTTTTGTGTTAAACTTCGCTTTTCTCTTGATAACAGCAAGTGATTTTACAGGCACATTACCGAGCTTACTTTGCGCTTCACATGCAAGGATCTCGACATCAAGCCATATTCTGAACTTGTTTTCGTCTGACCATATTTTTGCGACTTCATCTCTCGAATATCTTTGTATCATGAAATATCATTTTATTTCTAAGGTATTTTATATGGTAAATATATCTGTAATAGAATTCTAATTAAAGTCTTTTGATATAGCAAAGAAACACGAAGCAACATAATGAATGCTTTGAAAATAACAATAAAAACACAATTAAATATTAAAATATGTCTTTATAAAATTTTTATACATTCCATATAACTTTTTATACCATACTTATACTATAGTTTTTAAATTTGTATATGAATTTTTATAAATTAACTTTTTTAAAATGGAATATTTAATCGGGCTGGTCATATCATTTCTTTTAATGGTATATCTTTGTTACGTAATTTTTAAACCTGAAAAATTTTAAGGAAAAAAATGAAAACTTTAGATTATGTACAGGTAATATTTTTTATCGGAGTTTTAATAATTCTTACTCCGATACTCGGCAGGTTTATTTATAATGTTTTTACAAAACCCAAAAACATACTTACACCTGTGTTTGGAAAATTAGAGCGCTTCATTTATAAGTTCTTAAAAATAGATGTTAGCGAAGAAATGAACTGGAAAAAATATTTATTCGCAATTTTAACTTTCAATTTTTTTGGATTCGTTTTTGTTCTTATTTTGCAATTGATACAGCAATGGCTGCCTCTTAATACGGAATCGTTGCCAAATGTCCCTTTTCATCTCGCTCTAAATACTGCGATAAGTTTTATGACAAACACAAACTGGCAGGCTTACAGTGGCGAAACGGTATTAGGATATTCAGTTCAAATGCTTGGTTTGACCGTGCAGAATTTTCTTAGCGCTGCAACAGGAATTGCTGTTCTTCTCGCATTAATCCGCGGAATAACAAATAAGTTAAGCGATAAACTTGGAAACTTCTGGCAAGATATTGTAAAATCTACATTATATGTTCTCCTCCCGTTATCCATAATACTTTCTGTTGTACTTGTTGGACAGGGGGTTGTCCAGTCATTTTCACCTTATGATAAAATCACGACTCTCGAAGGTAACGACCAGACAATACCACAGGGTCTTGCCGCATCACAGATTGCAATTAAGCAGCTCGGCACCAACGGCGGAGGATTTTTCAATACAAACAGCACGCATCCGTTTGAAAACCCTACACCGTTTTCAAACTTTCTTGAAATGCTTTCGATTCTTCTGATTGCTGCAGCACTTACTTATACATACGGACTAATGGCAGGCTCGAAAAAGGAAGGATGGATACTGTTCTCCGTGATGATGATACTTTTCATTGCGGGACTTGCAGGCTCTCTGATATCAGAAAATACATATAATCCAGTACTGAATACCGCCGCCAATATGGAGGGAAAGGAATTAAGATTTGGAATCACAAATAGTATAATCTGGTCAACGGCAACTACATCTGCATCGAACGGTTCCGTTAATGCTATGCACAGCAGTCTTTCGCCTCTTGCAGGTATGGTTGCTATGATTAATATGATGCTCGGTGAAATTATTTTCGGTGGAGTTGGTTCAGGATTGTACGGAATGCTGATTTTTGTTTTCCTGACTGTATTCATCGCAGGATTAATGGTCGGCAGAACTCCGGAATATCTCGGGAAGAAAATTGAGGCGCTTGATATTAAAATGTCTATAATAGCAGTTCTTGTTCCATGCGCTTTGATACTTATTTTTACATCGATTGCATCCGTCATCCAGCCCGGTTTATCGAGTCTTGCAAACTCCGGTCCTCACGGTTTTTCTGAAATCCTGTATGCTTATACATCCTATTCGGCAAATAACGGAAGCGCTTTTGCAGGATTGAATGCAAATACGGTTTTTTATAATCTAACCGGCGGTTTCGCTATGTTAGTCGCACGATTCGGAGCAATTATTCCTGTTATGGTTATAGCGGGTAATCTTGTTAAGAAAAATAAAACGCCCATTAGCTCAGGTACATTCACAACCAATAATTATATTTTTGCGATTTTATTAATTGGAGTAATCTTGATAATCGGTGCATTAACATTCTTTCCAGCGTTGATACTCGGACCAATTGTAGAACATTTATTAATGAAAAACGGAATAGCATTTTAAATATGAATAATAAAAATAAAAACACAAGACTTTTTGAACCGGCAATAGTAAAGGGAGCCCTGCTGGATTCAATAAAAAAACTCAACCCTGTAGTTTTAATGAAAAACCCTGTAATGTTTATAGTAGAAATCGGGGCTTTTATTACTACAGTTATATTAATCGGGCAGATATTTTCAGGGCATTTCTCCACTTTCAATTTCCAGATTGCTCTATGGTTATGGTTTACGGTACTGTTTGCAAACTTTGCAGAAGCAGTAGCTGAAGGACGCGGGAAAGCTCAGGCTGAAAGTCTGAAAAAAGCAAGAAAGCAGACGAATGCAAGAAAACTCGTAAATGATAAAGAAATCGTCGTTCCAGCAGATAATTTAAAAAAAGGTGATATAGTAGTATGCGAATCAGGAGATATAATACCGACCGATGGTGATGTTATAGACGGAGTCGCAAGCGTAGATGAATCTGCAATCACAGGGGAATCCGCACCTGTAATCAGGGAAAGCGGCGGTGACAGGAGCGCTGTAACAGGCGGAACAAAAGTATTAAGTGACAGGATTGTAATTAGAATTACATCCGAACCCGGAAGTTCTTTTATGGATAAATTAATTTCCTTAGTCGAGGGTGCTAAACGTCAAAAGACTCCGAATGAAATTGCACTTACTATTTTACTCGCAGGATTAACTATAGTTTTCCTTCTTGCAGTTGCAACTTTACCGTCTTTTTACCAATACGGCTTAAATGCTTCAGGATTGGATTTAAATAATAACATATCCATACCTATATTAATATCTCTTCTTGTTTGTTTAATTCCGACTACAATCGGCGGATTGCTGAGCGCTATCGGAATCAGTGGAATGGATAGATTGATTAAAAGAAACGTAATAGCTACAAGCGGACGTGCAATAGAAGCCGCAGGCGACCTAGATGTCTTGTTACTTGATAAAACCGGTACAATCACACTCGGCAACAGGATGGCAACCGATTTTATTCCAGTCCCAAATGTAAAAATCGAAGACTTAGCTGAAGCTGCTATGCTTTCATCAATATCCGATGAAACACCGGAAGGAAGGTCGATAATTAAACTTGCTAAAGAAAAATTCAATATACGCTCAAAAGAATTGCTGCCTGAACATGTTAAATTTGTTCCTTTTACAGCAGAGACGAGGATGAGCGGAATTGATATAAAAGAAAATAACATTTTGCAAAGGCAAATAAGGAAAGGAGCCGCTGATTCAATCGAAAAATATATTGAAATGCAAAAAGGTTTTTATCCTGAAGAAGTAAATATTATCGTCAGACAAATAGCAAGTGCGGGGGAAACTCCTCTCGTTGTTTGTGAGAATAGCAATGTTCTTGGCGTAATTAAACTGAAAGATATTGTTAAAGGCGGAATTAAGGAACGCTTCGCGCAACTGAGAAAAATGGGGATTAAGACTGTTATGATAACGGGTGATAATCCGCTTACGGCTGCAGCAATTGCCGCGGAGGCAGGAGTGGATGATTTTATAGCAGAAGCAAGACCCGAAGATAAATTGAAAAGAATCCGCGACGACCAGGCAAACGGACATCTAGTTGGTATGATCGGAGACGGGACAAACGACGCGCCTGCACTTGCACAAGCTGATGTCGGTATTGCAATGAATACAGGTACACAAGCCGCGAGAGAAGCAGGAAATATGGTGGACCTCGACAGCAATCCGACAAAATTAATTGAAGTTGTCGAAGTCGGGAAACAGCTTCTAATGACGCGGGGTTCGCTTACTACTTTCAGTATTGCAAACGACGTTGCAAAATATTTTGCAATTTTACCGGCGCTCTTTTCTCTTCTATACGTAATTAACGGAGGTTCAGGTCCGCTCGAAGTATTGAATATTATGCTGATTGCAAATCCTCAAAGCGCAATATTAAGCGCAGTTATTTTTAATGCTGTTATTATTGTGCTTCTTATACCTCTTGCTTTAAAAGGAGTGAAATACCGCCCTCTCGGAGCGGCTGTTGTACTAAAAAGAAATATTCTTATATACGGGGTCGGCGGAATTATCGTGCCGTTCATCGGAATTAAATTAATTGATTTATTAATCACAGCACTTAAATTAGTATAAATTATTATGAAAACATTAATCATATCACTAAAGTTACTTGTGTTTATGACGCTACTAACGGGGATTGTATATCCAATGTTTATTTACCTTATCGCTCAAACAATTTTTCCGGAGAAGTCAACCGGAAGTCTTGTTAAAGTAAATAAACAAGTAATCGGCTCGGAACTGTTCGGACAGAAATTTGAATCAAAAAGATATTTTCAGTCCAGACCTTCTGCTGTTGATTATCAGCCTATGCCTTCAGGAGGAAGCAACTTAGCTCCGACTAGTCAAACACTTAAAGCCAGAATTGATTCATTAAGGCAGGCTTATATTGTTTGGAACGAACTTCCTGAAAATACCGAAGTACCTTCGGATGCTGTCTTTTCATCGGGAAGCGGTATTGACCCGGATATAAGTCCGGTGAATGCACTATTACAATCCGACAGAATATCTAAAGAAAGAAACTTTGATTCAAACAAGAAAAAACAACTAAAAGAATTAATAAACAGGTTAACAGAAAATCCGCAATACGGATTTCTGGGTGAACCAAGAATAAACGTACTAACTCTAAATATTGAGTTAGATAAAATTTAAATAACTAAACATTATTATGACAAAAAAAGTATTATTAGTGTTATTTGTAACATTGATTTCATTACAAGCGAATGCTCAGATTAAAGATTTATCAGAGTACATGAAAAATTTTAGTATCTCGACATACATGGATGTATATTATGCTTACGATACAGATAAAGAGAAATCACCAAGGCAATTTGCTCTAATAAGTCCGTACAGGGACGAATTCAGTTTGAATATTGCACAGGTTTCGCTGAAATATAACTCTGACAACGTTCGCGGTGTTATGACACTTCATTATGGTGATATACCTGATATGAACTGGGCTCCAGTTACAAAGACAAAATTTGTTCAGGAAGCGAACATAGGATTTTCTCCTGCTAAAGATTTATGGATAGATGCGGGATATTTTATTACCCATATAGGAGCTGAATCATTACCGAAAAACAGTTTCTTGAGTTCGTTTGCTATGGGAACATACGCCGAGCCGTTTATACAAAGCGGGCTCAGGTTCAGTTATAACTTTTCAGATAAATTCTATGCCCAGCTGCATATTTTAAACGGATATAATCTATTTGAAGATAACAATAAAAACAAATCTTTCGGAGTACAGCTCGGATACACACCTCGAGAAGACCTTAAGTTCGTTTATAATAACATAATAGGGAATGAAATGCCTACGGCTCTGAACAATCCAAAGACAAGATTTTATAATCAAGTAATGATGACTTACTCTCCGTCTAAAAAAGTCGATATTCTTCTTTCTCTGGATTACGGTATTCAGGAAAAATCTAAACTTAGAGATACAACTGCGACAGCGTCATTATTATCAGGACTCGCCGCAATAAAATATAAGGTTCATCCAAAAGTAAGTCTTTGTGTGAGGGGAGAGTTTTACAGCGACCCTGATGGATTTTTATCGGGTACTTATTTAAATTCCGATAGTACGGTTACGGGATTAAAAACATTTGGTATTACTTCCGGAATTGAATATAAACCCATTGAAACAATGTATATCAGACTTGAATCCCGTCTGCTTAATACAATGGATGAAGTTCAAAAGATATTCTATGAGAATAAAAGACACCGAGAAGAAGTTGCGCTGAATTTTGGGTTTGAGTATTAAAACATTATAAAAATACTTAAATGAAAACATCGAACAAAATAAATTTGTTCTTAATAATTCTACCCGGAGCATTTTATCTCCTTGCAGTAATATTGATATATTATATAATTATTTCAAATAAAGCAGATATGAATTTCAAATATACTGATGGTAAGATTAGCGGCTCGAGATGGTTTTCCTATAAATATTTAAGTAATAATTATTTTCAAGAAAATGACTCCTTATTACATAACCAATATATAATTAAAAGTGATGCAATAAAACAAGTTCCGAGAATTTCGAAATCCCGTGAGTATTCAATAGAAGAAATTAATTTACTATATAATATAATCGATAGTTTCTCACACATTTCAAACCGAAACATGAATAACATAGAAGAAATTGATATTATGAAGTTAAATATTGCTCTTGATAATGTAGTTCAAAAATAGAGTAAGTCGTTATATAAAAACATTCAATAGATTGATAGAAACAGTCAAGTTATTTTTAGGTTAAACGAAATTTAATGTACTTTATTTAAATGTAGAGTTAGATAAATTGTGATATGGAAGAAACATCGAGACCAAATCCGGATGAGCTTCTTGCTCAGATAAAAAAGAATGAGCAAAAAGAGAAAAAAGGGAAGTTAAAACTTTACCTTGGAATGTGTGCGGGTGTCGGTAAGACATTTGCAATGCTTCAGGATGCGAGCAAAGCATCAGGAAGACGCATAAAGGTTTTAATCGGTTTTGTTGAGACTCACGGCAGAGCTGAAACAGAATTCCTTTTATTTTCACTTCCACAACTTGAAAGAAAAAAGATTTCTTACAAAGGATT
>Ga0172380_10002022_pt1 | contig 33056 bp, 33 predicted proteins | sample Leawe162metaG_FD_119747 | JGI IMG/M metagenome (GOLD analysis project Ga0172380, IMG submission 119747) | Leachate microbial communities from a municipal landfill in Southern Ontario, Canada - Leachate well 162 metaG | ecosystem: Engineered > Solid waste > Landfill > Unclassified | place... | reverse complement strand
ATGGAGGGTGATGGGGTTGGGGTAGATCGGGAACCCGAACTCCTTGTTCCAGCCCCAGAGGCCAAGGGTGCTGAGGAGTTCTTCATTTTGGATCGTGGGGAGGTCGGTGCTCATTTTGACTCCGAGATCTTGTTACGAGAGGGCTACTCAACAAGCAGGCCAGATGATCCTACTTGTTGAGGACCCACCAGACGTGATTGAAGCGGACGAAGCCCTGTTCGGTGAGCCAAGCCCCGAGCCGCTTGTCCCCGTTGACCTCCTTGGCATGATGCTCGTAGGAGTTGGCCGGATCCAAGGTCCTGGCAAAGGCCCTGAGTTTCACCTCCCACTCCTCGGCAATCTTCGTCTCGAAGAAGGCGAGGATGGGCCATGTGGGTGACACATGGTAGCGGCTGCCATTGAAGAGGCACACCTCGGAAGTGTGCTTGTCGGAATTGTCCGAGTTGCACTCGATGACCGAGGTAAACCAAGCGTCCTCGACCGGAAGGTCCCGGGGGTTGAGGTAGCCTATGATCTTGTTTCCAGTGGCCACACTGCGGTATCCGACAAACTTGGGCTTCTCACGCTTCATCTTGGTTCCCCTTGTGTCCTCGTGACCCTCCAACTACTCCACAAGATGGCCAGATGATCTGGTCGGTTGCTCTTTTATAGGTGATCATCTCGGGTAGAACTGAAGTAGAGGGTGTAACAAGAGGACGCACATGGACGACTTCAAGAAAGCTTGTGAGGTTGGTGGGGGCGGGTGGAAGTGCCCGTGCTGTGGCCCTAAGCGCAAACACCGTCCGGCTGCCCGCAAGGCTGCCCGGAGCCGGCTCGCCCGCAAGTGGAAGAAGGAAGCTGAAAAGGAAATCGAGGCGGTTCAGGAATGAAGATCGACATTCAAAGGGCGGAGCAGCTTGCCACCCAGGGTAAGCCCTGGACTTTCCGCCTTGTCCGCATCACACCACAGGATCAACAGTACGTGTACGCTACCGGCCGTGGTTTGACGGAGGCCCTTGAGGTTGGGCGTGGACGTGTCAATACGTTGCCTACCCTCAACCTGTCCAACTGGGCGGACATCAGGGTGGAGGTTGCATCCCTTGTGGGGACGGGTTTTGTTTATGCGGACACTCCGTATATTCGGATGTCAGCGGCAAACTTGGCCCAGGTGACTGGGGCACCAACCCCTCCGGTCAAGAAAGCCGTGGCGGTCACGTCGGCTACGGTGCTCCCTCCGACGCCTCCTTCTCATGTCAACCCCGCCCTGGTCGCCCTGGGGCCACCGTACAGTTTGATCCGATCCCTGCGTGTCTTGCGTGACAATGTGAAGGTAACGAGTTACTCTGCGCTCGACCAAGCAGGGGATGAGGTTTTGGTGTTGGAGGCAAGTTCCGCCGTGGACTTCGCTCGGAAATACAACCTTGAGGTGCTGTTCTTCTGAGAAGATAACGGGGTCTCAGATCATCTGGGGGTATAGGAGAGTAGCTCTCTCATACGGAGGTTGATATGAAAGACCCGGCCAAGCAAATCGGTTTCATCCTGAGCGCCTTCATCCTGTTCATGTACATCATGGTTGGCATGAGCTTGAATGGTTGTGACTCGGGTGAGATGGGACAAGGGTTGGAGCAGACCGACGGTGGTGTCTACCCCGACCTCAACCAGGGTAAGGCGGATGGTCCCGATACTGAGGTGGTCCCCATTTTTGTGAAGGGGGATCAAGGACTCTTTCCCCAGGCCCAAGATACGGCCGATATTCGAGTGTCCCAATGGGATACAACCCCTAGGGTGTCCCCTATCGGGGACCAGATGTTTTTTACCCAGGCCCTGATTTACGGTGACCTTCGTATCACCTGGCATGCGGAGGATCCTGAGTCTGAGAACATCAACTGGAAGTTCGTTTCCACTTTGAGTTTTCCTGATGAGGTGGGAAGTTGCATTGCGGGTCTGCATGACAATTTTTACGGGCTTGTGACATGTGACCGAACTGAAAACACCACCTACGCTAGCAAAATCACGAGGGCTATCAGGGGTGACCTTTCCGCCCATGATGCTACCATCCTAGTGCACAAGCCTCAGGCGGGGGTCTACACGGTGATCCTGAGGTCAGAGCGTGTCGATGCACATCTCAATACCCCCCACGAGTCCCCTTACCCCACGGTTGCCATCATGGTGGAGTGTGGGGGAGCGACAGTTACAAAGCTCCCCTTTGAGGCATCAAAGGATGACGTGGAGAATTGGACCGCCTACACTATCACAGTTGACGCCAACGGCGGCTGTGTCATCAACTAGGACGTAAGACGTGGAGACAGTTATTTACCACCGGGACCTGAAGCGCACCGTACTCACGGGGGACATCGCCCAGATTCAGGTCGGAGACAGTGTGACCTACATGCACGCCGCGAAGAAGGCTTATGCCCACGGGGTCGTGCAGTCAGTGGACTTTTCAAAGCAACTCATCACGCTGGCGTCACATGTGTACTCCAAGTTCGTTCTCCGTAAGCCCCTCCACCTCGCATTCAGTGACGTTCTGCGGGTGACCCGAGGGGACGCCCCCCATGTGTCCGCCCTAGCCCCTATGGGCCCTGAAGCCCCCGTTGTGGTTGACGAGGATCGAGACCCACGCATCCCCGCACCGGGAACCGTCCTGACACGGGAATACAAAGGCAGGATCGTTACGGTAACGGTCCTGCCTTCGGGGTTCGACACTGGGGGGATGATCTACAAGAGTCTCTCAAAGGCGGCTGGTGCTGCCTGTGGTCAAAAGTCCATCAATGGCTTTGTCTTCTTCAAGCTCTAGCTTTTGAGGACCAGGGTGTAGTGCAGGGGGCCATAGGCTACGGTCAACCCCTCAAACTCACCCTTGACCCCCTTCAAGACACTGAGGACTTTTTCGGGGGCGAACTTCAGTTCCCGACCCTTGACCACGCTTGTGGCATAGACCCAGTCCTCGGGTTCAGGAAGGACCTGCCAGATTTCCTGGCCCTCTTTGAACGTGAACCCCTTGTTGAGCATGGCTCGCTTGTACTCGAGCGTTTTCACGTTCTCAAGTAGGTCCTTCAGACCCATGTTGTCATTGAAGCCCCAACTGTAGTAGCTCGCGGCAAAGGTAGCCGCTTGCCCCCCATTCCTGAATGTCAGTTCCCCCCATGGAGCGGGTGCTGACGGCCAAATCTTTTTGATGTGGACTCTGATGGCGTCCAGAACGGACTTCATTTTCTCGTCAGGGACGGTGCTTGTTTTTTGGGGCATGACAAACTCCTTAACTTGAGGCAAAACCGTAGAACAACCAGTGGGTGGGTTTGCCACCACCCTTAACGATCAGGCGGAGACCCGAGACCTCAAAGTCAGTCCCACCCAATTTCTTGGCTTGGGCCTTTTCGACTATGATCTCAGTCCCTGGTGGAACCTTACCCGTGGCCTGGATGACAAGGGTGCCTTTCTTGACGGCTGCTTCTTGGCTTTTGGCTTTGACAACCACTGTGACAAGGTCTCGGGTCAGTGGTTTCGAGTGGTCAATCACTGGGATGGCAAAAGCTTCCCCCCACTTGTCGTTCTGATCAATCGTCCGTTCCGCGTAGGCGTAGGCATCTTGCTTGGACATGGGTTCCCTGACCTTGATCTTGTAACCCTCGTTCTTCTCAGCAATCGTTCCCGAGTAGCCCCCGTACCCCCTGTCATGGTGTGCGTACTCTATGGCATCTCTCCAGGCTTTGTTAACGTCTTCTCCTGCTTGCAGGACATAGAAGTCAGCGGCTCCGGCTAGATGCTTCATTTGTGCAAGGTGGCTTTTCTTGCCCTTTCCAGACTTCTTCAGGGTGACGGTGTAAGTTATTTGAGCCTGGGTGGCCGTCAGTCCCTTGGCGGTCACTTGATTGAGGATCGTTACAAGTTGTGGCTTGGCAAACTTCAAGACATCGCGGGCAAGACCATGATGGATAATCACTTTTCGAAGGTCCTCAACAGGCCACTTTTCAAACTTCTCTTGCATGAAAGCGGGCCAGACGCTGGACATTGTCTTTCCAGTGAACCTTAGCGTCTTCAGAGGCCCATCCTGGTAGGACAACTCACTGCGGTACTCCCACGGCTGATAGCTTGGTGTTACTTCCCACACACTTGAGTCAGCCGTTTGAACCTCAAAGCCTTCGCTGAGACTTACCGCGGAATTGTCCATGCTTTGGACAAGGTACAGGGCGTCGGAATAGGGGAGAAGTCTAGTTGCCCAACCTCGTCCAGAAAAGTTCAATTCCGTTGAGTACTTGCCATCACCCCTGGGGTTCAGGTTACTGATCCTTCCATCCCTCCAGACGACATTTTTCAGCGTCTCACTGAGATGGGCCTGAATGTTTTTCCCCAACTCGGTTAGAATCTCTGGAGCCACAAATCCCTTCAGTGGAACTGCCTTCCCTGAGGTGAAGATTTTGAGCTTCAAAGAGGCATCCGCAGCTTTGACTTGCTCTGCCAACTCACGAGCAAAACGGGGAAGGAAGGTGTGCCCCTTCTTGTTCACAATGGCTGTGAACTTCTTGCTCCGGGTTTGGATGTCTCCCCAGTAGTAGTCATCCTCTGCTCGGTAGCCCACATGAAGGACCAGCAACTCTGCATTGTCCCGGATGTACGTAACCGTACCCTTGGCCCATGACGACTCCCCCTGCATGTTGAGGGAGGTGGTGTACTTGATGGTCAAGTCATCAGCTGGGTCGTAGTCTAGCAACTTGAGACGCACGGCCTCAAATGCCGCTTGAAAGTACTCTCCAGCAAGGGCGTCCTCAAACTTCTCGAGGGCCTCTTTGGCATCCTCATAGTCGGAGGTGAACTTCTTGAGCTTGGCTTGGGCCTTCGTGAGCAGAGCCTTGTATTCGGTCTCCATACCCGCTGGGGCGGACACCGATTGAAGAGCATTGACGAAGTGTTTGATCTGCTCCGTGTCCTTCAGGAAAGAAGCAACAACTTTTTGAGCCTCTGGGATTCCCATCTTGAGTTTGGGCAGGGCTGCCAGTCGGAGTCCAAAAGTAGCCGCCTCCTCCAGGTTGTCCTGATGGTTCTCAAGAATCTTCTCAAGAGCGTCTTCAAATCGGCTTAGGTCTGAGAAAGGCATGGGGATCTCCAAAGTCGTAGGCGTTTCATTTCCCATCCTCGAGGAAGCAGATGGGACCCTTGTTGTTCAAGAGGGCAGCAACCAGATGGGACCCTTGTAGTGCAAGGTATCTGCATGCTTCTCAGCTTCTTTTTTAGCCTCAGCAAGGGTGCCCTTGATGTATATTGTTGGATCATTGCCGTTAGGCCCAAATTGGAACATCCAAGGCCCAGGCCAGCGCCCGTTCCCGGGTTTGCTGCGCCAACGATCCCACTTGGTGTGGTTGAATCGGCCTGAACCCTTGGCTTTGGCCTGCTTGGGAACAAAAGCTCCAGTCTTTTCGAGGCTTATCCCGTATTGGTTGAAACTTTTGCTGAGCACTTGCTGCTGCTTTTCCGACAGACGTCGGCCGGACTTGACTTGCTGACCTACTGAGGTGAGAAACTCAACCAACCAACGGTTGCCATCTTTTTGGGCCGCACGGTACAGGTCCCGCATCTTGGCGAGCAGGGCCTCGTCATCGGCCGATGCCGCAGGCTTGGGTGCCGGAGCTTTCTCCGCCTTGACGATCACTTCGACTTGGGCTGTAGAGAGGATCCCGCCTTCTTGAACCTTGCGATGAAAGTCCATGAAGATGTTTTGGCTTTGCCAACCCGGGATAGCCTCAATGCGTTGCAACAAGTCCTGCTGGTACTTGTCACGGTCCTCAATCAAAGCCAGAGCATCATAGAAGCCCTTGGATTTCAGGTATGCCTCCTTCATCTTCTCCACCCCTTTTCTCCAGTTCGGAGACCAGTTGGTGGTACGAGCGAAGTGTGACTGTCCCTGAGCCTTCTTGTTGAGGGTCTGGCCCGTAACGGTGGAGATGAGGGCAAGCTGCATCCCAGCAAGACCCCTGCCCATCACCTCGTCCTTCGACCCAATGGTGGAGGAGAGCTTGACGGCCACGTTGGTGCCCACGTACAGGTGATAGATGCCTGTCTTACCCGCAACCCTTTTCCAGGGGGGAAAGAAAGCATCCAACCAGTACTCCAGATCCTCTCTGGTGATTTGAACGTATGTTCCTGCTGACCGTTTCATTTCCCCTCCTCAGGGCAGCAACCAGATGGGACCCGTGTAGCTCAAGGTCTCTGCGTGCTTTTCAGCTTGCTTCTTAGCCTCTGCATAGGTGCCTTTGAAGTCCTTCTTCGGGTCCTTGTCGCCGGGGCCAAATTGGAAGAACCAGGATCCTTGACCCTTGGGCTTGGAACCATGCTCCTGGTCCCACTTGTTGAGGCGGATGTCAGCCTTGGCCAGCTTGGGAACAGAAGCCCAAGCCTCTTCGAGGTTCATTTCGTCCTCGGGATCACCTATCCGAAGGTCGTCAATGTCGGAATCTTCCCAGGATTGATCTGACGCCATTTTACTGACTCCCTGCTCCTCTGACGTGCCCTCGGTAGGCATGCACGCCTCACCAATGAACTGACTACGGGTCCCGAAAGTAGGATGCGGGATGTCCAAGATCACGCATTTCTGCTCTGCCCGTGTGATAGCCACATAAGCAAGGCGGCGCTCCGACCATAGGTCAGGGGACTCAGGGGCCACGCCCTCTTTGCCAGCACGAGGAAACTTGGAGCCGATCATGGGCACGTACATGTTTTGCACCTCGAGTCCCTTCCACGAGTGCATCGTACCAATGGTCACAGCGTCCCGATCAATCTCTGTCTCCGAGTCACCGGAGGAGATCTTCTCATTGACTTTGCGCAACTTACGCACAAAGGTCATGGCCGACTCCAGGTTGTCTTTTCCCTTCATCAGTCCAAGCAGGGGCTCAACAGGGGCCATCGCCTGCTCGATGATCTGATCTTGGGAGACCTGACCATTGTCAGCCTCAGCGGCCAGTTCCGCCATCAAGGTGTCGTCCTCTTCAACTGCCTTGATCATGGCCTCCCGCATGGTTCCACCATCGAGGCCCTTGAGGTCCATGAGTCGGGTAGTTACTTGTGAGGGGATCCCCGTGAACTTGGCTGCGGCACTGAGATTGTTAGTGAAGTGTTGCACAACGGACTTCATGTCAGGACGGCTGTAGATCCGCTCCCAACCACCGTCAACAAGCCAGCGTGCCCAAGACCCCGAGGAACGCTCCTCCAGGGCAGTGAAGAAGGCCTGGCCCAGTCGGGCGTAGGGTGCCCTTACAGCGTCCCTGATGGCCTGCTCCATCTCCTCTTTGGGACCGTCGAGACCCTTCTCCACGATTGTCAGCCACCCGATCAGAGCCTTGGTGTTGGGGTCATTGAAGAACTGGGCGTTGCTCTTGAAAGGGATGCCTTTCTTGAGCATCTCCAATCCATAGTGGTAAGCCTCGGCATTGGACCGAACAGCCAGTCCAAAGTCCTTGTACTTTGAGGTTCCAGCGTCACCCGCTTCCATCATCCCCGAGATTTCCTCGGCTACGGACACGGCAGCGTCTTCGGTGCTGTCCACCTTGCGGGAGACCACCTTGCCATTTCCGTTTCGATCCACATTGGCTTTACAGACCATGGGGACTTGTTTGGCATTATGGGCAATCAAACGATTGGCAGCCTCGACGATATCTTTGCCAGACCTGAAGTTGGTGTCCAGCAACTTCGTCTTGAAGTTGTCCCCTCCTGGAACCATGTCAGACCGATCAATGAATTCGTCAGCGTCTGCCCCCCGGAAGCCGTAAATCGCTTGCTTGTCATCCCCGATCAGAGCGTAGGTGTCTGCTGACATGTGCTTGTCAGGATTGGGTTGCAAGGTGGCAGGGTCCAGGTAACCCGCGATCAGACCAAAGATGAGGTGCTGAACCCTGTTCAGGTCCTGTGCCTCATCAATGAGGAGTACCTTGTACTGGGCTTGCATTTGACGGCGGAGGGTTGGGCTACCAATTAGGGCCGAGACAGTATCCACGAGCAGGTCATCCATGTCACCAAGACCCGCAAACTCTGACTCACCCGACCCGCCCTTCAACCACTCATAGGCCGCGTACACTGCGGCATGATCGGATTCCTTTCCGTAGGGGCCCGAACCATGCCACGCCTCCGAGGGGGACAAGCCTTTGCCCTTCAGGATGGAGATGGCATTCTTAAACTCCCCCATGGGGATCGCTTGCTCAGAATCCCCGACCTTGCGAGTCAGTTCCCGGCCAAGGTTGAACCATTGCCTGCTGGGGGATTTGAAGAAGGTGTAGTCTTCCAGCTTGTTGCGCTTGCTCCTGGGGGCTGGAAGTGCCTCCTCCGTCTCCCCTGCGGCAACACGGTAGCTGATGGGGTTGCGTCCCTTCACCTTGATGAAGAGGTCATTCACCCATTGCCTTTGCTTGGGCGTGAGCTTCTCGGGCCTAACGGCTCTCATGTCCTGGAGGAAAGGAACCTGACGGCGGGCCCAATCCCCGGGGCCGGCACTCCAAGTTCTACCCGCCCACTGAAAGTAACCGATGGCGATGTCGATGTTGTTCAGGTACTCGGTCATGTCCTCGCCAGGACCCGTTTGCTTCTCTGGAGTGCTTACGGCCTTGGTCTCGGAAACAAAGGTACCTTCCCAAATTCCCTTGGGTCTGTGTGGGGGTGCCGGAGCACCAGGAACCTTCATCTTGACCTGTTCCATGGCCAAGCGCAGGATGGTGCTTTGTTTCCAACCCTCTTTCTTCCCGATGTACCCGGGACGCCGGAAGGAAGTGGCCTTTCTGTTGAGGAACTTACCGCAGATGCTATGCGTGGTTCCAAAACCGTCGAGGGCGGTTCCCTCGATTACGGCGCCATAATCCTTAGCCCTCTTGACCAGTTCGGCGGCAGCCTTAGTGGTGAAAGTGGTTGCCAGGATAGCGGCGGGGTCAATTCCTTGTTCTTGAATATGGAATACCACTTTTGAGGCAAGGACGCGGGTGTTGTGGTTGATGAAACCACCTGCGGAGAACGAGTGGGTGCCAGGCACCACAAAATCGTAGACTGGGGCTAGGGCAGGAGTGATGCCTACAATCGGGTCAAAGAACCAGTCCCCTTTGGTCAAAGCCTTCAGGAGTTCTGTCTCAGGACTGTTACCAGGGTAAAAGTCCAGGAAACGGGTCAGGGTGTCTCGGGATGGTCGTCTTGACCCATTGACCAGACACTTCATGGTGCCATAGGTAGGATCTTCCGTTTTAGTGGTTCCGGTCTGAGCCCAGTACTGCTTTTGCACTGTATGGCAAACGTTTTCAATCCCAGGGATCACATCAATATTGGTGTTCTCGGGACGGGATGCTAGGTCCAACAGTTTGTTTTGCTTGTTTTGCAGGTTGAAGCCGATCTCCAGGGCAAAACGACGGAGACCTGAACCACTGATTGAAAAATGCCATGCTCCAGTGCCCTTGTTGGGGCGGAACTTACGACGGGCTGGAATGCCATAGGCTAGAAGCACCGTCTGTAGTTGTGTGGCCAATTTGGTGCTGGCCGTGCAGTATCCCACGGTGTTGGTGTCAACCCAACCATCTCCATCAAATAGGGCACGGAGAAAAGCTGTGACAACAGGTTTTGGTGACTGCAGAATACCAGCCGGGATTTCCTTGCCCTGTGCCAAAGTTCGGGTGAGTCCAAAACCCAATAATGCCTGCACGTCAATGTGACGGTTAAACTCAAGAACATACTGTCTGGTGTGACGATCATCCAGACGTTCTTGGTGCTGGATCAAACCGGCAAGAGACTTCAGGTAGAGGTCTCTCTGTTCCGTGTCGGTGGTGGTGATGGAGATACTCCAGCTGTCACTTCTGATGTAACCCTCACTGACAATATAACCCAACAGGTTTGCCACCTGAGGAGTCAATTCCAGCGGGATCTGGGTGCTCCGAACTGTGTTTCTGTTTTTTTGAATTTCGAAGGGCTGTCTTGTGAATGGTGTCTCAGCAAACAGTCCGGGACGACGGTCCAGACACAGGATATCTCCTGGGACGAGATCCTGTAACATTTCCCAGGTTGGTACCCCCTCCCTCAGGGCGAGTACCCTGTGTTTGGCTGTTCCCTCGATCTCATACCCTTGGGCCGTTTCAACACGAAGTGTTTCTCTCAAGCCGTCAAAGTAAACATGGCTAGTCTTTTCCGGTCCGTCTTTCCCATGCACGAGCATCTGAAGGGGCTCATCTTCATCCTCCTCCAGGTCCAAACACAAGTCTGAGATTGGGATGAAGCCTTTCTCCGTTTGAACAAGAGTATCTCCTCTGATGCATTTGCCCGAACCCGCTCCTGCAGCAATCAACACTCTCCCCCTAGCCATCATGGCGTCTTCTTGATCCGGGGTGTGTCCTAGCTTCTTGCCGATTGCTGTCGCAAACTGTTGTGTGGGCTTGGCCATGGCGGCGACGGCAAGGATGGAGCTGCGATCCCCCGATCGATCGGCCACTTGGTCGATTTTTTCCAGGAGTGACAAGCGTTCATCCTGAAGGTCCGCCGATTCTGGGGTCCCCTGTTTGACCACCGTCAGTCGGGACTCAACAAGGGCCAGATCCTCACCCAACCCTCGAGCAACCTGAGCGTCAACCAGAACATTCTCGAGGTCCCCAAGAGGAACACCAACTTCTGCTGCTGCCAGTGTCACCCATTTACGAGGAGCCCAGAGACCAGAGACCGGAGCAATGGTAGCCACCTTGTTGAGGATTCCTTCCGGGGAGTCCTCCTCAACAATGGATGCCAACTCACGAGCGGCCTTCAAAGACCTACCCGAGAAGATTCCCGTCAAGATAGCTTGCCTGGAACGCATCCAAGGGAAGATGATCTTGAAAAGCTGAGCTTGACTCCGGGCCATGGTCACGGGGTTGCCCCGTCGAAGGGCCATCCTCATGGCCACCCGGAAGGACCCTGCATCAGGTCGTTCCGCAATGACCGCGAGGTGTTGTTCAATAGCCGCCGTGATTTCTTCTTTGTACCGGGTGATCATGGTGGTAGCTTTCGAGTAGACAGGTCCTGGCTTGTCCCCTTTTGCCTCAAGCACCATGAGGTACGAGTCAAAAGCAATGACGAAGCAAGCCAAGTCTACAAGGCGAGGAGCCTCAATAATCTCGGTGGGAAGAAGTGACTCCTCATCAGAACTGACTTTCTTTTGCAGATAGTTTTGAGCCAGTTTCTTCGCCTGATCTGTTACTGTCATGACAAAATCTCCACTGAGGGGCCTCGTCTTTCAAGCCGGGTTCCATAGCCCCTTTATTGGCTCCACAAGGACGGAGGCCCTATGCGTTTGCTCGTGATGTCCGACATTCACTTTGAGTTTCATGCCGCTGGTTGGGAAGCGGTTATCGCAACTCTACCCGAAGCTGATGTCCTAGTTCTCGCAGGAGACATCAGTATCGCGTACCTCGTACCCCAAAAGGGTTGGACTTGGACCGCAGAGGTTCTGAGTGCCTTCGCAAAGAGGTACCCTCATGTAGTTGCCGTCATGGGAAACCATGACTATTACCATGGCACCCCTGAAGGAGTTGCAAAGAGCATGGCTGAGGTCATGTCCGTGCACCCTAACCTTCATGTACTCGAAAACAGCATTTTCGAGTTGGACGGTGTGCGTTTCATCGGTGCCACTATGTGGTTCCCCAACAATGATTCTGTGCAGCGTTACAAGAGATCTTTTTCCGATTTCCACTACATCTACAATTTTCAGCCGTGGGTGTATGAACGTAATGCCGCTACTTTGAAGTTCTTCGACGAAAACATGAGGGAGGGTGACGTGGTAGTGACCCACCACCTTCCCACCTATGAGAGCATTGACGCCCAATGGTTTGGGGCCCCTACCAACGTGTTCTTCCTGTGCAACGTTCGGCCCCTGATAGAGGAGAGGAAACCCCTCCTGTGGGTGCATGGCCATACGCACACGTCTACTGATCACATGATCGGTTCTACCCGTGTGTTGTGCAATCCCTTCGGCTATCTGGGAAACGAGGAGAATCCATCGTTCAACGAAAACTTGATAGTTGAGGTGCCCCATGAGAGTGGCGGTGCTGTTTCATGAGGGGTGTGCAGTTCGACCCCGTGTTGTAGATGCTGCTGTGCGATGGGTGACCCTACAGGGTGCGACTACACTCCTGTGTGACACAGTATCGGAACCTGGACGACGTGCTAAACAAGCGGCCGAACGGTTTCATGTCCCGGTCTTGTTGGCCCATGAATTGTCCACCTCTTGGTCATGGTGGCGTCGGCTACTTTGTTGGATCTACGGGGAGCCCCCTCTCAACCTTCAAATGTTGCAGGAGAGCACCGCCGTCCTTCTCTTTTGGGACTCCAGCCCAGCAGTAAAAGAGTTGCTTCGGAGGGCACGTCAGGAGGATCGAAAAGTCCTCCTGATCCAAGTCTCTGGTAGAGACGTTATAGGACGGGTGCTTGGTGGGGGAGTCCCTCTCCCACTCCTCCCCGTTCCTCCGAGGAAGAAGTGACATGAGCAAACAAATCGCTGCCGCTCGGATGGATTGGGCCCGAGTCTTTGAACTGCTGTATGGACACTCTCCCGAGGACAGTGCCCCTCCCACCTATCAAAAAGTGATGAAGGTGATGGCGAGGGATGTTACGTCCATGCTCTTGGGCAAGAGTAACATGGTCACGAGGCAGATCACACTCGAGGCGGACAGACAGGGCATGGCCCCTTTCCTACAGTACGTGTTCTTCATCCTCATGGACCGGAGCAAAGAATGGCCCCGGTTGCCCGAGAAACACAAGTCTGCGCTTCAGTTGGTTCGATCAATCCTATCGGAGTCGGGCAACGTCCCCCCCTATCAGGATGGCTTGACACCCCCGCCCGTACAGGAAGAAAAGAGGGTGGACATGACCTTGACGGCGATTGCCGTCTGGGCCTCGTCCTCTTTGGCCTCCGTGTTGCGGAAGGACTACGAGACGATCTCTAAGCGACATGTGGGCTCTTTCGAGAAAGAGATTCTGTTGCCCTCGGACATGGAGGCACATTACTATGTGTCCTCGCTGTTTGAAACAGCCATAGAAGAGACGCCTCTTGTTTTTCCGGGTGGTCACCTGTTGAATTACTTGTTCCGCACCATTTACTAGGGCACATAGCCTCCTTTCCGGGTAGTAAGAAACCGGAAAGGAGGCTCTTAGGTGACGACCCAAGAAATTGACCCGACGTATAAGGCTTTGCTTGCTCTTCGCGAGCGAACGGACCTGAAGCTCAAACCCATGAAGCATCTTCGGGATACCTTCACGGGTTTTGATGGTGCTGAGTACCCCCTATCGATCCGGTACTATCAGATCCAAGGCATCGCTCACATGGTTTCCATGAAGCGGTTTCTTCTTGGTGACGATACGGGACTCGGCAAAACTCTCGAGAGCATTGCTTCTCTCTGTTTCGTCTGGGAAAAAGAGCCAAACAGAAAAGCTATTGTTCTCACCACGAAGAGTGCCGCCTCTCAGTGGGTGCGTGAGTTTTCAAAGTTCACCCGGGGCGTGACCGTCTTTCTCTGCCGAGGAACCAAAGTTCAACGAGAGAAGATTCGAGCCCAGTATGAGAAGTCTACGGGCCCTACCGTTTTGGTCATGGGCTACCGCACGGCTCAACAAGACTTCACTGCGATCCAGAATTGGAAAGATTTTGTGCTGGTGGCGGATGAGGCAACTGTCTTCAAGAACCCCGCAGCTCAGATCCATCAGACGTGTCGGCATCTCTCCTCTCAAGCAGACAGGGTCTGGGCCCTAACTGCCACCCTGATCAAAAACAACTTGATGGAGGGGTTTGCGATCATGCAGGGGGTGGTGACCCCAGGGGTCTTCAAGATGCCTTCTGGCAGTTTCATGTCTAAAAACCAATTCATGATGTACTTCTGCCAAGTGAAGCAACAGCAAATCCAGGGTGGACGTCAGATCCCCGTCATTGTTGGTTACTACCCAGAAAGGATCACTGAGTTCAAGGAGTTGATCGATCCTTACTATCTGGGACGACCAAAGCATGCCGTGGCCAAAGAGTTGCCCGCCTTGATCCAGCAGGAACTGGAGGTGGATATGACACCTCTCCAGGAGGACAAGTACGCGGAGGCACTTGAGGGTCTGATTGAGGTGGGTGAGGGGGACAAGGCCCGGATAAAGGAGACCACCAAACTGACGGCAATCTCTTATTGCCAAGAGATTGTCAATCACTTGTCCCTGATTGACATTGACGGAGAGTCACCCAAGCTAGAAGCTCTGGTTGACTTGTTGACCCAGGGTGACTTTGCAGATGAGAAGGTCATTGTCTTCTCCCGTTTCAAGAAGATGATTGATCAGATTGTCCCTCGCCTCAGGGCCGAGAAGATCAAGACGGTGCGGATCACCGGGGATGAGGACGACAAGCAGCGCGACATTGCTATGCAGGAGTTTCAGAGGCCCGGATCCGACACCCGCGTGATCTGCCTCACCGCTGCGGGAACGGAGTCCATCAACCTCCAAGCGGCTAAGGTCCTGGTGTGTATTGACACCCCATGGTCTGCTGGTGACTTCTTGCAGCTGATTGGACGCATGATTCGGATTGGATCGATTCATGATCGGTGCTACGTTATCCACATGTTGGCTCGCAGTTCCGCTGCCAAGTCAGAGACCATTGACCACAAGGTCATGAAGGTCTTGGGTAAGAAGATGAACTTGGTGGAGGCTGTCTTGGGGCAGCGAATCAAGGGGGTGAGCGACGATATGGCTCCCATTCCCGTTGAGAGTGAGATCTCGGATCTCTTCGCGGCACTTCAAGCCTCTGCCAGAGAAGCAAAGCAAGGAGTCAAAGCCTAATGGATTACCCTCAGGGGGACGGTCGCAAAGATTGTCCCGACTGCAAGGGACGTGGTGTACTCCCCGTCCCGAAAACACCGTCTGACCCCACAGAAAGAACGAGGCCCTGCAACTGCGTCTACGCCCGTGATGTGGCCATGAATATAGAGCGGGGATGGAGAGGGCTACTGGCCTCGGACCCAGTCCCCAATTCCCCCCTTAGAGCCCGTGTCAAATCCAATCTTCGGGTGACAGGAGGGCGCAATATTTTCAGGGCCCACCTAAAACATGTTGCCGCCCGACAACCCCCGAACTGGGGATTCCTGGTGGTCACAGACGCAGACCTCATGGACGCCTGGTTGTCTCGTAAGTTGGATGTCAAGGACGCCGATGTCGTGATGCTTCGAGAGCAGGCCGACATTCACAGATATGACGCTCTGGTGGATCTGATCGAACCGCCTGCCCTGTTGGTTCTGGTCTGTGGGGTGAAGGCTGCTCGTAATGAGGCCATGCCCGAGGTTTTTCTAGAGGCACTTCGGCACAGGGAACATCTCAGTAAGCCCACCTGGGTGGTAGATCAACCCAGTTACCCTCTGGGGGATGGTCACATCTCTTACAGCTACGCCGTGGGTGACTTCCTGAGTGAATGGCCCCGGGTCAAATTGCAGGGGTCAGCGGCTCCAGTTGAGGAGCCAAGTAACAACACCCCGGCCCCTGCTCGACGTCCTCCGGTAACGGCACCCGTTTCCAGACCGCCAACCACATTCACTCCCCCCTTGCCGATGAAGGAAGCCTTCAGTTTTGAGGACACGCAAGAGGTAGAGGAAGATGAGGAGGAAAACGAGCACCAGCCTCGAACCTCCAACCCGGGGCCGTCCCCACACATGCAGGGGACACGAAGCATGTTACGTCCTGAGGATGCAAACCCACCGGCTGAGAAACGTGGTGGTTGGAAGAGAGGAGGCCGTCGTTGAAAGTCCTACTGCGCTCATGCATTCTCGTGGGTCCAGGGGACTCCAAAGACCTTGCTCTGGACAATTATTTTGCTCTTCATCAGTCTGGGCTAGACTTCGACGTGGTGCAGGATCAAGTCTTGTGGGCACATCTCCAGGACTTCACCAGGGCCTATAACCACGTCCCTGACAATCTGACCCTCAGGCACCATTTTGAGTTGGTCCGGGAGGATGAAGTTGTCAAGAGACTAGCCCACCTGGGAAGCCTCCCTTGCCTGACCAGGGGAGACTTTGTTTCCCGGGTCACGGATCTAGTGGAGCAGAGACGGACTCGTCTGGTAGGGGAACTGCTTAAAGATGCCGCTGAGATTGTGGCCACTGGACGTGAGTTTCATCGAGGGCGTGAGGTTCTCGTTCTGAAGGGCCCCACAGCGGCGATCAAGTACATCATGGAGAAGAGCCACGATATTGTGGCCCCCGCCTTGGGTTCCAAGTTGTCGGGAGAAGTGACAAGGGACGGAGCTGACTTCCAGACTGAGTGCCAAACGGTGGCTGATAACCCTCGAGCGGGTATTGGGCAGCACACTGGGTTGGACCAGATGGACTCAACCATGAACGGGGCCAAGCGAAATGAGCTATGGGTCCATGCCGCATTCACGGGAGGTATGAAGAGCACCTTCATGTTGAACTGGGCTTACAATCAGGCAGTTTGGTACGGGTGGAGTACCCTGATCTTCTCCCTTGAGATGCCCTATCAGCAGTGCCGCCGCATCTTGTACTCCATGCATTCTTCACACCGAAAGTTTGCGGCAATCAGGCATCAGTTGGGACTGCAGAAAGACCCCTCGGCCTCTACCGTGGGACTGCCCTATGGGGACATTCGAGACGGGTCCTTGAAGGACTGGCATCCGAATGCTGAGAAGTTCCTGTATGAGTACGTGATCCCCGACTTGAATGGAACCACCGTGGTGACGGGTCTCGACCCAGAAACAGGGGAGCCTTGGAGTGATCCGGCCCATTACGGGAAGATCCACATCGAGGTGGCCGACCCGGACAAGTCAGACTTCACGATGGCGGATCTCAGGCAACGGGCAGAGTTGCTCTACAGTCAGGACCCCTTCCAACTTCTGTTTGTTGACCACGTTGGTTTGATGGCCCCCAGAAAATGGGTGTCCTCCACCACGGACAGACTCAACGAGGTCATTCGAGACGCCAAACGCTTGGCCATGAGTTTCAATCGTGGCCAAGGTATCGCCGTGGTGACTCTGTTCCAGATCAACCGGGAGGGCTACCGTTCAGCGCTGAAGTCTAGAGACAAGGGTGGTGTGGCCCGGTATGACTTGACCCACCTTTCCTATGCCAATGAGGCTGAGAGATCGGCAGACATTGTGACCGCCTCCTGGTTGGATGAGAACTTGTCAAAAGCCAATCGGGTCCAATTTCAATGCTTGAAGTCTCGGGACCAAACTCCTTTTGAACTTTTCAACGCCCGGGTAGAATGGCCCTGTAGGCGGATCCTCACCAGTCATGACCCCGTTATGACACAGGGGCAACAGAACGCTGTTGGCAACCAACTAGATCACGTTAAGGCCCTTGACATTTAAGGGTTAACACCGGAGACAGAATGAGTTCCACCCAAGTAGACGATCTCATGGACTTCTTGAACCCCGACCCACAGGTAGAACCAGAACCTCTGGTGATGGCCACCCCCACTGGATGGGTTCCTCCCCAGGATCTTCTTGACTATCTGTTGACTCTGATCTCACCACCGGACGAGAGGGCAACCTATATTGGTGACCTTGCCGGAGTTGATTGGTCCGAGTTTGCCCAGAAAGCGGACGCATCCCTTTGTGGGCTTATTGCCCGAGGGACTCCCACGGAGGCACAGAGCAAGGAGTTCCTCCGTGCCTTGAAGCCAGGAGCACACTTGCTCCTGATTGCACCCGAGGAGGAGCGGTGGGGCAGTACGGGGGCCTGTACCATCGAGGACGTCGGTTTTGAGATCCGAGACGCCATTCTCATTGCCGATCCTCCTCCCGTGGGTCAGGAGGACGCCCCTTGTCACTTCCACTACACCCCGAAGGCCGACAGGGGTGAGCGGGAGCTTGGGTGCCATAGCCTAGAGGGTAAGGCCGGAGCGGAGGCTGTAGGGCGTCAGGAGGGGGCTGCTGGGACGGCTCACGCCGCTGCCGGGGCTGGACATGGGGCGAAGAAGATCAAGAATTTTCATCCTTGTTTGCATCCAGATGCGGAGGTCATGACCCTTCAAGGGTTCCGGCCCATCTCCGAGTTGACACCTGGAAACCAAGTGTTCACGGCGGACGGTACTTTTCATCCTGTAACGCATGTCACAAGGCATGCCTACACGAGTTCCGAATTGGTACGTCTGAGTGTGCAGGGAACCAACTACACCACCTTGGCCTCAGATAATCATCCATTCTTGATTTGGAGGCCCCTTCGGAGGGGTGCCAATCTTCATGGGGGAGAGATTGGATGGTTCCGTGCGGATCAGGTCCAAAAGGGGGACTACACAATGACCCCCATCTTCAAACCGCTGGCGGAAACTGAACAGGCCGATCCTTTCTGGTTTGTTTTTGGCCTGTACCTGGCCGAGGGTGTCATTCAGAAGGCTGGTCATGGTTCATCCGTATATCCTTCGTTTACCCTGCATGAAAAAGAAACTGATCTGGTGGCTTTGATTCGGGCTGCTTTGGGCAATACCTCAGTGTATCCCAAAACTGGGAGTAAGGGCATCCAAGTGGTGTCCTTTAATGCGGAGGCCGGGAGGATGTGCAAACAGTACGGGGGGTGCGGGTCTACCACGAAGTCCTTGGCTCCCGAGTTTTGGACTCGGAACCGGGCTGAGATGGAGGCGACCTTCCGGGGTTGGATGGCGGGAGACGGAGGAAAAGTACGTACTTGGGAACAGGGGAAAACCGTTTCTCCCGATCTAGCTACCCAGATGCATCTGTTAGGTGAGATGCTGGGCTACAAGTCGAATCTGTTTCATAATGCAGCACCAGAGGGCAAGGGTATTGGAAACAGGAAGTTCAAAACAACCAGTCCCTATTACACCCTGCAATTCTTCGGAAGGAACTTAGGGCAAAGCACAAGGAAGCCTTCTCGTCCAACCACTGTAGAGTATGAGGGGACAATTTTCAGCCTGAGGCATGTTAAAAAGGTGGAGCGGGTCCCCTACCAGGGAGATGTCTGTAATCTCTCGGTTGAGGGGTCTCCCACTTTCCAGACCGCCATTGGTATGTCGCACAACACCGTGAAACCCGTTGAGTTGATGGTCAAGCTGCTCCGGGATGTGCCCAAGGGGCCTGACATCCCACCCCCGCCTAAGGGGGCAAAGGCTTCGGATGTCCTGGACCCTTACCAGGTTCTGGACCCCTTCCTTGGAAGTGGTTCCACGGGTTTGGGGTGCATGGAGACCCAACACAGTTTCCGGGGGATGGACCGGGAGGCGGACTACGTTCAGATCGCCACAAGTCGGGCTCATCAATGGAAGTCGGCTACGGGCAAGAAGGGCGACAGGAAGGGTTTGCGGTTGGGGGACGATGCTCCCGTCTACCACATCTTGAGTGACGTGGTGACTGAGGAGGAGAAGCCCACCATGGACCTGAATGCCTTGTTTGGCTTTGACGACGACGAAAGCTGATGCCCCCTAAGTTCATTCAGCTCCAGGTGGGAGACTGCGTGGACCTGATGACGGCCCTGCCGGAGAATTCCGTCGGGGCCGTCATCTGTGACCCACCCTACGGTCTCGAGTTCATGGCCTCGGATTGGGAAAAGCTAGGGGAGAACGTTCCTAAGTCCATTCGAAACTTCAAGGGATTCCAAACGAGGGAGGGGGCACTCAAACTGCCCAAGTACTCCTCCACTTCTCGTTTCAGTTCACCCAACAGGACATGTTCTGTTTGTGGTCGAATGGAACGGGGGACAAGGCGAAAGTGTCTCTGTGATCGGCCTCATGAGCATTGGAAGCCAATCGGAAAAAGGCGCAAGTTGCCTGAGGACACACCCCCGGAAGTGACCGGGGGTGGGATGCAGGATCATCTACGAGACATTGGACTGTGGCACACGCTGTGGCTCAGGCAGGCTTTTCGTGTGCTTCAGCCAGGTGGGCTGGTTAAGATTTTTTCGGGCACACGAACATTTCATCGACTGGCTTGGGCTATGGAGCAGTCCGGTTTTGAGATCGTCCGCATCGAGGCTTGGGCCTATGGTACGGGTTGGCCTAAAACGTTGGACGTAGGGGCCTCAGTCACAAAGCAGGACCGCGTTGTTGGAGCCTCTTACGAGGGGTACGGTACAGCCCTGAAGTCTTGCTGGGAACCCTTTTTGGTGGGGAGGAAGAATCCGTAATGTCAAACCTTGTCATGCAAATTCAGCATGGGGACAACGTTCAGTTGCTCAAGCAACTACCCCCTAACAGTATTGGTGCGGTGGTGACGGATCCCCCCTATGGGTTGGCCTTCATGGGTAAGTCTTGGGATGCTCCTTGGAAAGAGATGGAGGAGACCGAGACCGAAGAGGAGGTAGCTCCTACGGTTGCCGCTCGCCGAGCTTTTCAAGAGTGGGCCACTATCTGGTTGAAGGAGTGTTATCGAATCCTTCAACCAGGTGGTCTGATCAAGGTGTTCGGTGGGACTCGCATGTATCACCGGATGGGGGCAGCCATGACGGCTGCCGGTTTTGAGATCACGCATCTGGAAGCTTGGGTGTATGGGTCTGGTTTTCCCAAGTCGTTGGATGTCTCAAAAGCTCTGGACAAGTACCAGGGTGCCAAACGTGAAGTGTTGGGAACGAGACCCGGTAGGAAGTCAAGTAGTGGATCAGGTTGCTACAACTGGAACAACCCGAACAATCTGGCTGATCAGAGCATCGTTCCCGTAACGGAACCCAGCACCGACTTGGCCTTGAAGTACAATGGCTATGGGACGAGTTTGAAGCCGGCTTGGGAACCCTTTCTGGTGGGACTCAAGAAGCTATGATTGTGATCACCGTCGCTCGACGTCCGTTGGAGGCCCACACGGTGGCCTCCAACGTAACCCTTTGGGGTACTGGGGCCCTAAACCTGGATGCCTCAAGAGTTCCCTATGAGGGGGCCGAGAATGGTGGTCGTTTCCCTGCAAACCTGATCTTACAACATTCGGACGGATGCACCGAAGGGAGCTGTTTGATCGGGTGCCCCGTGGCGGAGCTGAACAAGTTAGGTTTCCGACCCTCCAATTTCCACAAGAGTGACCACTTAAAAAGCGGGATTGGCTACGTTTTTGTTCATTGGGGCGGAGAAAGGTCCCGAAAAGAGGATCATCAGTGGGGCTCAGGAGGCTATGCCTCTCGTCTTTTCAAACAGGTGCAACATAAATGATTCTGCAACTGCAAATCGGGGACTGTCTTGAATTGATGCGAGACATGCCGGATGCCTCAGTGGGTGCGGTGGTTAGTGACCCTCCTTATGGGCTGGAATTCATGGGCATGGATTGGGACAAGCTGAGACCCGACCCCAACGTGGGTCGGATGAGCAACAGCGGCTTCTCCTCCAGTACTGGTCCCACTACCAACAGACCCAACTACGGAGCCTCAGCCAACCTGAGATGTCTCAAGTGTGGTAAATGGCTGTGGAATCAAGATGCCCGAAAGTGCCACTGTGAGGTCCCGGAACTTCCCAATTTCAAAGCCATTCAGAACAGAGCCATTCAAGAATGGCACACTGGGTGGTTACGGGAGGCACTTAGGGTTTTGCAACCCGGGGGCATGATCAAGGCATTCAGTTCTCCTCGTTTGTTTCATCGGTTGGCTGCCGCTATGGAGCAGGTGGGTTTTCGAGTACTACGTTTGGAGGCTTGGACCTATGGTTCCGGTTTCCCCAAAAACCATGATGTCTCGAAGGCCATTGATGAACGGCTGGGAGCCACTGATCTTCGTCCCGTGGTGGGGACCTCCCGGGGGGTCATGGCCATCGACAGTTTGGGTTTTGGGGGTATAGCAAGGGGTGTTGTTGGGGCCTTGCAAAAGCCCGTGGACGTTCCCGTGACAGGACCCGCGACCCCAGAAGCCACCAAGTTTGTGGGCTACGGGACTGCACTGAAGTCTTGCTGGGAACCTTTTGTCGTGGGGGAGAAGCCTTGAATATCGTGGCACAACTCCAGTTGGGTGACTGTGTTGAGCTGATGCAGAAGTTGCCCTCGGCTTCTATCGGGGCCGCTATCTCTGACCCTCCCTATGGCCTGGAGTTCATGGGCGAGGACTGGGACAAACTGGATCTGAGGGGTAGCGCTTCTCGGCCCGAAACCTCAGAGTCCTCCCGGTCACGGTCTAAAAGGGGCATGGAGCATGGTATTCATGCTGGGAAGTCAGCTCTGGACCTGACCCTTGAGAGCCAGCGGGCGATGCAAGAGTGGCATGTTCGTTGGTTGCAGGAGGTTTTCAGGATTTTGGTTCCCGGTGGGATCGTCAAACTGTTCAGCGCCTCTCGTACTTTTCACCGCCTTGCTGCCGCCATGACTCAGGTTGGTTTCGAGATCCAACACATTGAGGCTTGGGTCTACGGCTCCGGTTTCCCCAAGGGCCTGAACGTCTCTCGTGCGGTGGACAACCACCTAGGGGCAACAAGAGAAGTCGTTTCGATGGGGGTCCGTAAGGGCCGATGCCCACAACCAATGTGGTGGGAGAAAGAAGACTCTGTAGGGCAAGAGTGGGCCGTCACGGTTTCTGCTACCCCGCAGGCAAAGAAAATGGAGGGTTACAACACGGCCCTCAAACCCTCTTGGGAACCTTTTCTGGTGGGGAGCAAACCACTTTGATCATCCAACTGCAAGTGGGCGACTGTGTGGAGCGCATGCGTTCTTTGCCCGACGGATGCATGGGTGCGTTGGTCAGTGACCCTCCCTATGGGTTGGAATTCATGGGTCAGGAGTGGGACAAGCTCGAGCCCAAGAGGAATACTCAGAGGTGGAAAGACACTGATCGCAAGTTGATCGGTGACGGATCTGGCCGACAGGGGACATGGGCAGATAGGATGGGGGAACTTCCCTCCTATCTGCCAAAAAGGAATGACCACTGTAACCACTGCGGCAAATACCGTTTCAGTGGCAATCCCTGCCTATGTGCCTCCCCCCAGTGGGACAATAGAACCCTGGAGCATGTAGCTGCCATGCAGGCTTGGCATGAAGAATGGTTACAAGAAGCCTTCCGGGTCTTGAGACCCGGAGCACCGGCTAAGATCTTCAGTGGGTCTCGTACCTTTCATCGCCTTGCCGCAGCGATCACGGCTGTAGGTTTTGAGATAACCCACATTGAGGCTTGGGTGTACGGGTCGGGTTTCCCCAAGTCCCATGACGTGTCTCGAGCCCTAGACAAGCATGCCGGTGCTGAAAGGGAGAAGGTTCGAGTTCCTGGGGCTCAAGCCAGGAACCCCAAGTCAATTGCCGGGGGTCATGGCATTGAGGGTGGGGACCGGCCTTGGATGCGTTTGGCTCGGGAACAAGGGTATCATGACCGAGACGGGGACGTTCCTGTCACCCAGGACGCTTTGACTTGGTTTGGGTTTGGTACGGCTTTGAAGCCGGCTTGGGAACCCTTTTTGGTGGCAAGGAAGCCTCTGTGATTGTGATCACCGTTGCCCGACGTCCTTTGAACGGGACCGTGTCAGCCACTATTGCCCTGTATGGCACAGGTGGCATTAACATTGACGCTTGCCGTATAGGGTCCTCAGGGGGGACTGCTCGGGATGGCAAGGCGGATCAACCCACGGGGCAGGGTTGGGCTAACATGGTGGGGCATGGGGTGCGTGAATTGAGTGCCGGTCGTTGGCCCTCCAACCTGATCCTTCAGCACACGAACACTTGTGTTCATGTGGGGGAGACACAAGAGCACATGAAGCAAATGGGTCCTCTCTCAGGAAACTTCAACACGTCCAGTGGCTTGGTGCACTCCGTTTACCAAGGACTGCAGAAAGCCCCGACCGTAACTGATCTCTGGGAGTGTGCCCCCGGGTGCCCCGTTCATTTGCTCGGAGAACAGAGTGGGGACAGGCCCGTGAGTGGGGCTGCCAAAAAAGGTTCCAACAGTAGGTATGACCGGGATGGTTCTGCTCGTGGTATGTTTGGGGTAAGTGGGGGAGACCCCGGAAAAATGCCCTCCGATGATGGCACGGCGTCTCGTTTCTTCAAGCAGGTGCAGAAGTGATTGTGATCACAGTAGCCAGGAAACCCTTTGTGGGGACCGTATCAAACAACATAGCCCTGTTTGGAGTAGGTGGGCTCAACATCAATGGGACCCGCATCAAACTTGCGGAGGACGATGATGTTAGTCCGGGGATGGCCAACTTGTCCAATCGCCGGGGAGAGACCGGGGTGGACTGGAGAAAAACTACCCAAGAGAAAATGGCTCAGGCACAGAAGGACAGTGTTGAGCGAACAAAGACACTAGGTCGTTGGCCCGCCAATCTGATCTTGCAGCATTCACCCCTGTGTCAGTGCAAGGGATTCAAGAAAGTGAAATCGAGCAATGCCTCCTTGCTGAACACAGCCCCAGGACGGGACATTGGTTTGGTTACCCTGCCAGGTCTGAAACGAATCAATGGGATGTGGGGGCATGCCGATGAGGACAACATGGAGACTGTTCCTGATTGGGACTGCGTCTCTGGATGTCCTATCTCAGACTTGGATCAACAAGGTGACCCTGTGACTATCTCTCGGTACTTCAAGCAGGTGAAGTCATGATCGTGGTCACTGTTGCTCGAAAACCTTTTGTGGGGCCTGTTTCCAAGAATGTGATGGCCTATGGTACTGGGGCTTTGGACATTGGGTCCTCTCGGATCGAGGGGGCAAAAAGATGGCCCGTTAGTAAACGTTACGGGTCGGGTGCTATCTTCTCCCCCGGTCAAGATCTCCCTGATGGAGATCTGTTGGACGAGTCAGAGAATGTAGCCTTGAAGTTGGGCCGTTTCCCTTCAAACTTCATCCTTCAGCATTCTCCATCCTGCTATCATGTAGGGGAGGAAGAGGTCTCCATTGTGGGAACGAAGACTCGCCTGATTACCACCGTCTCTGATGGTTTCATCCAGTTCAACAAGAAGCCCCTGGGTTTCCTGAAGGTGGGGCATGTGAGCCCGCAAGGGACGGAGACCGTTGAGACTTGGGTTTGTGCTCCTGGGTGCCCAGTGTTGTCTTTGGATGGACAAGACCACCCCGAGGCACAGCCAGGGGACGGGGACCCCTCTCCTCTACGTGGTGTGTCCCGATTTTACAAAAAGGTTGGAGGTCAACCGTGATCGTTATTCATCTGGGAAGAAAACCATTGATTGGGTCAGTGGCCAAGAATGTCTTGCAATATGGCACGGGTGGCCTCAATATTGATGCCAGTCGTATCGGAAAGGACATCGTTGGTTGGGGTGGTGAGGGCCGAAAAGGTGGCACTTGGGACGAGAGTTCTTGTGGCTTGAAAGAGGGTGAGGCTCGTCCTGTAGCAGGACGTTGGCCAGCCAACTTGGTGATGGAGCACAGTACAGGGTGTACTTCTTTAGCAGATGAGAGTGGGAAATTGATTTGGGTTTGTGTCAAGGGATGTCCCCTCACACATCTAGTAATCCAGGGAGGGTCAGAAGACTTCTTCCTCCAGGTGCAGAGTGCACCTGTTGTATCGTAAGGAGACCAAGTGTCACGAGCCCCCTTTTGGCATGGCCCGATTTGGATTTGCCCAAATCACATCCCCGGTGCGAAATGGTCCTCAGAGGTAGCCCAATGTGCCTACCAGGGTTGTTCCTCCGTTCAACCCGAAAAACCCGAGGGTTGGCCTGTACCACTGAGGGCAAAAGTCCTCCCCCCGCAACCAAAACTTCTACCCAAGGTGGATCCACCGAAGACTCGGTCGGAGAAGCCTGTCTCTAAGGAACGTCCCGCCCCACCAAATTGGCCCCAAAGTTGGCCCCAAAGTTGGTCAGAGGCTTGGGAGGAAGAGGCTCGGGTACAAGAGAGTCTCAAGGAGGCAAAGACTCCTCGTCTTCCGCAACCAAAACCTAGACGTCCAAAAAAGACCCCTCAGACACCAAAGCCTGAGATTTTGAAGTCGGGTTTCCAGGTTGACACGACGGAAACCCCTCCTCTGCATCTCAAGAGAAGGGGTGCGACTGCAGCCACTTACTGTTCCAAGTGTGGGGAGTTGGTGTGGAGACGCCCTACGGAACTGGACGGGCGTAAGATCCTTTGCTCAGATTGCTACCACGGATCAAGAGATTGACCCTCGGACTCGAAGGGTCAACACATGGCCCTTCAAGTCTCGAATCATAACGGGGCTGCCCACTTTGAGTCTCAAGCTCTGGATGCAGCCCTTGCAAAGCCAATAGGTCTGTCCGTTGCTGAGTGGTACCTTCGTGTGAGCTTTTTCTCCACATTGTTTCCAGGTCAACAGATCTTGGAAAGCACGTTTCGCGGGGGGCACATCGGCCCCCTCTTTCATTCTCTCACATTGCGAGGATGACATAGGCTCTCGAGGGTGAAGGTACTCCCTCGATTGGTACTCGAGAATTCTAGAGACCAAGACTTGATCAGGAGAGTAGAGAACGTACTCATCATGCCGGAGTGTTCCGCCCCAACTTTGAGTTTGGCCTTTGATCCCAGCAGCCGAGTCAAAGCCTTGACTTTGTATCTTGTTCAGAGTCAAGGGCTCACTCGTAGTGCACTCTTTGATTCGTCCTAGAACAGCCACAACCTCCAAAAGGTATCGCTCTCGGCCCCAGCTACCCCCCTGGGAGGTGTACATGAAAGCCTTCTGCACTGGACCGAGGTATATGCCAGCCCCAAACATGCAAGTTTTGCGACCTGGCACTAGACCCTCTGCCACGATATCGGCTACATTGCTGTTGGCCGTTCCATGGTAGAGCATCATCACATTTCCCAGAGACTCTTTGACCTGGTCGAAAGACTCAAGTTTCCAGAGATCATGCTCAATACGCCAAGCTGCCGTACAGTCCCAACCTGGAATGGTAGGAGCACCAAAAGTGCGGTCCTTGACAATGATCCATGGCTTCTTCACCTGATGCAGAAAGGAGCCGAGAACCTTTTTCGGTCCCGCGTAGGGGATGACCGTGGTTTTTACGACCGTTGGGTCCACCGGAATGACTTTTTTGCTCTTGTGCTGTCCCATGTGAACCTCTGACCCCCTACTCAAAGGGATCTCAGTATGATCTTTTTGAGGCCCCTAACAGGGAGACTTTTCTATGCTTCAAACAAACGATCGATCTCGTATGGCTGCTGAGCGTATTCGAGATCAAATTCCCATCGTTAGAGTTCTTGCAGACTACGGCTACCCCGTCAGGGATGACGCTGGCGACCGGGAGCAACAGTTCTCTTGTGACCTGCATGGAGATGGTAGGGACAATAAGCCTTCTGCACGGGTCTACCCTACCTCTGGGTCATGGTACTGTTTTGCTTGCTCCAAGGTGCGGGACTCGATCGAGACCGTCAGGGCAAAGGAGGGGTTGGATTTCTGGCCCGCAGTTCGTTTCCTGGAGACCCGCTACAACCTACCCCCTCTACCCTGGGGGGATGAACAACCGCAAGAAAAAGAGAATCTTCGTGGGTCTGTACAACAACAATTAGACCCGACCAGAAGTTTCTCGGACGAGCTGCGTGTCATCCAAGCTTCTCTGGAGTGGTCAACACAGGATCGTGTTCTACCGATGGATCAGACCTTGTCTTTCTGGGAGGCTGTTGATCAGGTATCTTACATGGTCAAGGAGTCGCTGATGGCCGACACCACGGGTAGGCAAATGTTGCAGGCTCTTCAAATGAGACTCGATAAGGCTTTGGGAGTGACATGAGGCACTTTTTACCCCTCACTCTTCAGACTACCGATTGGGGCACTATTCGTTTTGCCCGTGTTTTGCCCACGGACTCGGACCCCTGGGGAGTAGTGGGCATTCTAAAAGACACCCCATGGGGCACGGGGATTTCCGTTGTCCCCGGGGATCTCTTCTCGCATGCCTTGCATGGGCATGCGACACCTTTGCTCCGCATTCTCGGGTCACCACCCGAAACCAGATTCAGGCATATCCCGTTGGGACAGACTGTCTGTTCTGAGAGCCAAGGGTGTCCTACTTTTCAACCAACAATATGTAAGGCTTGTCCCAAAGTGCCGCTTTGTTATGCCCCTCCAGCTTTGAAAGGTCTGGCGCGTGAGTTGGCCACTGAGGTGGCTCTGTTTTGGCGTGACGGGGTGTACGTGGTGGTGGTAGAGGGTGACGAGTTTGTGGTCTAAGCATACAGGGGGTTCTCCATATGGGCGTTGACTTTTACGATGGCTCTGAAGACCAAGATGAGCCAGAAGAGGAAGAGGACTCTGGTATTGACCCCTTCGCTGTATTGGCTCAGATGGCGGGGAAGACCAAGAAACCAGAAGCTCTACCCGCCTTGGACTCTGGGGTCGCGGATGATGCCGTTGACCCCTTTGATTTCTTCGAGGCCGCAAAGAGGCCCGACCCTGTCCGTCTGCGCAAAGCATGGATGGAGGGAAAGAAGTTCATTCTGGGGACGGTGGAGAATCTCGCTGCGATCATGGACGCTTGCATCGCTTCTGGCAGATATGCTTGCGACCTTGAAACCACGGGTCTTGACAATCGAGTGAAAGAGATCGGTACAACTGGGGTGTTTACCACCATGGACAAGATTGCCGGTGTGGGCTTATGCCCTGATGGCATCCATGGCTATTACATTCCGCTGCATCACAGGATTGCGTCAGAGGACGGAGATGATGTTTTCATTGACGCCCCCTACAATGTCCCCCTCGCGATCTTCGATCGTGAGTTTCGACGTCTGCTCGAGGCCACTGAGAAAGGTCTTACCGTCGCCATTTTTCATAATGGCAAGTTTGACCATGAGTTCCTGCAGTTCAACGAGACCGGTTCCCCTTGGGGGGAATGGGACCGTCATCAAACGTGGGACGACACTTTGATCTTAGCCTACCTCCGAAACACACGAGCCCGGAGAAAGGGCCTCAAGGCCCTTTCTGAGGCACCTACGGATGCAGCTTCTGACTCGGTTACGGGAGGCCCTGGTCTGGGAATGCCCATGATCGAGTTGCATGAGTTGTGGAATCACTCTAAGGTAGAGCGTAACTTCAGGTATGACTTCACGACTTTAGATCTGACCCAAGAACCACCTTTGTGGTATGCGGGCAGTGACGTCATTTGCACTTGGCTCTTGTACCCCGTGTTGGCCCCCGCGATTGAGCCTGACACAGATGGTCGAAATCAACTCAAGGTCTACCAGATTGAGAAGGTCTGTGTTGCGGCAACCCGGTGGATGGAACGTAACCTGATCCATATCGATCGGGACAAGGTGGTGGAGTTGGTCACGTTAGGACAGCAGGAGTGGTTCGACTCCATTCTTGAGGTCTACACTGATGCTGAGAAGATCCTTGGCCGGGACGTGATGCCCGATCTCTACAAAGAGATGAAGCGGACGTTTGTGGCAAACGATCCCAGGAATCTGCTTCGTTTTCAGTTGGACAAAGCAGATCTGGCTACAAAAAACAACTCCTCTCGTCCCCCCATCCAGAAGGGGACAGAGACATGGCCTGCCGTGTACGACATTAACTCCCAACAACAGATTGGGACGATGTTTGACGAGTTGAAGGTTCCTGGTCTGAAAAAGACCGAGAAGTCTGGTCAGGTCAAGACCTCAAAGGAGGAGCTGGATCGGATCCTGGAGGAAGCCGGAGACAAGTTTCCCTTCATGGGCAAGGTCAAGCGGTTCCGAGAAGTGTCAAAGGCCATGTCGACTTACTTGGAGCCCATGCTTTTGGCCAGTGACCCGGAGGACGATACCATGCGTATCAACTTCAGTGGTCACAAGGTAGACACGGGTCGTTTCAGTACCCCGGCAAAGGAGTCAGCTTCTGAGCGGGGGCGTGAGCGGATGATGGGTTGGCCAGAGTTGAACGTACACTCGACTCCCTCCTCTGCCGACCCTCGACGACCCGCGTGTATGAATCGTCTGCGTGAGTGTTACAGCGCCAGAAAGACGGGTCGCTTCTTGACTTTGCCTTCAGGGGAGATCATCGCCATCCCCAAGTTCATGGTCGCAATCGACTATGCTGGTGTGGAGTTGCGGCTGGCCACCAATCTGTCGGGTGAAGCGAAGTGGCTGGCTGAGTTTTTCCATTGCTCATCTTGCGATCGTACTTTTGACAGGGGGCCCCGTCCCACGGGAGGGACAAGCACCCCGCTGGCCCCCCCCGCTCGGTGTCCCAACTGTGGTTCCGATAAGATCGGTGACCTTCACACGTTGACGGCTCTGGCCATCTACGGGAAAGAGTCCCAGAGTCTCCCAGAATGGAAGTCACTTCGTGGACACGCAAAGTGTGTTCATCCAGACACGATGATTCGAACGGAGTCGGGTTATCGCAGAATGGGCCTCTTGCCCTCTGTCACAGGTGCCTTCACCCCCGTTTCCACTGAACAAGTGTGGGATGGATCTAGTTGGCAAAACCTGCTGGAGACGTATGGTGGTGGGACGAAGCCTCTCTATCATGTGATCACACGTCGGGGAGTGCTCACATGTTCTGAGGAGCACCGTATGCAAACGCTTGATGGGACATTGCGGACCCCCTTTGAGTTGCAACGTGGCACTCTCATGCCGGAGTCAGTCCTGCCTCAGGAACCTCTCACGGGGCAGTGGTCCCAAATCACGCACAAGGTGTTTAATGGGGTTCCGGCCCTGACGATCCAGACAACCCCAGAGTTGGCCTACATGGCGGGGTTGATCCTAGGGGATGGGTCCAAAAACGCGTCCAGTTGTGCCATCACACATGGAGATCTAGACAAATCGGACCGAATGGGTTGTGCCTATGCTACATGGCAGGGCATTTTGATGGATGCTTGTCAGGCTGCGGGTTTCGACCCTGTCTCTAGACAAGCTTCGGTGTACCTGGGGAGCCGTCACGTCATTCGTTATCTGGCTGGGCTGCAGGTGTACACCCTACCCTTTGAGACAAGTGGCACCCGCAGGTTCAGAATTCCAGACTGGGTGTGGCAGGCAGGAGCTGATGGACTCCTGCCTTTCTTGGGGGGGCTCTTCGACACCGACGGCACTGTATCTGCCAAGGACAAGAATCTCTCCGTTACCACTAAGGATGCAATGTTTGCCGGGCATATTGCCTCTGCACTCCTTGCCTTAGGTATGACGGTGTCTCTCGACCCCAACTGGAATGAGAAGTACCAGCGTTGGTACTTCAGGGTTAAGATTTTCAGGGAAGACAGCCTTCGTTTCATCCCTCACATGCGGCACCCAGGGAAACTAGCTCGACTCAGGGCAGAAGGTCGTGTTGCCAAGCCTCAGTGTGGTCGTCGTAAGCCCAATGAGGTGCTTCTGGTTCTGGACGCGGGCGAACATGTCTGTCAAGACCTGCACGTTCAGTCTGAACCTCATTTGTACTGGGCCAATGGTTTCACAAGCCACAATTCGACCAACTTCGCTTTGTCTTACGGTGGAGGAGGTTCCGCCGTTTGTCGGTCAACTGGGGTGGACAGGAACGAGGGTAATCGCATCAAGAATCAGTTTGACAACACTTACTTTGGGTTGAAGAACTGGTGGTCAGGACAGCACAAGTATGCTCGTCAGTACGGCTATGTGCGGACTGCTTTTGATCGCAAGTACCCTGTTCCAGATATTTACAGTACCGAGGGGATGTTTCGGTCCAAGGCAGAGCGCAACGCTGTGAATGGACCCATTCAAGGGTCCAGCGCCGACGTCACGAAGACGGCCATGGCACTTGTCTATAAGGAGTGCAAGAAGAGAGGCTGGCTCAAGAAAGTGATGATGAACATCACAATGCATGACGAGTTGGTCTTTGAAATTGACGGAGACGTGCTGGAGGAGGCCATCCCCGTCCTTGTGACTCTCATGGTGGAAAACCCCTACATTCTGGCGAAGAACTGGCCCGTACCGCTGACTACCGATGTGGAGATCGGTTATGACTGGACGGTCCCTTGGGACTTGAATGGCATGCGCTATGGCGAGGTTCGATTCATCGGGAACAAGAAGTACAAGGACAAGGGCAAACTGCCTGAGGGCTACACTTGGGAATCTTTGCCCAGCTGGCCTGAAGATCTGCGGTTGTGGTTCAAGGAAGCTCAAGGTGCCGCACCAGCTGTGCCCCCTCCCCCTGTTTCTTTGCCCCCAACCCCGATGGCTACACCCGTTGAGGGTGCTCAAACATTGATGACTCTGGATAGGGCCCAGTCATCTTTTGCTCCCACCCCAGCTCCTCAGTATGAGAACAGGAACGGTCAAGGCACCATGACAGCCACCGGCGAGTATATTTTTCGGATGCAATCCCCCATGCTGCATAAGACAGCGGTACAGTTAGCAGGTGTGATTCAGAGCCACATGGGGAAGGGGACCGCAAGGTTGAAGATCCATTCCTCACAGGACCAGTTGGTTGGTGGCTGGGAAGCCTTACTGGGTGTGCCCGAGATTCGAGTGAACGCTCAAGAGTTTGAGGCCGTAGCTCGGTATCTCAAGTTGTAGATCGAGGTTGCCATGAGGCCAATGAGCGCAGATAGGCAAGGGAAAACCATCACCTATGCTTGTGCTCATTGGCGCTCTTTTCCCCCCCTTGGAGCAGGGAGTGGAACGGCAGAGCAAGTTCGGTCCGAGGGACGACTGGACGAGAGTGACTATCAACGTTTCAAGGTCTGGGAGAAAGTTTGTGGTCAGGTGTCTATGGCACCTGACCATTGTCTTTCTTGCCCCTTTGTTCGGACGCTCGAGTTCAGGGCTCACCTCCCTGTCCTGGTCTCTTTGGATGGCACATTGGTGACTCCTACCCTTGACATGACGACCCTGGAGAGCAGCCCCCGTCATCGTAAATTCTTGGAGTCTATTGCCCCTCCTGGGGGGAGATCAAAGAGATGAAAACGTTGCTGCAAGAGTGCATTGTTGGATCGGATCTGAATGCTACGGACTTCCAGGCCAATTTCTGTGACTATTGTCGCAACAGAGAATGCAGCTTGGCCCGATGGGGGAGCGATAAGTTCAGTGCCCGTATTCAGGGCCAAGCTGAACGTCTTTTTCAACCAGATCGTGTCAGTCCCTCCGAGTACCCGAAGATCGCACACTTTGTAGACCGCCCTGATGGAGAGGGTGGGTCACTAGGGAGTTGGGGCAAGTCAGAGCCAACGACCAAAGGGAGTGAGAGTCCCAAAGGCCCCCTGATCATTCCGTCCACCGGAAATGTCCCCCGCACCTCGGGAGGTATTATTCTGGGTGCTGGTCCTGCTCCGGCGTCACCTCCTTTGCAGCATCAGGTGGTGAACCCCGATCCTTGGGCTTCACCACCGAATGT